>Ga0066695_10000790_pt1 | contig 11117 bp, 11 predicted proteins | sample GraSoiAngelo_144_FD_66452 | JGI IMG/M metagenome (GOLD analysis project Ga0066695, IMG submission 66452) | Grasslands soil microbial communities from the Angelo Coastal Reserve, California, USA - 14_1009_02_40cm | ecosystem: Environmental > Terrestrial > Soil > Grasslands | place: USA...
GGATCGCGGAGCGCGGTCTCGGGGATCTTTTGCTGCCCCGGCGTGCCGCGCAGGCAGTGCGGTGGGAAGGTCGTCTTCCAATCGGGCGTTGCGGAAATCTCCGCGTGCTCCGGGACGTGGTCGTCGGCGCTGGCGACGATGCGCACGCCGTGGCCATGGGCGTAGTCGGTGAGCCTGCGGAGATTGGGAATGATGTGCTCGGCGTCGGGAACGTACAGTTTCCCGTCCGCCTTCATGAAGTCGTACTGGGTATCGACATCCCAGAAGATCACACGGGCCATGCGTCGGACTCCGGCAGGGGCAGGCAGAGGGGAATCTCTCCGCGGCCGTGGCGGGGTGTCAACCACCCGGTCAGAACACCAGCCATTCCCTCTGCGCCAGCATGCGATAGCGCACGCTCGACTCGATGCGCCCCTTGAAGTCCATCGCCGCGGCGGCCCGCGCGGCGACGAGGGCGGCCGCGAGCGCGGGCGGCAGGCGCTCGTCGGCCAGCGCGTCGAGCACGGCGCGCCGGTTCGCGTCGATCCCCTTCGCCAGCTCGCTGCCGTTGTACGCCCAGGCGAAGCCGATCGCGAGGATCATTTCCGCCCGCAACGCCAGCGGCCACGCGGGGTCCGCGGCGGCGGCGGCGAGCGCCGCGGCGTGATCGGGCAGCACGGCGGCGGTCTGGATCAGGCGCACCGCATTGCGCCAGCGGGCGATCCCCTCGTCGGCGCGAACCTCCGCCGCACGCGCGCTGTCGCTCGCCGGGGAGCGGCCCCAGCGTCCGTACATGCCGGCGAGGACGTGCAGGGCGTCGCGCTCGAGCCGCAGGCCGAGGGCGACGTGCGGCGTGGCGACGTCCTCCTGCAGGCGCCGTCCCAGCGTCACCACGGCGCGCACCATCGAGTCGGCCCGGGCGCGCCGGCCCTGCTGCTCCTCGAGGCGCGCCCCGCTCATCAGCTCGCGCGCGCTGCTGACCACCACGACCGGCGACAGCAGGCCGCGCCACACCTGCCCTGCGTCCGGCGCGGCGAGTGGGGACCAGCCCGTCCGCCACGGCCGCCGCGCCGCGGCGAGCAGCGAGTCGACGTCGTCCGAAGCGACGTTCCGGCCCCAGGACTGGTACTGCCGTGACCCCTGGGGAAAGGTGTCGCCGAAGGGGCGCCACGCGGCGCCGACGGTATCGCGCCAGACGGCGAGGGCGATCGGCGCCCCATCGCCGGAGCCCCTGGGGCGAAGCGCGAACGCGCCGCCGGCGTTAGCGGGGCGCTGGTACCACGCGCGCACCGCAGCGAGCGAGTCCACGGCCGCCGAGGAGCGGAAGGTCGAGGGCTCCTCGCGCATCAGGCGGCCGAACCCGCCTCCCTCGTGTTGGGTCGCGACCACCACCACGACGAGCGCCACGACGACCGCCCCCGCGCAGCCCATCGCGGTGAAGATGACGTATTTGTGGGTGCTCGACGCCATCGCTCACGGCGCCCGGCCGAGCAGGTTCGCGAGCGCGAACGCGAACTCGTCGGCGATCTCGGCGATCACCCGGTCGGTGGGGCGGTAGCCGTGGCTCCCCGCCGTTTCGACGCGCAGCAGCACCGGCCGGTCGCACGACTGGGCCGCCTGCAGCGTCGCCGCGAACTTGAAGGAGTGCCCCGGCACGACGCGATCGTCGTGGTCGGCCGTGGTCACCAGGGTCGCGGGATAGCAAGTTCCCACTTTGAGATTCTGCAGCGGCGAATACGCGAGCAGGTAGCCCACCGCCGTGGAATCGTCGGACGAGCCGAACTCATCGGCCCAGAACTGGCCGCCGGTGAACCTCTGGTAGCGCAGCATGTCCATCACACCGACGGCCGGCAGCGCGACGCCGAACAGATCGGGGCGCTGAGTCATCACGGCGCCCACGAGGAGGCCGCCGTTCGAGCCGCCCTGAATCGCCAGCGTGCGCGGCGTGGCATAGCCCTCACGTATGAGAAACTCCCCGGCCGCGATGAAGTCGTCGAACACGTTCTGTTTCTTCTCTCGCATCCCGGCCTGATGCCATGCTTCGCCGTATTCGGCGCCGCCGCGCAGGTTGGCCACCGCGTAGACGCCGCCGAGCTCGAGCCACCCGGCCACGGCGGGTGAGTAGTACGGCGTGAGGCTGATGTCGAACCCGCCGTATCCGTACAGCAGCGTGGGATGACTGCCGTCGCGGGCCAGCCCTTTGCGCGCCGTGATAAAGATGGGCACGCGGGTGCCGTCCTTGGACTGATAGAAGGTGGCGCGGGTCTCGTACGGCGCCGGGTCGAACGGCGTGCGCGCGGGCTGGAACGGCTCGAGGCGGCCGGCGCGCAGGTCGTAGCGGTACACGGTGGCGGGCCGCAAATAGGAGCTGAACGCGAAGAACACGTCGCTGCCGTCGTTGCGCCCGGTGAGGCCCGCGGCGGTGCCGACGTCGGGCAGCGCCACCTCGCCCCGCGGCCGGCCCGCGAGATCGAACAACCGCACCCGGGTCTGGACGTCCACCAGGTACGCGACGACCAGCCGGTCGCTGACGAGCACCGCCTCGTTGATGACGTCGGGGCCTTCGGCGACGACGGTCCGCCAGTGGGTGCGGTCGCTGTCCCCCACCGTCGCCGCGACGATCCTGCCGCGCGGCGCCTGCCAGTTGGTGTAGACGAACAGCGTGTCCCCCGCGACGCCGAGCGGCGAGTTGAAGGCGTCCTCCGCAGTGACGACCGGTTCGAGCGGCGCGGCGAGGTTGGGATGGGCGGGGTCCTTGAGACGCGCCAGCCACAGACGGTTGTTGGTGGTGCCGCTCTGGGAAGACACGAACAGCCAGCGACCGTCGTCGGAAACACCGCCCCCGACGCCCGCCGTCGAGTCGTCGGGGCGCTCGAAGACGAGCCGCTCGACACCCCCGCCCAGCGCGTGGTAGAAGAGCTGGTGATGGGTATTGGCGGCCTGGAGGTTCGCCCGCTCCACCGAGCCCCGGAACCGGCTGTAGTAGAACCCCTTCCCGTCCCGCGTCCACGAGACGCCGGTGAACTTGACGCGCGGGACCACTTCCGCGAAGTCGTGTCCGGTACGGAGGTCGCGCAGGTGGATGTCCTGGAGGTCCGAGCCACCCGCAGCGGTCGTGTAGGCGAGCACGCGGCCGTCGGGGGAGACCGACCACTGCGCCACCGCGATCGATCCGTCGGGCGAGAGGGCGTTGGGGTCGAGCACGGGGACCGGCGTCGCGCCGGCTGCAGCCGCCCGGTACAGCACCGATTGCTTCTGGAGCCCGGAGTTCTTGCGGAACCACAGCTGGCCTGCTTCCCGCGCGGGCACGCCCACGCGCGGGTAATCCCACAGGGCGGTGAGGCGCCGGCGGATCGAGTCGCGCTGCGCCAGGCCGCCGAGGTAGGCGAAGGTGATCGCGTTCTCGGCATCGACCCACGCCTTGGTGGCCGCGGCGTCGAGATCCTCGAGGGGGCGGTACGGGTCGGCGACGAGACGGCCGAAGTAGCCGTCCACGACGCCGGCGCGGGGCGCGGGCGGATAGTGCCACTGCTGGGCGGCGGCGGCCGGTGCGACCAGCGCAACGAGGCACAGGATTGTTTTCATGAGGCCTAACCTGCAGGCCGGTCTTGCGGGCGTCCAGCAGGCCGGATAATTCTGCCGCAGCGGAGGTACCCTTATGCTACAACCCCTCTCGTTCCCCCTCGCGGCGTCCGGGCTGGTCGCCGCCATGACGCTGAGCTGCTCGGAGTCGGCGGCCCCACCAGCGGAACGGATGCGCGCCGCAGTCCAGGCAGTCACCACGTCCACCACGCCCACCCTCACGCCGCAACAGAGCGGCACTGCCAACCGGTTGCAGGCGGTCAGTCCGGTGAACGACCAGGTCGTGTGGGCGAGCGGGGTCGGCGGCACCTACACCGTCACGACCGACGGCGGCCAGACATGGCGGGCCGGCGTGGTCCCGGGCGCCGAAGCCCTCCAATTCCGCGACGTCGAGGGCCTGAGCGCCGAGGTCGCGTATCTGCTCGCGGCCGGCCCGGGCGAGCAGTCCCGCATCTACCGCACCGAAGACGGCGGGCAGCACTGGGCGCTGCAATTCGAGAATCACGACCCCAACGCGTTCTACGACTGTTTCGCGTTCTGGCACCGCCAGCGTGCCATCACCATGAGCGATGCCGTGAACGGCCGCTTCCCGGTGATCCGCACGAGCGACGGCCGGCGGTGGAACAACATCGCGGAGCGGCTGCCGGCTGCGCAGGATGGCGAGGCGGCGTTCGCCGCCAGCGGTACCTGTGTCGCCACCCAGGGAGGCGACCTGGCGTGGATCGGTACCGGCGGCGCGACGAAGGCGAGGATTCTCGCCTCCATCGACGGCGGCAACACGTGGAAGGCCTATGACACACCCATCGTGCAAGGCACCCCGAGCTCCGGCGTGATTACCGTAGCGTTTCGGGACCGTCTGCACGGCATCCTCGGCGGCGGCGAGCTGACCCAGCCCGACGCATTTGTCGACAACGTGGCGAGCTCGAGCGATGGAGGCAAAACCTGGACGCTGCGCACCCGGACGCCCTTCTCCGGATCGATCTACGGCCTCAGCTACGTGCCGGGGTTGGACGCGACGGTTGTGGCCACCGGGCCGAAGGGGGCGGCCTGGTCCCCCGACGAAGGCGGCGAGTGGTTCTCGCTGGCCGGCGCCCAGAACTTCTGGGCGGTCGCGTTCGCGAGCCCGGCCGCCGGCTGGCTCGTGGGTACGGAAGGCCGGATTGTGAAGGTGAGCTTCTGAGCTGATCCCCCTACTTCTCCGACCACACCGCCAGCTCGTTCCCGTTGGGATCGAGAAAGTGAAAGCGGCGGCCGCCAGGGAAGGAGAAGATCGGCTTGGCGATCTTGCCACCCTTGCTCACCACCTTGGCCTGTGTCTTCTCGAGGGCGGACGAATAGAGGATGACGAGCGGGCCGCCGGCGCGGTTCGACGCGACCTTCGCGAAGCCGCCCTCGATGTCGCCGTCCGCAAACGCGACGTAGTCCGGTCCGTAGTCGGTGAACTTCCACCCGAACACCGCGGCATAGAACGCTTTGGTCGCCCCAATGTCGGTCGCCGGCAGCTCGATGTAGTCGATGCGGTCGTCGTGATGTTTCATAGGGATGAGCCTTTCGTTCGTGTCTCCCGTGGCCTGAAGGCCCGGCTCGGCCAACACTCGCGTCCTTAAGGACGCATCGCCCGCGCCGAGCCCGCTCTTTAGAGCAGGGGATCGACGGCGGGAGCGATTCTCTCAGCTCGCATATTTCATCACCGCCACGAAGTGACACGCCGTTCCCGCGATCACGAACAGGTGCCAGACGAAGTGAGTGTAGCGGCGGTGGGCCGCGAAGAACGGCACCCCCGCCGTGTAGGCGACGCCGCCCAGTCCGAGCCACAGGAATCCCATCGCCGGCATGCGCAGCCACAGCGGCCGCACCGCCACGAGCATCAGCCACCCCATGCCGACGTACAGCGCCGTGGACGCGGTGCGGTTGCGCAGCTGGCCCGTGGCGGTGAGGGCGACGCCGGCGGCGGCGAGCAGCCAGACGGTCCACAGCAGCGCCCAGCCCCAGGCCCCGTGCAGCACGCCGAGGGTGAACGGCGTGTACGTGCCGGCGATGAGCAGGAAGATCGCCGAGTGGTCGAGCACCTGGAACACCCGCTTGGCCTTCGCCGACTGCACCGCGTGGTAGAGCGTCGAGAACAGGTACAGGAGTACGGCGGTCGCCAGGAACACGCTCGCGCCGACGATGGTCCCGAGCCCGCCGTGCCGGATGGCGCTGGCGATGAGGACCGGTCCCGCGACGAGGGTGGCGACGAGCCCGACGGCGTGGCTGACGCTGTTGGCCAGCTCCTCGCCGGGCGACTGGGCGTGGTGGTGCGCCTCCATGGACGTCAGGGCTTCGACTCTTTCGGCGTCAGGGTGTCCTTCAACGCTGGGCAGGCGCCCTCGAGGACCTCGAGATGGCGGCTGAGCCCGCGGGCGTCGAAGACGGCGACGCGCGCCGTGGCGTCGAACGGGCGAAACTCGAAGCGCAGGTCCGGCGTGGCGAGCAGCTGTCTCAAGAACTCGGCCGGGTCGGGGGCGAAGGCCGCCTGGTAGTCCGTCGAGCGCGACCACTGCTCTTCGGCCGGCTCCTTGGCGCCCCAGCGGACGCGCACCGTCGTATGGTCCTCCAGGTCGCCATCCAGCACCGCGCCGGAGTGGATGAACAGCTCCACCTTCTGCTCGTGGCAGCGGATGTAGAGCGAGGGCCGGACCTGCAGAATGGTGCCTTGGACCGTATTCGTGGCGTTCAAGGACAAGGTGACGGACGGCTGGTCCGTCATCTCGGAGCGTGTGCTCTCGACGTGCCAACGATCCACGACCCGGGCCGCCGGCGGGCGCGCGCCGGGGCGGGTGGGGGGCCGCTGCGCGGCCGCCGCCTGGGCCAATACCACGACTGCCAGCAGCACCGCAGCGGGCGTCCTCGTCATATGGTCACTCTCCTTCGTCAAACGGCCTGCCGATACGCGGAGCCTAGGAGCGGGGCACCAGGTGGTCGGTGAGCACCGGCAGAAACGGCACCCACGGTCCGACTTCATCGGTGTACTGCTTGGCCATCACGCGCGCGGCCTGCGCGACATGTCCCAGGTCGTGGACCACCCACGCCGCCAGCAGCTGTCGCAACGTCACGCGCCCGAACTTCGGGTGCTCGCCGGGGAGCTCGAGCTCGCGGGCGCTGAGCTTCCAGGAACCGAGCAGCTCGATGTTCGCGGCACGCAAGCGGGCGAACTCGTCGAGCAAGGAGCCGAGGGACCGGCCGACATTGCGCGCCTGGTGCCTGAAGCGGTCGTAGGGCACGAAGCGGAGGTCGGCGCCGCGGGCCAGGATGATGCGGGCGCGCGGGATCCAGTCCGTCTCCTCCCCATCGATCAAGTGCCCCACCACGTCGAACGGGCTGAACGTCTCCGGACCCTCGGTGCCGCGCACCCACGGCTCGCCGAGATCGGCGAGGAACGCCTGGAGCGTGGCAGGTGTGCGGGCGAGCACGGCGATCGACGCGTCGAGATTGAAATTCATAGTGGTGACCCGAAACTTACGCCGGCGGCGGGGCCGTGCGCTGCCCGGGCGCGGGGCGATCGACGACGCGCGCCCATAGCATCACGACGGTAAATCCGTACGCGAGAAACGCCGGCGCGAACAGGGCGAACACGAGGGGCTGCGGTGGGCGGAAGCCGGGGATGGCGACGACGTAACAGACGGCGCTGAAGATCAGACCGCGGAGCCAGAGCCGCTTCGGCAACCACCGCGCGAGCGCGAACAGAATCAGCCCGCCGACGGCGCCGGCGATTGTCCCGGCCAGGATCACGTTGAGGGTGCCGCCGACGCTGAACGTCGGGAACCGGCCCGTGGCGAGGGCGAAGAGGCGCATGACGAGCCGGCCGCTGGCGCCGAGGAAGAGGGCGCCGGTGGCGGCGCCGAGCAGCAGGGTCAGGCTAAAACGCCGGATGTAGGTGGTCATTCGCCTAAAGCTATCGTGGCGCGTAGCTACCTAGGCGTGGAGGATGTCTCCGGGCGGGGGATTCGCCGTCACGGGAGCGAGGTGGCCCGCGTGCGGTATTACCGTTTTACCACAACTGCGGGCCAGCGATACCTCCTCGTGCATCTGACGACGGACGGCGCGATCACCGACTTCGACGTCGTGGAGCGCTAGCGCGACCTGAACTCACTGGGTTGGGTAAGCCGCCGTGACGCGACCCAGTGTGTCCAGGAAGGCCAACCGCGCCGTACCGGCCGTATCCACCGACAACCTGATCCTGACTCTCCCATTGACGTCACCCAGCTCGAGCGCCGCAACGCGGTTCGCGCTGCCAACGAAGGCGCGCAGGCTGCCTTCCAGGCGTACGTATTCTCGGATCAACGAGTCACGCACGGGGCCTCGCGGGGATGCATTCATTTGCCGCTCCAGGACCGGCAGCAGCTCCGCGCGCTCGCCGGTTGGCCGATCCCAGATGCGGAGTCCCGCGGACCGGTTCGTGCCGTTGTCCAGATATTGCAGCACGACGACCTGATTCGATTTCCACTGATCCAATGACAGATGCCCGAAGGCACGGTTCGAATCGGTCGGCGCGCTGGGGCCTCCCTTATAGATAAGGCCGCCGACCTCGTCACCCGCTGCGTTGAAGAAAAGCATCCCGGCACTCCCGACGCGCCCGCGTGGGCGCGCGTGCTCCACTCCGGACAGGGTCACGCCCGGCAGGCGGGCGGCATTCGATATGACGAGCGCCAAGTGCCCGGCCGAGTCCACGATGTTGAGACGTTCGACCGACAGTACCGCGGGTTGCTGTGCCTTGAAGCCGCCGAGTAGAAGCGTGGCAAGAGTGAGGGACAGGACGATGTTGCCAACGAAGTTCCACTTGGCAATCGCGTGATTGTGCATGGTACTCCCCTCCGGGCGAGACGAGTCAATCCAGTTTGACGGGGAGTAGTAATGCGAGGTTGCAAGGACTTCGTGTTGCAGGTGCGCTACATCCCTACACCTTCATCGTCACCGCGATCTCATCGCAGCTCACTTCCGACTCTTGAGGTAGCGAATCGCGAACGCAAGTCCGTCCGTTTCCTCCCTCGGAATCAATACCTGCGGCACGATCCCCGTGTAGTCCATTGGCCGTTCGGGGAGCCGATGCGACCGGCTCGTTGCGTACGCCAGCCGCCGGATGCCACTGGGAAGGGTGATCGTCCGGATGTTGCCGTAGTCCAGGAAGCCGGCGGTGTGCTCGGTGCCCACAACCGTCACCTTCTTACTGTGCATCGCGTCGAGGACGAATTGCTCGCACGAACTGGCGCAGCCGCGGCCGGTGAGCACCACGACGGCCCGCGGCAGTGCGTACACGGTGTCCAGCTTGAGAGAGTCGATCGCTCCCATCGAAAAGAAGCGCCCTAGGCTCCTCTCGAGCTGAGGGAGCAACCGCGCCGCTTCGGCCTTCATGCCTGGCGGCGTCCTGGGGTCGTCCACCATGGCGCGTGCCATGGCGAGGTTCCCCTCCGAGACCCAGAACTCCATCCCGTCCCGCGCGATGGGGTCCGTGTAGAGCAGCGGGACTACCTCAGCGTAAGCGCGCGTGGCCCCGCCCCCGTTGCGCCTGACGTCCACCACCAAATAAGGCGTCGCGAGGAGCCTGCCCCGATGGGACGCGATTAAGCTGTCGATGGCCGGTTTGTAGCGTTCGGCAAAGTCGGGAAGCGTGAGAACGGCCGTGCTGTCGTCCGGGAACTCCAGCGACGGGCGGCGTCGATCTTCGCCACTCGCTCGAGCGTCCTGCCCAGCGGCCTCGGGCCGGGGTTGCCACAGTTGCAGGTGGTGGTCGTGCTCGGCGAATGGCGCGATCCACCGCTGAAGCAGAGGCGTGCACGTCGAGTCGGAGGCTTCCACCAGAGCTGCCCGGACGCTGTCGGTCAGGGCGGTGATCCTCGGCCCGTTCTCCCGCAAGCGGTCCTGGTAACCTGCGTAGTCGCGGGTGATGACAACGTAGGTGGAGTCGAAGTCGAGCCCGCAGGAGCCGGCGGGCCGTTGCGCCTGGATCGTTCCGCCAACGAGGAGGTAGGCCGCCAAAGCTGCCGCTCTCGGGAGGGGTGCTCGGCTCAAGGGCGTCATGACACGAAATTACATCCGCGGTGGGTAAGCCGCCGTGACGCGGGCCGTCACCGACTTCGACGTGGTGGAGCGGTAGCCCTACACCTTCATCGTCACCGCGATCTCATCGCAGCAGGACTGCCGCGGGCAGCGGGCGCAGTCGGCCCACACCTTGATGGGAAAATGGTGGCGGTCGGAGAGCCCGAACCCCAGGCGATAGAAAAAATCCGGCTTGCGCGTCAGCGCCAGCACCTCGGCGAGGCCCTGCGCCCGCGCCTCAGCGATCAACGCCTCGACCACCCGCTTCCCCAACCCCCGGCCCTGCCAGTCGTCCCGCACCGCCAGCCCCGCGACTTCGGCGAGCGTGGCGCTGTAGACCTTGAGCGCGCCGCAGGCGACGATTTCGCCGTTCGCCTCGACCACCACGTACTCCTTGATGTGGCGGCACAAGTCGTAGTTGCTGCGCGGCAGCAGGTCCCCGGTCGCGACGAACGGCGCCATCAGCGACTCGAGCTGCACGACGTCGGCGAGCGTCGCGGGGCGAACGGGGTAAAATGTGCGTTGTGCGTTGTGAGTTGGACCACGCACAACGGACAACGCACCGGATTCGTTCACGCCAGGATCTCCCCCAGAGTGTCCGCTGCCCGGTCGATCTCGGCTTCACTGATGATCAGTGGCGGCACCAGCCGCAGGACGTTCGGTCCCGCCGACACGATCAGCAGCTGCCGCTCCCGCGCGGCCGCCACCACCGGCGCCGCGGCCTCGGCCAGCTCCACCCCCCACATCAACCCCCGCCCCCGCGCTTCGCGCACGCGCTTGGTTCTCACCGCCAGCGCCTTGAGCCGAGCCCCGAGCCGCTCACCCTTCACCGCGACTGCCGCCAGGAACTCCGGCTCCGCGATGGTCTTCAGCACCTCGAGCGCGACGCCCGCAACCAGCGGCCCGCCGCCGAACGTGGTGGCATGATCCCCGGGCCCGAGCGCCGCGGCGATCGGCTCGGTCACGAGCACGGCGCCCATCGGCAGCCCGCCGGCCAGGGGCTTCGCGAGTGTCACCATGTCGGGCGTCACCCCGGCCTGCTCGTACGCGAATAGCGTCCCCGTCCGCCCCAGCCCGCACTGCACCTCGTCGAAGATCAGCGCCGCCCCATGCCGGTCGCACAGCTCCCGCAAGAGCAGCAACCACTGGGTCGACAGGGGGCGCACGCCGCCCTCGCCCTGCACCGGCTCGACGATCACCGCCCCAATGTCGTCCTGGGAGAACGTACTCTCGATCTCTTCCTCATCTCCCAGCGGCAGGATCCGCACGCCGGGCACCAGCGGCTCGAACGGCCGGCGGTAGTCGGGCCGGTCCGTCGCCGCTAGCGACGCGAACAGCCGCCCGTGGAACGAGCCGCTGAACGCCACGATGCCGGGCTTCCCCGACCATTTGCGCGCGAACTTGAACGCCGCTTCGTTGGCCTCGGCGCCGGAGTTGCAGAAGAACACCTGCTGGGCGAAGGAGCGCTCGACCAGGAATTC
>Ga0066695_10000795_pt1 | contig 11109 bp, 5 predicted proteins | sample GraSoiAngelo_144_FD_66452 | JGI IMG/M metagenome (GOLD analysis project Ga0066695, IMG submission 66452) | Grasslands soil microbial communities from the Angelo Coastal Reserve, California, USA - 14_1009_02_40cm | ecosystem: Environmental > Terrestrial > Soil > Grasslands | place: USA...
ACGCGGCGCCCTACAACGCGGCGCCCTACAACGCGGCACCCTTCGGTGTCTCTGTGGGAAAGGCGTGGCTGATCGCCGTCCTGGTCGCGTCCCCGGCGGCCACTCCTGCCTCCGCACAGTCACGCGTCACGTTTTCGAAGGACGTCGCGCCGATCATTTTCGAAAAGTGTGCTCCCTGCCACCGTGCCGGCGAGATCGGGCCGTTCAGCCTGCTGACCTATGAAGACGCGCGGCCGCGCGCGAGGGCCATCGCCCTGGCGACACGCACTCGCGCCATGCCACCGTGGAAGCCGGAACCTGGCTCCGCGGAATTCGTCGGTGCCCGGCGGCTGACCGAACGGCAGATCGAAACCATCCGGCAGTGGGTCGAGGAAGGCGCCATTGAAGGCGACCGGTCCGATCTTCCCCCGGTGCCGCAGCTCACCGAAGGCTGGCGGCTGGGACAACCGGACCTCGTGATCAGGCTGGCCGATGCCTACACGCTGAACGGCGGCGGATCAGACGTGCTGCGGAACTTCGTGATTCCCATCCCCGTGACCAGCACGCGATACGTGCGCGGCATCGAGTTTCGTCCCGGCAACGCGCGCGTCGTGCACCACGCCAACATGCGCATCGACGAAACGCCGGCCTCGCGCCTGCTGGACGAGGCCGATCCCGGGCCCGGCTTCGATGGTCTCGTCATGTCGGGGAGCTTTCCCGACGGCTACTTTCTCGGCTGGACGCCAGGCCAGCTTCCCCCGCTTCTCCCCGACGGCATGTCGTGGCGACTCCAGCCGAACAGCGATCTCGTGCTGCAACTGCACATGCACCCGGGCGACTCGTCAGAAGTCGTTCAGCCCAGCGTGGGTTTCTTCTTCACCGACCGACCGGCGGCTCGCACCCCGCTGATGCTCAGGCTCGGCCGCCAGAACATCGACATCCAGCCCGGCATTTCCGGTTACACGGTCGAGGATCACTACACGCTGCCGGTCGATGTGGACGTCTCCGCGCTCCAGCCGCACGCGCATTTCCGGGCGAGGGAGATCAAGGGCCTTGCGACCCTGCCCGATGGCACGGCCAGATGGCTCATCTACATCAAGGATTGGGACTTCAATTGGCAGGACCTTTATCGCTTCGCCGACCCGTTGGCCCTTCCGAAAGGGACGACGATCTCCATGCACTACACCTACGACAACTCGGCCGGCAACCGGCGGAACCCGGATCATCCGCCGAAGCGGATTCGCTGGGGGCAGAACAGCACTGATGAAATGGGCGACCTGTGGATCCAGGTGCTCACTCGATCCCCCGACGACCGCCGGCGGCTCATTGCCGACTTCGGACCGAAAGTTCTGGCGGAAGACGCGAGCGGCTACGAGAAGCTGCTCGACGCAAATCCGGGGAATGCCCGGTTGCACGACGCCGCCGCGGCGATCTTTCTGCGGCTGCAGAACACCAATCGGGCGGTGGCGCACTTGACTGAAGCGCTCCGCGTGGACCCTGACTTTGTGTCGGCGCATTACAACCTTGCGACCGCGCTCGTGCGGCTCGACCGGCCGAACGAGGCGGTCGAGCACCTTCGGCGGGCGGTCCAGCTTCGGCCCGACTTCGTCGCCGCCCGCGTCAATCTTGGCGCGAGTCTTCGCCTCCTGAAGCGTTACGACGAGGCGACCACCGAGCTTCGTCTCGCGCTGCAGCTCCAACGCGGGAATGCCGTCGCGCACGCCAACCTTGGAGGCATATTTTCGGCCGAAGGCCGGCCGCGCGAGGCGATCGCGGAGTACCGGCTGGCGCTCGACGCCAATCCCGATCTGCTGGAGCCGCTGGCGGCTCTCGCGTGGACGCTGGCGACATCCCCTGATGCCGGGCTCCGACAGCCCGCGGAAGCCGTCCGGCTCGCAGAGCGCGCGGCCACATTGACCAATCGGCGCGACGTCACCGTGCTCGACGCGCTGGCGGCGGCGTACGCCTCCGCCGGCCGGTTCGTGGACGCCGTCGCGTCGGAGCAGTTCGCGCTCGATCTGGTCCAGGCCGCCGGGGCGACAGCGGCCGCTGCACCGATCCGCTCGCGGCTGGAGCTGTATCGGCGGAAGAAACCGTTCCGCGACCGTTAGCGCAGTGTCGAGCTCGATGTCTTTACACGCTCGTGGTGAGCTTGTCGAACCACGAGCCCGGCTGGTGGCTCGTCCTTCGACAAGCTCAGGACGAGCGGTGGACAGAACCGTTGATCTCGGCAGACCAGCGCCTGGCCTGGCCAAGCCAAGCTAGCAGCTAGAAGCTGTACGTCATGCTGAACTCCATGATGCGCGGCTCCATGATGACGGTCGGCTTCAGGAAGTTCGGCCCGGAGAGGCGCGTCACGTCCAGAGTGGTGTTGGCATTGAGCGTGTTGAAGACGTTCGCGCGAACCGCGAACCGCTGCTGCTTCGGCAGACTGAACGTCTTCTCGACGCGGAGATCGAGCTGCGTACTATCGGGCAGCTGACGCGCCCCGATGGGCTCGACGTTCACCGTAATATTCGGGATCGTCCTCCCGCCGGTGAAACGGACGGAACGCGCCCAGAAATACCCGCTTCGCTCCTCGAGGTTGCCCGAGACCAGGATCTGGAACGGGAACTGGTAGACCCCGGAGACCTTGGTGCTCGATTCCCACCCGTGCTCATGGGCATTGATTTCCCCGTTCGGATTGAGCGGGCCGCTCTCGACGTTGCCGAGGAACTCGCTTCCCGCGGGGCTCGTTGGGCTCACAGTGATTGGGACGTCTCGCATCGTGCCCGAGTACGACGCCAGCAGCTGCCAGTGGTCCGAGAGGCGCTTGAACACCGAGATGTCGATGCTCTTGTACGTCTGATCGGCGTTGGCGTCGTTGACCCGGGCGAATTGTTCAAATGCCCGGCCGTTCAGCGACGTGGGATATTCGTAATACGTGAACAACGTGCCCGGATCGTCGGCGTTTCCGCGCACACCGTCAGGTCCCGGATCCGTGTTGGTGACCTTGACGTTGTAAGTGTCGAATGGACGAAGCAGGTTCACGAGGCGATACGTATCGTGGTACTTGGAGTAGACGGCGCTGGCACGAAGCGCGAAATTCCGCATCAGCTCCCGCTCGAACGTGACCGACCACTCGTCGCTCTTGGGTTGCCGTTCGTTGGGGCTCGGGACCGTATTCGAGCCACCCGTCTGCGACACGAAGTCCGGCCCGTTCGGATCGAGGTTGACCTCGCCGAGGTCGTATCTGCCGTTGCCGTTGAGGTCGCGCCAGCGGTAGACGACCTGCGTCCGGACCTGCGCGTCGGCCGCATCGAGCTCCGGCACCTGCTGGCGCTCGTGATCGAATCGGCCGAAGCCGCCCTTGATCAACGTCTTTCCATCCCCGCGCAGGTCCCACGCCCCGTGGAGCCGTGGCGCCACCGAGTTCCAGACGTTGAACTGCTGCCTCTCGCGACATCCGGCCGGGAACGCGAGGTTTCCGGGCGGCGTGGCCGCCTCGCGGCAGATCTCGGGCACGAACCCGTTGTCATGCGCGAAGCGCAGACCCAGATTGAGCGTCAGCCGGCGCCCCACGTTCCAGCTATCGGTCAGGTAGGTGCCGAGGTAGTGCGTCACAACTTTCGCGTAGGCGGGGTTATTCCAGACTTCAATCTGGTTCGGCGCTCCGTTCTGGAGCAGCAGCCGGTAGTTATAGAGGGCGGATGAATAGGCGCCTTCGAATTTCAGATCCAGATCGAAATCGGGGTATTGGCGTCCAAACCAATTGTCGGTGTAGTCGAAGCCGGCCTTGAACTGATGGCTTCCGGCGAACAGCTCCGGCTGGAACCAGGTCATGCTCCCTTTGTAGTGATGCCGCGGATTGTGCGGACGTTGTCCGATCGTCACCGGCGGTCCCTTGATGGCCCCCGTGATCTGGTCAGTGCTCGGCTCGCGGTCTCGCGACGAGAAGCCCCAGTAGATGCTGTCGTACGTCCAGTACCCGTACTGGAAGGACGTGACGAGCTTGTTGCCGTACAGCTTCTGCCATTCGATCTTGGCGGTGCGGCTGGGCGTCATGAGCCCGCCACGGTCTTCCCAGGGGACAAACTGACTTATGACCGACGTGTCGTACTTGTGGTTGTACTGGTAGAAGCCGACGAACTTGTTCGACTGCGACATCTGATACGAGATTTTTTCGGTGTGAAACCACGACAGCTCTTTGGCGACGGCGGCCGTTTTGCCATCCGGCATGAAGGTATTCAGCGGCAGCTTGTCGTCGACCTGGCGGCGCGCCGCCGTGTAGAACCAGAGCTTGTCCCTGATGATGCGGCCGCCCAGGTCGGCGCTGGCGCTGTTGCGGTTGCTGATGCCCGTGCCCGAATTGATGCCGAGCGCCCTCAGATTGTCGTCGATGTTGTCGGCCTGATACTTGACGGGCGTCTTGTTGAACGACGTGTTGCTGTGGAAGGTGTTGCCGCCGGACTTCACCAGCGCGTTCAGATTGACGCCGCGGCTGGGCACTTCCGCGCTGTTACCGATGGTGCGGACTGCGGCCTCCTCGAGCGTCGTATAGTCCCAATAGTTCGCCTGGCCGCTGTTGGCCTGCAGACTGCTCGTCTGCACGCCTTCGAGCGTGGAATAGGCTTCGCCGGCCTGGCCGAAGACGCGGTACGTCGGCACCTGATTGAGGCTGCTCCCGCCGACGTCTCTCAGCGTGCGCACGCCAGGGGCTTGCGCCAGCAGGCTGACGATGCCATTCCGGCTCGTTGGAAGCAGCTCGATCGACTCGCGCGTGAACTGCGTCGTCGCTGTCGTCGACGTCGTGTCGACGATCGGCGACGCGCCGGAGACCGTCACCGTCTCCTCGAGCGCGCCGACCTTCAACTTCGCGTCGAGCTTGGCCGAGAACCCGACCGTGAGCCGGATGTTTTCCTGCTTGGCGGACTGAAAGCCCGACAAGGTGTAGGTCACCGTGTACGTGCCGATCGGCAGCGACGAGATCCGGTACTCCCCGCGCTCGTTGCTGACGACCGACACTTCCTTCACCTGCAGGGCCGGGCTGGTTGCGGTGACGGTCACGCCGGGCAGCACGGCGCCGCTCTCGTCGACGATCACGCCGATGATGCTCGCATCGTCCTGCTGCGCGAAGGCCATGGGCGCCCGGGCGCAAACCAGACCGACAACCGCCAGGAGAATGGCGAGATTTCGCCGAAGGTCAGTCCCGGCACCGCTGAAGCGGTGCCCTACGTGCGAGGCTCCGGCAACGCTGAAGCGGCGCCCTACATCCGATACGAGCCCGCCGGTTCTTGTTCTCATGATCGTCTCCCCCTCTACGCCTACCCCTCGCACCGAACTGCGGGAACGGCCGTGACCCGACGACGAGAGCTCGATTGTGGGAAACCTTATGCACCGTACGACCGTGAGTCAAGGGAATTGGCGGTCTCTAACCGGGATCCCTCTCTAACATTCAACACAATGGATCCTTGACAAGCCGTTTGGGTCGGCCCATTATGCGAGCCGGAGACCTCGCGTAAGTCTTCGGCGCCCCCCGCGGAGCTCGGATCTTTTTGGAGGTCAGGATGAAGACGACTTGGAAGCTGTGCGCGATGACCATCGGTTCGGCGTTCCTGCTCGCGATCGCCGGCAGCGCACAGCCCGCGTTCGCGCAGAGCTCGAAGCAAGGCTCAGGACAGGGGGCGGTCACCTTCGCGAAGGATGTGGCGCCCATTTTCAAGGAGCACTGCGTGACGTGTCACCGATTCGGGTCCATTGCGCCGATGTCGCTGATGACCTATGAGGAGGCGCGGCCGTGGGCGCGGTCGATTCGGGCGAAGGTCGTTGATCGCGAGATGCCGCCGTGGCACATCGATCGCAACGTGGGCATCACCAAGTTCAAGGACGATCCGTCACTCACCGACAGCCAGGTGAAGACAATCGCCAAGTGGGTGGACGACGGCGCGCCGATGGGCAACCCGGCGGACCTCCCGGCTCCGCGGAAGTTCGAGGACGATCAGAACTGGTTCATCGGCAAGCCCGACATCATCGTCAAGATGGACAAACCGTATCTCCTTCCGAAGGCGGGTCCGGACAACATCGTTGACGTATTAATCGATCCCGGATTCAAGGAAGACATGTACGTGGCGGCGATCGAGAGCAAGCCGGCGGACCCACAGAGCTTCAAGGTGGTCCACCACTTCACGACCAACCTCGTGGAGGATCCGGAAGAAGACCCGGTCGGCTTGTTCCTGAACGAGTACGCGCTCGGCAAGAACGGCGATATCTTCCCGCCGAACTCGGGCCGCCTGATCAAGGCGGGGACGAAGATCAACTTCAACCTGCACCTGAACCCGCGCGGCGAAACGACGGAGGTCTCCGTTCAGCTCGGCCTCAAGCTGCTCCCGAAGGGGCAGGTGCCCAAGTACGTCGCGTTCACGCAGCACATGGGGGACGTCGCCGAGCTCGACATTCCGGCCGGTGCGATCTCGCGTCACGACGGCTACTTCCGCCTGCCGCAGCCCGCACTGATCTCTTCGTTCCAGCCGCATATGCACAACCGCGGCAAGGCGCAGTGCATGGAAGTCATCTATCCGGACGTCCGCGCGGATTCGGCTCGCCCGGGTCCCGCGCGGGTGGAGACGCTCAGCTGCGTGAGCGCCTACCAGTTCGGCTGGCACATCACCTACCCGTACGCGGATGATGTGGCGCCGTTGCTGCCGGCCGGGACCATCGTTCACATCACGTCGTGGCACGACAACACCCCAGCGAATCGCTACAACCCGAACCCGAAAAACTGGGTCGGCGGAGGAGCGCGGTCGATCGACGAGATGAGCTTCGCCTGGGTCACGCTGACGTATCTCGACGAGGCCGACTACCAGCAGCGGGTGAGGGCGCGGGCCTCGCAGGCCGAGACGACGCAGCCGCAGCATTAGTATCGTGCGTCTGACGGTGTACACTCGCTCGTCCTGAGCTCAGTCGAAGGACGAGCGTTTGGCTCGTGGTTCGACAAGCTCACCACGAGCGCATGTCCAGGTATCTCGCACGCACCTGGGCAGTCGGGGGGAAACCGCTATGGGTTCACATCTGCGCTGGCTGACGTCTGCCGTGGTTGGCGGCGTGCTCATCGCGTCCATGCACGCTCGGGCCCAGGGCCAGGCTCCATCCCAGGCACCTCAGGCGCGGCCGTTTCCAACTGAAGTCAGCAACACCAGATTCAACTCCGGCCAGAGCGTCGTGCCGTACTTCGAGGGCTGGATCAGAAATCCGGACGGGACCTTCGACCTGGTCTTCGGGTACTTCAACCGGAACTGGAAAGAAGAGCTCGCCATCGCGCCGGGGCCCGACAACAAGTTCGAGCCTGGCAACCCGGATGGCGGCCAGCCGACGTACTTCCTGCCGCGACGTCAGCGATGGGTCGTCCGTTATCGTGTTCCTGCCGACTTCGGGAAAAAGACCGTGACGTGGTCGATTACCGCGAACGGTCGCACGGAAAAGGCCTACGGCGATCTGATTCCTGCAGAAGAGCTCACCGAACGCGTCCTCATGACCAACGGCAATTTCAATCCTGGTGAGAGCGATCCCAACCAGCCGCCGTCAATCACGTTGGCCCCGCTTCAGAACGTGGTGGCCGGCGTCCCGGTTACGCTGACCGCATCGGTCCAAGACGACGGTCTGCCGAAACCGAGGCCCGTGGCGCCGCCACGCCCGCCGCCGACTGACGGCGCCCGCGGGGTCATCGCGCAGGTGAACTCGTCGGGCCAGGGGCGTCCACGAGGACTCCGCGTGACGTGGATGGAGTACCGTGGGCCCGGCAAGGTCACGTTTGGAGCCTCGGGTCCTACATTGGTCGCAAATGGTCAGGCTTCGACGAGCGCCACCTTTGCCGCGCCGGGGACCTACGTGCTGCGAGCCACGGCGAACGACGGTCAGCTCTCGAAGTTCACGGATGTGACCGTGACAGTCAAGCCGGGAGCGTCAACGCAAGGCCAGTAGAGTCCGGCTTCAGCCGGGACCCGCATGGCTGTAGCCGGACCCGGATGGCCGTAGCGCCCGAGCGCTGGGTCACCGCGAGTGGTTGCGGCCAACCGCAGCACGGTCCGCATGCGCTCCCATCGTCAACTCATTCACGTCACCGCAGTTGCCGCGTCTGTTCGCTGGCGATCTTCAGGCGTTCGCTGTGACCGGGCGCAGCGAACCACCGGGCTTGCATACGCGGAGATTTCTTGACCGACGCGTGGAGGTGAGGTCATGCGGAAAGTCTTGATTGTGGTATCGGTAGCGCTCCTGATGCCACGAGGGGCGGAAGCGCAATGGCTGAATTACCCGGACCCGCGCATCCCGCGCACCGCTGACGGTCAGCCAGCGCTCACTGCGCTGGCGCCTCGTGCGTTCGATGGCAAACCTGATCTATCGGGTGTCTGGCACGTCCAGTCCGAATCGTTGGAAGAGAAGCGACGGCTCTTCGGCCCCGACTTCGGCACCATCTTCGTCCCGGGCATGGAGCCCACGACAACATCGAAGTACGGCCAGGATGTTCTGGTGGACTACAGACCCGGAGAGATCGCAATGACCCCGGAAGCGGACGCAATCTATATGCGTCGAAGACGAGGGCAGGAGATCTCACCGACCGAGCAGTGCCTGCCGGCCGGTGTGCCTCGGGCCACGCTTCTGTCGGAGGTTCACAAGATCGTCCAAGCGCCCGGTCTGATCATCGTGATGCACGAGCTTGATGGGGGAATGTCCCGGCAGATCTACACCGATGGCCGCCCGCTCCCAAATGCTCCAAGTCCGTCATGGCTTGGCTATTCGGTCGGGCGATGGGATGGCGACACGCTCGTCGTGGACACCATCGGTTTCAACGACAGGGCCTGGCTCGATAGCCGCGGCCATCCTCGCAGCGAAGCGATGCACACCACGGAAAAATATCGACGTCGCGACGTGGGCCACATGGATGTCGAGATCACCATGGATGACCCCAAGTCTTACAACAGGCCCATTACATTCAAGGTCACTCACCTGCTGCAGGCCGACTCAGACATTTTGGAATACGTGTGCAATGAAAACGAGAAGGATCGAGTTCACATGGTCAGGTAGGCGGTCAATTACGGCTGCTGGTTGGCTGTGCTCGTCTGGGTCTTACGTTCTCGCACTCTCCGGTTCGCTGCTCGCTCTGATGGTGGCGGCCGCGGCCCCTGAGCCGATTCCGCGCGCCGCGCCGGAAGCCGTTGGTCTCGCGCCCGCGCGGTTGCGCGAAGCGACTGATCTCTTGTCCGGCTTCGTCGCCGAGCGGAAGATTGCCGGCGCGGTGGCCGCTGTCGCCCGGAAGGGAAAGCTCGCCTATCTCGAGCCGGTGGGCGTTCAGGATCTCGTGACACGCGTCCCCATGGGCGAGCGGTCGATCTTCCGGATCTACTCGATGAGCAAGTCGGTGACGGCCGCCGCGGTAATGATGCTCCTCGAAGAAGGCCGCTTCGCGCTGAACGATCCGGTGTCGAAGTACCTCGCGGAGTTCAAGCAGGTGAGGGTCGTATCGCCGGACGCCGCGGTCCGTGAACCAGCTCGCGAGATCACTGTACAGGATCTGCTGCTGCACACGTCGGGCCTGAACCACCGGACGTCCGACGAGTACACGCGCGCGCAGGTCCGATCGCGCGACATCACGCTGCCTCGGTTCATCTCCAATATCGTCCGCGTGCCGCTGATGGAAGATCCCGGCGTCCGGTACAGGTACAGCGAAGCCACGACGGTGCTCGGACGGCTCGTCGAGATCTGGTCGGGCAAGCCGCTCGATGTGTTTCTGGACCAGCGAGTGTTCCGGCCGCTGGGGATGATCGATACGGGCTTCTGGGTCAGGCGCGAACAGCGCCCACGCCTCGCGGCCGTGTACGGACCGTCGCACGACGGGGGGCTCGCGCTGATCGAGATCGAAGTGGTCCCCTTCACGAAGCGGCCGGCGTTGCTCGAAGGCGCCGTAGGCCTCGTTTCCACGGTGCCGGATTACCTGCGGTTCAGTCTGATGCTGCTCAACAGGGGCGAGCTGAACGGCGTCCGGATCCTGCGTGCGAAGACGGTCGACACGATGACCGGCAACAGTCTGTCGGACCCCGTACTGAAGGCGCGCGGTGGCGCAATGGGATGGGGACTGGCGAACGTCAACGTGGTGCTGGATCCGACCGGGCTGAATTACCCGGCCAATCGCGGTGAGTACGGATGGGACGGCACCGCAGGCACGATCTTCTGGACCGATCCGGCCAGGGAAATGGTGACCATCCTCATGACGCAGAGCTCGCCGGCGAATCCGGACTCGCTGCGCCAGAGGTTCAAGACGCTTGTCCAACAGGCGGTCGTCGACTGAGGCGCCGGCTGTAGTTTTGCAACGCGTTGCGTGCTTCCGGTTGCCGCGAAAGACACGAGAACACCAAGCTATGCTCTTCAGACCTGCCAGCGAAAAGCCTTGGCACTTTCGGCGATCTCCGCGTGCTCTGTGGTTGAACACTGCACGCGCAGCGCATGCTCATTTGGGATTCGGGCCATGCGTGGACGCGGTCTGCGCGTCGACGTACGCGACGATGTCGGACGCCTCTGCCTCGGTCAGGCTCAGGTTCGGCATCCGGACCGTCTTGTACTTGGCGAACAAGGCCGAGGCGATCGGGTCGCCCTCGTTTCTCATCACATCCGGCGCCGCGATATAGCGAGCCAGCCAGCCCCGCTCGCGGAGGCTGCTGATCCCGGCCAGGTCCGGTCCGATCCTGTCGCCGCGGCCGATGGTGTGGCACGCGGTGCACTTGGTCGTGAACAGGTACTGGCCCCGGCTCGTGATGGCAATCGGAGGGGCCTCCGCGTAGGTCTTCGGCGTCGGGGCGTTTTTCCAGCTGTCCGTCCAGGTGCGGATCATCTGCGCCACATACCGCGGGTTGTCCAGCGCGGTGTCCTTGACCCACTGGCCGGTGGCCTCATTGCCAATGAGCAGCATCGGCGTGTGGCCGTCCGGGTCATCCCGGTTGGGACGGGAATACAATCCCAGCTTCTTGCTGAGGAGCTCGACGTCGTTCGGTTTCCCGGTCAGGAACAGCCAGCCGGGTCCGGCGTGAAATTCGTCCGCGTACGTCTTGAGCACGGCCGGTGTGTCGTGCTTGGGGTCGATGCTGATCGAGAGGAAGAACAAAT
>Ga0066695_10000799_pt1 | contig 11100 bp, 10 predicted proteins | sample GraSoiAngelo_144_FD_66452 | JGI IMG/M metagenome (GOLD analysis project Ga0066695, IMG submission 66452) | Grasslands soil microbial communities from the Angelo Coastal Reserve, California, USA - 14_1009_02_40cm | ecosystem: Environmental > Terrestrial > Soil > Grasslands | place: USA...
ACATCCAGGCGTATGGAGACATCGAGCATAGAAACAGGCTCGTCGGCCAGCAGTATCTCTGGACGTGCGGCCAGTGCACGAGCGATAGCAACGCGTTGCCGTTGCCCGCCGCTTAACTGGTGTGGATACTTCTGGATAAACTGCTCCGCCGGGCTAAGGCTTACTCGATTGAGTAGAGCAAGTATCTGCTCTCCCTCTTCTCTTACAGAGTGCGCATACCCATGCAACCGTAATGGACGGCTCAAGTGGTAGCGCACATCGTGCACAGGGTTGAGCGACGAGAAAGGATCCTGGAACACTAACTGTACATGGTGGCGGTAGGAGCGTAACGAGGCTCCTCTGCCAACCTTTTCCGATTCGCCACGAAAGAGGATCTTGCCCGCAGTAGGCTCATAGAGGCGCGCCAGCATACGTGCTACGGTGGTTTTCCCACTGCCGCTCTCTCCCACGAGAGCAAGGGCGCGGCCGGGATAGAGCGCCAGCGAAGTGTCTTCTACGGCGTGTACTACCTTTTTTGGTCCGAAGAGTTTGAGCGAACGCAAGGGAAAGTACTTGCGCAAGTGTTGAGCCTCCAGAACAGCGGGTGTAGTAGGAAGCTCACCCATTTCACTTATTCCACTTGTCACAGCACCTTCTATGGTATCTTTGGCAGTTTCATTGAGTGCGACAAATGGGTAGTCGGCTCCCAAATGTTCGGTGCTCATTGCACTTTCCTCGTTCCTTGCATTACCTCATATGTTGCATCATATTTTGCCGCAAAATCGTGATTAGTTGGTACCCCTGCTGCATTGAACCTGGGGTCATAGAGATGACAGGCAACGAGCTGCCCAGGCGTCCCAGGCGTCCCAGGCGTGGAAGGCAAGAGGGTTGGCAAATTGGTATTGCATATTTCAAAGGCCATCGGACAACGGGGATGAAAAGCACAGCCCGGCGGTATGTCCCGCAGATCGGGAGGAGAACCAGGAATACCCGTCATCCTGCGGCGCGGCCCGCGCAGCGTTGGAAACGAATTTAAGAGGCCGTAGCTGTATGGATGACGGGGCTGTTGACGCAATTCCCGGCATGTTGCTAACTCGACGATACGTCCCGCGTACATAATCGCAATCTTGTCAGCTAATTCGAGCAGCAGCGAGAGGTCATGCGTAATGAAAATGACGGAGAAGTTCAGTTTCTCCCGCAGCTCCATAATCTCCATCAGAATTTCACGCTGCACCACGACATCGAGCGCGGTTGTTGGCTCATCCATGATGATCAGTTCAGGCGAGAGCGCCAGGGCAATGGCAATGATTGCACGCTGGCGCATGCCGCCGCTCAGTTCGTGTGGATAGCTGCGAATGCGGTCAGGGGCAATACCAACAAGACGCAGCAGTTCAATAGCCCGTCTACGGCGTGAGTCTGGTCCCATATGAGGTTGATGGGTACGTAAGACATCAGTAATCTGCGTACCAATATTGATTACAGGATTGAGCGCGTTCATCGCGCTTTGGAAAACAATCGAAAGTTCATTCCAGCGAAATTCACGCAGTTCCGCGGGGTTAAATTGAAGAATGTCCACTGCTTCTGTTGCCTCACCGGGTACTGCATTCTTAAGCGTAGAGGTAATTCTTGCATTTGCCCTCGAAGACCCTTTCAATTTCCCTTTATCCTCTTCATCGCCAGGGCGAGGATAATACAACAGTTTTCCCGCGATGATCTCAGCCGGTGGACGGAGCAGGCGGGTAATGGCATAGGCCAGGGTAGACTTGCCGCTGCCACTCTCGCCGGCAAGGCCGAGGATTTGCCCTCGTTCCAGGGTAATGCTTACATCAGTCAGGGCATGGACGGTCCCGTTAGCGGCGTAATAGTCCACGCTGATATTCCTGATATCTAGCAATGTATTGCCTGGGTTGAGGTTTAATTCCTTAGTATTCATGATGCAGCTGCCTTCCTGGACTTACTGAGTTTAGCATGCTTTGACTTTGGCTCGGTTCGCAGACGAGGGTTTGCTACCTCGTCAATACCAAAATTGATGAAAGCCAATCCTGCGCCCAATACAGCGATGCACAGGCCTGGTGGCAAGAACCACCACCATGCGCCTAATAGGAGCGCATCATTATTACCCGCCCAGTAAAGCATTGTCCCCCAACTTGTACTTGTAATATCGCCCAGGCCCAGAAATTCTAATCCCGTCTCGGCTAGAATGGCATAGATCACTGTACCAAGAAATTCCGCGGCCACAATCGAGGTCTCATTGGGCAGGATTTCGAAGAAGATGATACGCAGCGTGGACTCCCCGTTGGCCTTCGCTGCTTCTACATAATCCCGGTTGCGCATCGAGAGTGTTTGCGCACGCAGCACTCGTGCCCCCCACGACCAGCCGGTCACTACCAACACAATCACGATAGTCAATGGCCCCCTGTATGCAGCAAAGGCGGCAAGGAGGATTGCCAGGGGCAGCGTAGGCAGCACCAGGAAGACGTTGGTTAACAACGAAAGCACTTCATCGGCCAACCCGCCAAAGTATCCAGAGGCCAGGCCAATAATGATCGAGATGATCATTGTCAGTGTGCCGATGAGAAAGCCCATAGTGAGCGAAAAGCGCGTACCATATACAAGCTGGGTCAGAACATCCTGACCTGTTTGCGTTGTGCCCAACCAGTGAGCGGGTGATGGAGGCTGTAGTATATCCGCACTGAAAGCATTAGGATCCCCAGGAAAGAATACCGGCCCGAAGATTGCGATCAGTACAAAGAAGGTCAGGATAAGAAGACCAAAACTCACCTTGCGGTTTTGCGTAACTAATCGCCACGTATCGCGTAAGCGCAACCTTGCAGTTGAAGACATGGTTGAAGACATAATCACGGTTTGCTAACTCCCTCCTAAGCGTACTCGCGGATCGAGCACCACGTACATCAGGTCAGCGAGGAAATTTGCACCCAACACCGCCACGGTAATCACCAGGAAGATGCCCTGTAACAAGGCGTAATCAAGGTTTTCAACCGCCTGTAGCAAGGTAAAGCCGATACCGGGATATGAAAAGATGATTTCAGTGAGTAATGAGCCGCTCACCACAAAGCCTAAAGAGAGCGCGAAGGCAGTTATATTCGGCAAAATAGCGTTGCGTGCTCCATACGTATACATAACTTTCCAGGAAGTAAGACCTTTCGCCTCGGCCATCAATACGTAATCCTCTGAAAGCGTGGTAATCATCGCGTTACGCATACCGAGCATCCACCCGGCAATAGAGCCGATAACGATGGTAATAGCCGGCAGAATGGCATATTGTACTGCACTTAAGAGGAAGTCAAGGTTCCAGCCCGGGACGGTATTGTCTGTATCATACCCTCCATGGATAGGAAACCAGTTAAGCTGCGAACCAAAGATATAAAGCAGAACTAATGCCAGCCAGAAGTAGGGTATCGCAGAGAGGAACGTGAAAAAAGGGGTGAATACAGCGTCCGAGAAACCGCGCCGCCAGACGACGATGATACCCAGCACTGTTCCAACAATAAAGCTAATTATGAGCGCAACGCCAACCAGTACGAGCGTCCAAGGGAGATCCTGCCAGATCACCACAGATACAGGTGTTGGAAGATACGTAATTGAAATCCCAAGGTTGCCATGCAACAGGTTGTTAATATACTGTACATACTGCGACCATAAAGGATCGTGATTCACTCCAAGCGAGATCTCTAACGCATGTTGTGCCTGAGGAGAGAGTTTTCCGCGCATGCGGGCCATGAGTGCTTGTGCCGGGTTACCCGGAGACAGATGCGGTATGATGAAATTCAGCGTAACCGAAGCCCAGAGCGCAACGAGATAAAAACCTATACGACGTATCAGGTGACGCATGCACATCTCCTTCCAGAGAGTCGTTGTAATGACTACCGGGGTCGCCTGGGAGCAACAGGGGGCATATAGCTCCCCTGTTGCTCCCAGAAGTCCGCGCCTGGCACCGCCATCCAATCTGCAGCCAGACGGATCAACTAATCGGCTGGATGGAGGTTCAAAACAACATATTCAATATCTGGATACACTGCTGTTCCAGGTGCTGCATACGGGTGCTGCTGATCTGGCCAACCAACAAATTTGGATGTGTTGTACTGATACCAGTATGGTTCATTCGTCAATGGAATGCTTGGCAACTGCTCAACCATAATCTTCTGGATACCCATGATCACTTGCTTCTGCACAGTAGGATCAGTAGAAGTAGCATACTGATTCAATAACGCATCTGTGTTCGGGTCCATCCAACGTTCATAGTTAGAGCTTGCGGGCTGACCAATAGGAGCGCTATTCGTGCTTCTCAATAGTGCGTCGTACAAGTAGTAAGGCGTTGGGCCGGGATTGGTCCAGAGCATCGCCATGTCATAGTTACCATTCTGCAGAGCATTATAATAGGCGTCAAAGGCAATCACATTGACGTTGACTTTGATACCAACCGCTTGCAGCTCTTGTGCCATTAACTGGCAATCGGTAATCCAGTCGGTATAACCACTGACAACGTTGAGGTTGAACGACAGCTTCTTGCCATTTTTATCGGCATAGATGCCATCAGATCCTTTTGTAAAGCCAGCCCCCTCCAGCAACTGTTGCGACTTAGCGGTGTCTACCGAGAACGTCAGATTAGCGTACTCAGGGGCCATGTAGTCTTTATTATAGGGCAGCAGGCCTGTAGGGCTAGCAGGGGGTTCGTAGCCGCTTTCCCCCAATTGGTTGAGCTTATTGCGGTCGATGGCAGAACTAATCGCCTGTCGAACCGGCAAAAGGTTGAATGGGTATTTAGTAAGGGGAAGGAAGAGCATAACGATGTCACTGGCGGGGAACCAGTAGTGGTTATGCTGCGGATTGAGATTGATGTACGTTTTCTGGATGTTCGGTATGTAGAGGTTTGTCCAGTCAATCTGACCTTTCTGGAGTGCCAATTCGGCACTCGTGTTTGAATTGAACGAGGGAATCTTCAGCTGACTCACTTCTGGCTTGCCGGGTTGCCAGTATTTCGGGTTCTTGCTCAAGACGATAAGTTGCGGGGTGAAGGACTTAACGATATAAGGGCCCGTCCCGACCGGGTTAGGATCGGCATACTGGGAGCCGTCACCCTGCACCGAGGACCATACATGTTTGGGAAGGATATACGTTTGCCCACCAAGGTACCACAGAAGAGGATAAAAGGGCTTGTTGAGCGATACCACTACCGTATTCGCATCGGGTGCGCTAACGTCCTTAATAAAAGGTGTTATGCTGCTGACATCCATTGCAGGATATTTCTTGAGCAAGCCAAGGGTAAATATCACATCACCACTGGTGAATGGCTGACCATCTGACCACTGCACGCCCTGTCGCAAGTGAAACGTAATGCTTGTCGCATCGCTCGAGCGATCGTAGCTCGAAGCCAACCACGGTTTCACACTGCCATCAAGCCGGTTGAAATAAAGCAAGGTTTCATAGATCAAACCGGGCGTTCCACTGATAACGCTGGGATTATACGGGTTGAAGTTTCTGGGATAGTCACCACCTGCATTACCCAGGAGTGTCAGAGAGCTGTTCTGGTTTGCCTTATGAGTAGCAGTATTGGTCCCGCCACAGGCAGCCAGTACCATTGTTAAGATCATCAGAAATGACAGGAGTAGCATTCCTTTGTTTGCCTTATTGGCGAATAGCGGGTTGAGAGTCATCGAAAACCTCCTAACACTGGATGAATGGATCTATCGTTGATCCATGAGATGAACCAGATCAAAGCGCCATGTGTTCGTAGCGGGGTTCTAAGGAGTTTCCCATGTGAAAGTAGCCCTTAGCGTACCCCTCTATCTCACCTTTCCCTCAGAAAAGATGGAGAAGACGACTGCTTACGAGAGCACATCTTCACCCGAAGATGTTGAGATAGTGATTTGATAATTTGCTCCACACGATTCACGCACTACGAGGCTGGTAGGCAATAGTATTCGCGTTGGCAGAGGGTGTTGCGCGTCCCTTGTACCTTCTCCACCTGTTGTATGCCAAGTTCTGGCAGGATACCTTCCTTCCTGGGTTAGCCTTTGCTGAGAGGAGACCATGGATAACAATAGCTCCATACCGCTTTTCCCCATCTCGTAAACCGGCTGCCTGATGGTTGTCAGCGCAGGTCGGACATGAGCGGAGGGAGCATCATCGTCAAAGCCTACGAGCGCAATATCCTGCGGGATGGAGATCCCATGCTCTTCAGCCGCCGATAAAACACCGTAGGCCATCTGGTCAGTGGCAGCAAAGATGGCGGTAGGTCGTTTTTCGAGTGGGAGTTCAAATAATTTTTTGGCACAGGAGCGCCCAGTAGGTGGCATGAAGTCGCCCTCCAACACCAGCTCAGGATCGGGGGTAATTCCTTCGTCGAGTAAGGCCTGGCGATAACCGTTATAGCGGTCATGTGAGGCAAGATACTCGTTTGGGCCCTGGATATGTGCGATGCGGCGGTGACCAAGTTTGATCAGGTGACGAACAGCCATATAGGCTCCGGCGGTATTGTCCGTCCCTACCCACGGAGTGGTCTGTTCCAATTGATCATCAATGATCACAACGGGAAATCCCTGCTGGTAGAGTCGCGTCAGTTGTTGTGACGCGCGAGCAGGAAAGACAGCCAGCAGGCCAGCAGTGAGTTGAGTCGCCAGGAGACGGCTAATGACTTCGCTACGGTCTCTTTCGAGATCTTCATCTTTGACACTGTAGAGCACTAACTCATACGGTGTGTTCTCTATAGCATCAGCAATTCCACGTAAAAGATCGGGGATAAGCGGCCAGGTGAGCGAGGGAATGAGCATGCCGATAAGCCGGTTGCGTCCACCAGCCAGCCCTGAGGCGGTGATACTCGGCACAAAGCTTTGCATAATCTGACGAACACGAGCATAACTGGGTGGGTTCCATCCCTGCTCTCGTGCAATCGCCGTTACTTGACGATGAATAGCGGCGACAGAACGCGGAGGGGTTTGTAAGACCAGCTCCTCCACCAGTGTGATGGCATCCGGAGGCAAGCGACGCGACGTTCCTTTGTCGGAACGTTCTTCGTCTGCCAAACCAGCGATGCCCTTTTCACGATAGCGCTTGACCCACCGCTGGACCGTACTGGCAGGAACGTTGTGGATACGCGCCACATGAGCCTGGCTGACGCCATCTTCCAGAGCCGAACGAATGATCGTAAAGCGGGTGTATGCTTGTGTTCTTTGGTCCTTGGAAAGGGCCGCAAGTGGGACAGGTTGTTCCGTCATAACAAGGCATCTCCCATAGGCAAGAAACCAATAGTATTTCCTCCCTCATTATAGCCTAACACCCACATAATTGTCAAGTTTGACAATTATGTGGGTGAATTTGACAATTATATGAGTGGTCAAATTTCGCGGAATGAAACCAGGCGAGGCAGGGGAGGTTTGGTTTAGCCGTACTCTTCGTCTAATTCAATCCCAACAAACGGCTCTTTGCGCTGGTGGATGTTGGCTAACGGCACACCCACTGCATCCATAAACTGTATCATCTCTGTCTCTATCTACGTTCGTGCGTATCTTCAGGCGCGGCGAAAGTTGCTAAAAGACGCCCGCTATGGTGCGCCCCACGATTGTCCGTGTCCTTACTATGCCCAACATAATACTCTTCCCCATTATACCTGATATAAATTCCTGGTTTTGGTGCTTTTGACATATTTTCTCTTCCTCCTCTACACCCTCTGCAAAACGCTTATGTGTTCATCCAGGAGGAAACTCCTGAAAGTTTCCGGAGCGTTCTCGATGAAGGCCTCAATCCAACCCGTGATGCGCCCGGCTTTCCAAAGGTCTGCACAGGACGGTTCGTTCAAGATCATCATGAAATGGTCAAGGATTCTTTGACTGGTGAGAGGGAAGGGAGGCCAATGCCGTTCGTCGTAGAACTCCAGGTATCCGGTGGTATGTCCATCACTAAAAGGGTCATTCGGGTCTACCAGTTCAAAGTGACCATTCTTACGCGATTGAAGGATAACATGGCCGCAACATGGGTGAGTTGAGCAATTCGCAAGCATCGGGAAAAGGGGGCAAAAAGAGGAAAACAGGCAGCCGTCACTCTTACTTGTAGGCTTGTGAAGGATATAACGCCTTTTCAGGCCAAGTATTCATTCAAATCACACTGAACTTAGTTGACTAGGTTTCTATTTTGGCTTGAAGCTGGTATTGCCGGTTTCTTCCAAACCGGTTACATGTGCCTTCATTCTGGTAGATCATCAATTTCCTAAAATAAAACCGAGCAATTTACTCGCTATTTGTATCAAATTTGAGAGAGCGCTGTCTGTCCGTCATATTCATCCCAATGTTCCAGTGTTCTCATGATTAAGCCGACGACCTCCGGGCGGAGTGCGTCGCGTGGGGTCGGCGCGTTGAGGAATTCGCACAGGCTTAAAAGATCCAGGAGTTTCGCGACTTTCTTCCATTCAGGTGAAAGTATGCCCCCTTGCTCTCGATACCCGCGTATAAATTCGCTTTCAAAAATAGGCGGGTGCAGGTGGCTATAGCGGCACATATTGCCGATATCGACGAGCGGTGAACCCGCAAAGGCAAACTCCCAGTCGAGCACCGCTGTAACGTTCCATCGTTCTTTGTTCTGGCGAACGAGGATGTTGAAGCCATTAAAATCGGAATGAACCAGCGATCTCGCGCCGTCAAGAACATCGAAGTAGTGCGCATTGTTCTTGAGGAAGCTCAATAAGCTTTGGGTCAGGGTTGCGCCGAGGTTGCGCCGAGGTTTTGCCATTAAAAAGGAATTGTTCGAAATACGACAGTATACCTCCTTCCTCAAAGACTTCAACAATAGTGAGGTCTGGCCCAAAAAATCCAGCCCGTGGGAAGGTGTATGCGCCGATGTTTGCCAGGATGAGACCGATATCATAAGCGCCGGCAGCCTTAATGATATCAATGGATCATCCGCTAGTGCTCATCAAAAACGATATAGCCGACCAATCCGTGGCGCAATAGCGGAGTTGAGTTGCATGAGGACAAGTAACACAATACTTACATACGTGTTGATGACACAGAAGAGCACAGCAAAGGCGTAGAACGCCTGATAGTACATAATGCGGCGTTCGGTTGCCAGGCATATTTCGTCAGTAACCTCGTCTTTCATCAGATCTGCACGCTGCGCATACCGCCAACTGGCGAAGAGAGCGATCCCCAGCAAGAGTAGATTGATCCAGTACACCACCAGGGCTATGCGATAGGTGATGAATCCGGATAAAAGCCCCGTCGAGAACGGCATGAGCGAAACGGCAAGCAAGAAGGCGAGATGGATCCAGGTCAGATGGCGATTGCTTGTCGCGAAATAATTGAGTTGTGTTTGTTGGCCGACCCAGAAAATGCCGAGGGTGAGAAAACTCATTACATAAGGGAGAATATGAGGTATGAGATCACCTAAAGCACCAAACAATGCCAACTCTTTACCAAGCCCCTCACTCGTCCACAGCAATGGTGTGGTAAACCTGGCGCTTGCTTCAGCCACAGGGATGTGCAGGTCGAGTACGAGCAAGGTCATCGCAACGGCGAAGATGCCATCGCTCAGGGCGGCAAGTCGTTCCAGACTTTGACCGGCGATACGATTGTAATATGTTCTCATTAAAACATCCCGTCTCAGGATTGCAACTGGTAGTTACAGATCACGGCGCTGGAAGCGAAGCATAGCAATAAGCGGCAGCACCAGGCTGTACAGTATCCCCCACGTCAGCAAAGGGAGGGCGATCGGCTGTGTCGCGGTAAAAGGGGTGTTGACACTGTTGACAGAAAAGTCCTGAAACACCCCGAGGGCAGCAGGGAAGAGATAATAGGAGGCGCCATGCCACATGGCATCGGTTGGCATTATCAGGCTAATGACCGCTGTGATGTTCTGGACCATAGCGTCCTGGGCGGGTATGGCAAATTGCACGATGCTGGATATAAAAGCCCCCATAAAGAGCATGACAGCAATGGCACCATTTGCCGCTGTTGGCACAAATGCTCCACACAGCGTAATCAGGCCAAGGAGCACGAGCATACTCATTTCGAGCATCCCAATCGCGGCAAATGCCTGCGTGGGCCAGTAGCCGGTGAACCAGTAAATGATTCCCATGAAGGCGAGTGAGAGGAACAGCGTATACAGGCCCAGGATGAAGGCGTATCCCAGCCACTTCCCGAAAATAATTTCGGCGCGCCGCAGGGGCTTTGGAACGATGACCACAAAGGTACCGGCTTCAATCTCGCCAGAGATCATACTGATGGTCAAGAAGATGGTCATGGTACTGATGACTAAATAGACCAGCCACATGGCAAGAATACTAATTGCGATACCGGCATAGAGTGTCGGCAGAGTCGGATCCATGCCATTGGCGACCTGATTTTCCTGCATTCGGCTGACCGCTGCATGGATGAGCAAGCCAAATAAAACCAGCACTAACAGGGTAAGAATAGCGATGGTGAGAAAGAGGCGGCGGCGAATTGCCTCTTGTATGGTAAAGCGGGTGATCAAAAACCATCCCATTGTATACGTTCCTCTCCCTGGTTGGTCCTCAATGCTCCGACGATTCAATGGTGCGCAAAAAAAGTTGCTCAAGAGTGCGACGGCGTGGCTGCAAAGTAAAAAGGCGTGTTCCACTTGCATGAACGGCGGCGGCGACATTTGCAGCTTGTTCATCGTTTTGCACCTCTACAAGTAGGCGCAGCGGATCGGCTTCGTCTCGCTGTACCGCCAGTGAAGCCGCTCCAACTCGTCGCAGGAGATCCGGGCTCACGGCATTGACGCGTACCTCTAAGACCAGTGGTTCATCGAAGAGCGTAGCAGGAGGGCCAATCTTCAAGAGTTGACCACGGTGGATGATCGCCACACGGTCGCAGATAAGCTCTACATCGCCTAACTGGTGCGAATTGAGGAAGATGCTGATGCCCTCCGTTTTCAGCCGTAGTATGAGATTGCGCATATCTCGCTGCCCGAGAGGGTCAAGTCCAGAGGTCGGTTCGTCGAGAATCAGCAGCCCCGGCTGATTCAACAGAGCCTGTGCCAGCCCAATCCGTTGTAACATTCCCTTGGAGAAAGTGCCAAGCTTCTGCCGTTCGCAGCCGGCCAGCCCGACCAGTTCCAGCAACTCCCTACAGCGTTTCTGCATTGGAG
>Ga0066695_10000800_pt1 | contig 11100 bp, 7 predicted proteins | sample GraSoiAngelo_144_FD_66452 | JGI IMG/M metagenome (GOLD analysis project Ga0066695, IMG submission 66452) | Grasslands soil microbial communities from the Angelo Coastal Reserve, California, USA - 14_1009_02_40cm | ecosystem: Environmental > Terrestrial > Soil > Grasslands | place: USA...
CGCTGCCAGGCGCTGCCGAGCCCGACACCGCGCTGGCGCCCGGGGCACCGCCAATCGTCGGGCGCGAAGACAATCGTTGCTTCACGTATGCGATCCGAACCGCCGACACCGATCGCGCGTTCGCGGCCGCCCACCGCACGGTGGCCGTCGAGGTGCGCCAGGCGCGGCTGGCCGGCGTGCCCCTGGAGCCGCGCGGCGTCGCCGCGCGCTGGGCCGACGACGCGCTCACGATCTGGTCCTCGACGCAGGTCCCCCACCGGATCCGCGACGAGGTCGCGCGACTGCTCGGCCTGATGCCCGCGCGCGTGCGCGTCATCGCCCCCGACGTCGGCGGCGGATTCGGCGTCAAGGGCGGGCCGTATCGTGAAGAGGTGCTCATCCCGTGGCTCGCACGCCGGCTCGGACGCCCGCTCAAGTGGGTTGCGACGCGGATCGAGGATCTCGTCACGACGCAGCACGGCCGCGGCGCCGTCTCGCGCGGCGAGCTCGCCATCGCCGCCGACGGCACGATGGTCGGGTTACGCGCGCGCATCCTGTGTCCGCTCGGGCCGAGCATCGGCTACACCGCGATGGGGACGCCGCGCAATCACGTGCGTTGTCTGCCGGGCCCGTATGCGATCACCGACGTCGACATCGAGGCCATCGGCGCGTTCACCAGCACGCCGCCCGTGGGCCCCTACCGCGGCGCCGGTCGTCCCGAGGCGGCCTTCCTCATCGAGCGGCTCGTCGACGAGGCGGCGCGCGCGCTGGCGATGGACCCCGCCGAGCTGCGACGTCGCAATCTCGTGCCGCCCGAGCGCTTTCCGTTCACGACCGCGACCGGAGAGAGCTACGACTCCGGTGACTATCCCGGGCTGCTCGCGCGCGTGATGGCGAGCGCGGACTACGCGGAACTGCGTCGCGCGCAGGCCGAGCGACGCCGCCGCGGCGAGCTCGTGGGCGTGGGGCTATCGGTCTATGTCGAGCCCTCGGCGCTCGGCTGGGAGCGCGGGCTCGTGCGGATCGAGGCCGACGGGCGCGCGACCGCGGCCACCGGCTCGAGCGCACACGGCCAGGGGCACGAGACCGTGTTCGCGCAGATCGTGGCCGATCGCCTGGGTCTCGAGCCCGAGGCGATCGACGTCCGTCACGGCGATACCGACGTCATTCCGACCGGCATCGGGACCTTCGGCAGCCGCAGCACCGCGCTCGGCGGCGGCGCGCTGGCTCACGCGGCCGACGCCGTCGTCGCGAAGGCGCGGCGGCTCGCCGCGCATCTGCTCGAGGCGCACGCCGCCGACGTGCGGCTGGGCGCGGGCGGCTTCTCGATCGCCGGCGTTCCGGATCGCTTCGTGCGCTGGGCGGACGTCGCGCGAGTGGCCTGGCACGGTCCGCTCCCGGCGGGCGAAGAGCCCGGGCTCGAGGCCTCGCACGTGCTGGCGGCGGAGCACGAGGTGTGGAGCGGTGGCGCGGTCGTGGCGGCCGTGCGTATCGAGCGCGAGACCGGCGTGCTCACGCTCGAGCGGCTCGTGTGGATCGACGACGCCGGCACCATCGTCAACCCGCTGCTCGCCGATGGTCAACTCGACGGCTCGCTCGCGCAGGCGTGGGGCCAGATCGCGCTCGAGGCCGTTCGCTTCGACGCCGAGGGCCACATGCTGTCGGGCACGCTGATGGACTACGCGCTGCCGCGCGCCGACGACGTGCCGCACGCCGAGATCCACCACATGCATTCCCCGACGAAGCGCAACCCGCTCGGCGCCAAGGGACTCGGCGAGGCCGGCAACATCGGCGTGCCGCCCGCCGTCGTGAACGCGGTGGTCGATGCCCTCTCGCCGTTCGGGGTCCGCCATCTCGATATGCCGCTGACACCAGAGTCGATTTGGCGAGCGTTTGGCCGGGGAGTCCGAGGGGGCGTAGCCATTTCGGGGCCCCCACTTACATAGCCGCGTAGCTCACGTACACACTCGATTACGGCCGGAGCGCTTGGCGCGATACAGCGCCGCGTCGGCGGCATCCAGCACGTCGTGGGCGGGCGCCGCACGCCGGCTGGCTTGTGCGGCACCGATCGAGACCGACACCGACACGCGCTGTGTCGGGCGCGTCGGCCGCGTCCCGTCGTGGCGTCGCGAGCGCTCGGGCCCGCGCAGACCGAAGCCCGTCGACTCGATCGAGTGACGCAGCGCCTCGAGGTGAGGCAGCGCGTCGTCGAGCACGGTGGCGGTGAAGATCACCGCGAACTCTTCGCCGCCGTAGCGGAACGGGCGGCCGCCGCCGCCGACTTGCGCCAGACGCCCGCCGATCATCCGCAGCAGCTGGTCGCCGGCGTCGTGCCCGTACGTGTCGTTGAACATCTTGAAATGATCGATGTCCACCATCGCGATCGTGTAGACGCCGTCCAGCTCGCCGAGCGCCTCGGTCAGCGCGCGGCGGCTCGGCAGCCCCGTGAGCTCGTCGCCATAGGCGATCGCATGGGACGTTTCGATCAGCGAGACGAGCAGCACGAGCCCGGCGCCCGCCAGCGCGATGGAGGCCGAGGCGGGCGCCGCCACGCCGCATGCGAGCAACGCGTTGATGAGCGCCCAGAACATTCCGCACTCGAGCGCCTGCGGGCGAATCACCAGCCGCAGCGCCGCCAGGGTCAGCGCGCCGGCGAACGCGAAGATCCCGATCATCGGCAGGCGCCCGTCGCCCAGCGGCCGCGCGAGCACGTCGGCGACCGGCGCGGCCTCCGGCTGCATGAGCAGACCGGCCGCGAGCGCCTCGGCGGCGACGAGGACGGCGCTGCCGGCGAACACCGCTCGCGCGCGCTCGGGCAGCCAGGTGAGCGCGGTGAGATTGAGCGGCAGCGCGGCGGACGTGGCCGCCAGCACGACGTGCGCGAAGGGTATCCACGAGCCCAGGCCGGCGGCGAGCGCGCGCTCGGCCGCCGCCAGCGACAGCGTTGCGACGAGCACGCGCCAGCGGCGAAACCGCCAGGCCAATAGCGCTCCCGCGAAGAACGAGACGAGCGGATAGGCGGGCAGCAGCGACAGGGCGACCGGCTCGAGCGCGGGAACGACGAGAAGCGCCACGGTGACGCCGGTGAGCGCGGCGCCGGGCAGCAGGCGGAGCGCCAGTGTCTTCAGCGAGCCCCCGGGCGGATGTGAAGATGGCAGCAGCCGTCGCGGCCCGGCCGCCAGGTGTCTGCGGAGAACTGGAATCCCGCCGCCTCGAAGGTGCCGTTGTCGACACGGCCCGCGATCCGACAGAGCGTCGCGATGTCAGCGTCGGCGATCCCCGCCTCCTGCCACGCCTCCTTCAGCGGGCAGCGCTGCAGCGTGATGTCCAGCGCGGCGGCGTCACAGCGCTCGACGCGGGGCGCGAACATCCGCCCCGCGTCGGGCACGCCGCCGACGAACGCGTCGCGCAAGCCGGCCAGGTCGACCGGCGCGTAACGCGCGAACTGCCGACCGATCTCGCGGCCGCGCGCCTCGATGGCGCGCGCCATGAGCGTGCTCGCCTGCGACTCGCCGAGCGCCGTCCGCAGCTCGTCGAACACGTGCCAGTACATCAGCGCACGGTTCTTGAACGCGGCGTACAGCTCGCCACGAAGGCGCTCGACGTCGGTCATCAGGCGCGATCGATGATGTAGAGGTGCGGCAGCATGTCGAAGTAAATGTTGCCCTCGACCACGTTCTCGCCGAGCTTGTTTTTCTCGAGCCCACGCACGTGCGGCTTGGTCGCGGCCCACCGCGCGACCCACGCCACGGGAATGTAGCCGACGTCGGTCTGCATGATCTCCTCGGCCTTCGCGTAGTTGGCCATCCGCTTCTTCGCGTCGCGCGTGTCGCGTCCCGTCTCCAATTCCTTGTCGAATGCGTCGTTCACCCACGCCTGCCGCTTGCCCTCGGTCTTCTTGCCGTAGAAGGTGTCGAAGTACTCGTTGTGCGGGTCCGGATAGTCCATGAACCAGCGGATCCACACGAACTGGTAGTCATTCTTCCAGAGACCGGCGCGGAACACGCGCTGTTCGAGCACCTCGAGCTCCGTCTTCATGTTGAGGTGCTCGAGCAAGACCGACTGCACGGCTTCGGCGAGCGGCTTGGACCCATAGCCCTCTTCCCGCATCGTCAGCGTGATCTTCGGCCAGTTGCGCCCGCCCTCGAACGGCGTGCCTTTGAGCTCGGCCATCGCCGCCTTGGGATCGAAGCGCTGGATGTCGCGGATCTTCTTGTCGTCGGTCGCTCCCGGGAACCCGGGCGGGATCATCGCGTGCGCGGGAACGGCGAAGCCGTCCGCGACGCGCACGACGTTGTCGCGGTCGATGGCGTGCGCCACCGCGCGGCGCACCTTGACGTTGTCGAACGGCGGCTTCGTCACCTGCGGAGTGAGATACCAGGTCCCGGGGAACGGATAGCGGAAGACCTGCTTGCCCGAGCGCGGGTCGTCGCGGAGCCGCTTGAGGTCGCCGGTCTGGAGCGAGGTCATGTCGAGTTCGTTGTTCTCGTACGGAAGCGCCCCGGACTGCACGGGAACGATGGGGATCGTGACTTTCTCCAGCGTCACGTCCTTGGCGCCGAAGAAGTGCTTGTTCTTTCGCAACACCATGGCCTTGTTGTGCTCCCACGCCTCGAGCACGAAGGCCCCGTTGCAGACGATGTTGCTGGCCTCCGTCCACTTGTCACCGTACTTTTCGACCGCCGCGCGATGGGCCGGCAGGGCGGCGAGGTACGCCGAGAGCACGGGGAAGTACCCGCGGGGCCCTTCGAGCGTGACCTCGAGCGTCCACTCGTCCTTGGCCCGCACACCGACCTGCGAGGCGTCAGGCACCTTGCTCTTGTTGAACGCCTCGGCGCCCTTGATGTCGTAGAAGTAGCTCGAGTACGGGTTCTTGCTGGCCGGGTCCATCTGGCGCTTCCAGGACCACTCGAAGTCTCGCGCGCTGCAGGGGCTGCCGTCCGACCACTTGGAGTCCTTGCGGATGTTGAACGTCCACACCGAGCCCTCCGCGTTGGACGAGACCTTCTCGGCCACGTAGGGCACGGGCTGGAACTCGGCGTTGAACTTCATGAGACCCGCCCAGAGCGCGGGCACGCCGTTGCAATACAGGTCCTTGTTGAAATCGTGGCTGGATGGATCGTTTTGCCACCAGCCACCTCCGCCGTACCGGAAATGCTGCTCGCGGGCGAGCTTCTCACCCGCCGCGAGCTTGGGTGCCGCTGAGACCGGGCGCGCATTGAAGCCGGCCGCTCCGAGCGTGGCGAGGCCGGCCGCCACGCGCAGGAAATCGCGGCGGCCGACGCCGGCCGCGCTCAGGCGCGCGGCCAGCAGATCCATCTGGACGTCGGAGATGCGGGGGAGCCTCATGATGACCTCCTCGTTAGTAGGCCTATTTCATTTTCGGATCGAGCGCGTCGCGGACGCCGTCGCCGAAGAACGTGAACGCGAGCATGGTGACGGCGATGGCGATCGACGGGAACACGCAGAGATGCCAGTACGAGCGGATGTACTGTTGGCCCTCGCCGACCATCTGCCCCCACGACGGAATGGGGGGATTGATGCCGACGCCGATGAACGACAGCGCCGCCTCCGTGAAGATCGCCTCCGGAATGCCGAACGTAACCGCGACGACGATCGGCGTGAGTGCGTTGGGCAACACGTGGCGGAAGAGCAGCCGGCCGGCGCGCGAGCCCAGCGCCCGCGCGCCCTCGACGTACTCCTTCTGCTTGATGGTGAGCACCTGCGCGCGCGTTTGCCGCGCGATCCCCACCCAGCCCGTCAGGCCGATGGCGATGAAGATGTTGAAGAGGCCGGCGCCCAGCATGGACATGACGAGGATGACGAACAGCAGACGGGGAAACGCATACATCACGTCGATGAAGCGGGTGATGACCAGATCGGCTCGGCCGCCCAGGTAGCCTGACACGGCGCCGATTGGCACACCGATCGCGACGATGATGACCTGCGAGAGCAGGCCGACCAGCATGGACACTCGCGCCCCGTAAATCATGCGCGAGAGCATGTCGCGGCCGAGCTGATCGGTGCCCAGCGGATAGGCGCGCGTGGGCGCCTCATTCAGGCGTCCGAAATTCGGTTTCGTGTAGGGCAGCGGCATGAGCACGTCGGCAAAGATCGCGACCAGGCACAAGATGATGATGACGGCGCCGCCGGCCATGGCCAGCCGGTTGCGGCGGAGGCGGCGGACGCCGTCGCGCCATAGGCTGCTGGGTCGGATGCTAAGCTGCGCGTCGGCGGCGACGGGTCTCGGCGCGCGGACGCCGTCGGGATCGACGAGGGGTCGCGGCCCGGCGGTGACGCTAATAACGGATCCGGGGGTCGAGCGCGCCGTAGGCGAGGTCGACGACGAGATTCATGACCGCGAGGAACACGCCGTAGGTGAGCACGACCGCCATGATCATCGGATAGTCGCGTCCCGTCATCGAGAGCACGAAGAAGCGACCCATGCCGGGCACGCGAAAGATCGACTCGACGAAGAACGATCCCGTCCCGACCGCCGCGAAGAGGGGCCCCAACAGCGTGACCACCGGAATCAGCGCATTCTTCAGCGCGTGCTTGAAGATGACCGGGCCCTCGGCGAGGCCCTTGGCGCGCGCCGTGAGCGTGAAGTCGGCGCGGATGACCTCGAGCATGCTCGCGCGCGTGAAGCGCGCAATGATTCCCATCGGCGCCAGCGCCAGCGTCACCGTCGGCAGCACCCAGTCGCGCGGCGAGTCCCAGCCGCCGGTGGGAAAGAGCGGCAGCATGAACGAGAAGATGATGATCAGGAAGACGGCGAGGACGAAGTTGGGCACGGCGACGCCGACGGTGGCGAGGGAGACCGACACGTAATCCCAACCGCGGTTCTGATGAATGGCGGCGAGGATGCCGAGAGTCAGGCCGCCGGCCACTGCCAGCACCAGCGCCATCGACCCAAGGAGCAGCGAGATGGGGAACGTCTCGCGAAGGATCTCGGCCACCGTCCGCGTTTTGTACACGAACGAGAATCCAAAGTCGCCGCGCACGGCCTTGCCGACGAAGATCGCGAACTGCTGCCACAGCGGCTTGTCGAGCCCGTAGTACGCGGCGAGGGCCTTCTGGCTCTCCGGCGACAGTGGGTTGGCGCCTTCCGCCACGGGATCGAGGGGACTGCCCGGCGTGGCGTGCATGACGAGGAACGTCACGAGCGCCATCGCGAGCAGTGTCGGCACCAGCCAGAGCAGCCGGGACATCGCGTAGTGGAGCACCTGAATCCTCCGGAATTCCGCTAATATACCCCGAACGCGAGCATGACCGAGGAGCATCGACGCATCGCGGAAGCGACCCGCCGGGTTGCGCACTGGCGGCGCTGGGGCCCGTACCTGTCCGAGCGGCAGTGGGGCACCGTACGCGAAGATTACAGTCCCGGGGGCACGGCCTGGGAATATTTCCCGCACGATCACGCCCGCTCGCGCGCCTACCGCTGGGGCGAGGACGGCCTGGCCGGCATCTCGGACAACCACCAGCGACTCTGCTTCGCGCTGGCCCTCTGGAACGGCCGCGACGTGATCCTCAAGGAGCGCCTCTTCGGTCTCACGGGCACGCAGGGCAATCACGGCGAGGACGTCAAGGAGTACTACTTCTATCTCGACAACACGCCGACCCACGCCTACATGAAGTACCTCTACAAGTATCCGCAGCGCGCGTTTCCCTACGCGCTGCTGCTCGAGGAGACCGCGCGCCGGGACCGGCGAGCGCGCGAATACGAGCTGCTCGACACCGGCGTCTTCGACGACGATCGCTACTTCGACGTCGTCGTCGAGTACGCGAAGGCCGCCATCGACGAGATGCTGATCCGCATCGCGGTCACCAACCGCGGGCCCGAGCCGGCCGACGTGCACGTGCTGCCGACGCTGTGGTTTCGAAACACGTGGACGTGGGAGGCGGGCTCGCCGCGGCCGCGACTGCGCGCGACGGCGCCGGGCGCGGGCGGGATCGTGATCGAAGCCGAGCACGCGACGCTCGGCCGGCGCTGGCTCGTTGGCGAGGGCGCCGCCGATCTGCTCTTCACCGAGAACGAGACGAACGCGCGCCGCCTCTGGGGTGTCGCCAACACGACGCTCTATGTAAAGGACGCGTTCCACGACTACGTGGTCCACGGCCGGGCCGACGCGGTGAACCCCGCGGCGGTCGGAACGAAGGCCGCGGCGCATCACCGATGGTTATTGCGCGCGGGCGAGACGCGCACGCTGGGCCTGCGGCTCAGCGACGCCGCGCCGGACGCTGACCCGTTCGGCCGCGCCTTCGACGCGCTCTTCGAGCGGCGGCGCCGCGAGGCCGACGAGTTCTACGCCACCGTGGTGCCGGCGACATGCTCGGCCGACGCGCGCGCGGTGGCGCGGCAGGCGTTCGCGGGGATCCTGTGGAGCAAGCAGTTCTACCACCTGGACATCCGGCGCTGGCTCGCCGGCGATCCGGGCCAGCCCACGCCCCCGCGCGAGCGCCTGCACGGCCGCAACGCGCGCTGGACGCATCTCTACAACGAAGACGTGCTCTCGGTGCCCGACAAGTGGGAGTACCCGTGGTATGCCGCCTGGGACCTGGCCTTCCACACCATCGCCCTCGCGCCGATCGATCCGGACTTCGCCAAGTCACAGCTGATCCTCTTCCTGCGCGAGTGGTACATGCACCCCAACGGCCAGATCCCGGCCTACGAGTGGGCCTTCGGCGACGTCAATCCGCCGGTGCACGCGTGGGCCGTCTGGCGCGTCTACAAGATCGATCGCCGCGTGACCGGCGTGGCCGACCGCGACTTTCTCGAGAAGGCCTTCCAGAAGCTGCTGCTGAACTTCACGTGGTGGGTGAACCGCAAGGACACCGAGGACAAGAACGTCTTCGAGGGCGGCTTTCTCGGGCTCGACAACATCGGCGTCTTCGACCGCTCGGCACCGCTGCCCACCGGCGGCCGCATCGAGCAGTCGGACGGCACATCGTGGATGGGGATGTACTGCCTCAACATGCTCGCCATCGCGCTGGAGCTCTCCCAGTCGAACCCGGCGTACGAGGACATTGCCTCGAAGTTCTTCGAGCACTTCGTCTACATCGCCCGGGCCATGAACGACCTCGGCGGCGAGGGCCTCACGCTGTGGGACGAGGCGGATGGCTTCTACTATGACGTGCTGCACACCGACCGCGAAGTCCGCCAGCTGAAGGTCCGCTCGATGGTCGGGCTCATTCCGCTCTTCGCGGTGGAGACGCTCGAGCCGGACGTCGTCGATCGGCTGCCGGGCTTCATGCGTCGCCTGCAGTGGTTCATCGACAACCGGCCGCAGTTCCGCGCCAACCTCGACACGCAGACCGTCGCCGGCGGCGGCGTCCGCCGGCTGCTCTCGATCGTCAATCGAACGCAGCTCACGCGCGTGCTGCGCTACATGCTCGATCGCGACGAGTTCCTGTCGCCGCACGGCATCCGCGCGCTGTCGCGCTACCACCGCGCGCATCCCTACGTGCTGACCGTGGATGGCGTGGAGCATCGCGTGGGCTACGAGCCCGCCGAGTCCACGACCGCGCTCTTCGGCGGCAACTCCAACTGGCGCGGCCCGCTCTGGTTCCCGATGAACTACCTGCTCATCGAGTCACTGCAGAAGTTCCATCACTTCTACGGCGACGACCTCAAGGTCGAGTGTCCGAGCGGCTCGCACCGGCGGCTCAACCTCTGGGACGTCGCCGGGGAGCTGTCGCGCGGGCTCGTCCGGCTCTTTCTGCGCGGGCGCGACGGCCGGCGGCCCGTGCACGGCGACACGGAGAAGTTCCAGAGCGACCCGTACTGGCGCGATCTGCTGCTTTTCTACGAATACTTCCACGGCGACGACGGCGCCGGCCTCGGCGCCAGTCATCAGACGGGGTGGACCGGTCTCGTCGCCAAGCTCATGCAGCAGAGTGGTGAGTGAGGACGGGCTCGCGGGGTATGCTGGGTTCTCGAGGAGGGCCTTCATGAGCGAGCGAGTGAAAGAGATCCTGTCCTGGTACGGCAGCGACAGTCCCGGCACGCTGACGAACCTCGCGCGTCTGCTCACCGCCGGCACGCTGGCCGGCACGGGCAAGCTCGTGATCCTGCCGGTGGACCAGGGCGTCGAGCACGGCCCGGCGCGCAGCTTCGCGGTCAACCCGCCGGCGTACGATCCGCGCTACCACTTCGAGCTCGCCATCGAGGCCGGCTGCAACGCGTACGCGGCGCCGCTCGGCTTCCTGGAGGCGGGCGCCCGCGAGTTCGCGGGCCGTGTGCCGCTCATCCTCAAGCTCAACAATCACGACGTCCTCCTCGAAGAGAAGGATCCCAACCAGGCCATCACCGGCTCGGTGCGCGACGCGCTGCGCCTGGGCTGCGTGGCCATCGGCTTCACGATCTATCCGGGCTCCGAGCATCGGCTGTCGATGTACGAGCAGATCCGCGCGATGGCCGAGGAAGCCAAGGCGAGCGGCCTTGCCGTCGTCATCTGGTCCTATCCGCGCGGCTCCGGCCTCAGCAAGGATGGCGAGACGGCGACGGACGTCACCGCCTATGCCGCGCACATCGCCGCCCAGCTCGGTGCGCACATCATCAAGGTCAAGCTGCCCTCGGCCCACCTCGAGCAGGCCGCGGCGAAGAAGGTCTACGAGGCCACGCAGGTGCCGATCGGGACGCTGGCCGAGCGTGTGCGCCACGTGGTGCAGGCGGCGTTCAACGGCCGGCGCATCGTCATCTTCTCCGGTGGCGCCGCCGCGAAGGACGACCAGGTGTTCGATGAGGTCCGCGCCATCCGCGATGGCGGTGGGTTCGGGTCGATCATCGGGCGTAACTCGTTCCAGCGCAAGAAGCCCGACGCGCTGAAGTTCCTCGGCACCGTGATGGGACTCTACGCGGGCACGCAGAAGTAGTGTGATCCTCGCCGGCGACGTCGGCGGAACCAAGACGACGCTCGCGTTGTTCGAGCCGCGCGCCGGCGCGCCCATGGTGGTCCGCGAGGCCACGTTGCACAGCCACGACTTCCCCTCGCTCGAGGCCGCCATCGCGCGCTTTCTCGGCGAGGGCCCGCGTGCCGACATCGCCGCGGCCTGCGTGGGCATCGCGGGGCCGGTGATGGACGGCCGCGTCGTCGCCGTGAACCTTCCCTGGGTCGTCGA
>Ga0066695_10000801_pt1 | contig 11097 bp, 7 predicted proteins | sample GraSoiAngelo_144_FD_66452 | JGI IMG/M metagenome (GOLD analysis project Ga0066695, IMG submission 66452) | Grasslands soil microbial communities from the Angelo Coastal Reserve, California, USA - 14_1009_02_40cm | ecosystem: Environmental > Terrestrial > Soil > Grasslands | place: USA...
GCGATCCTTCGACGAGGCTACGCCCTCCTCATCGACTACGGCTCCCCGGGCGGTTCCTCGGGCGAGGTCCACGGCTATCGGGACCACCGGGTGGTGGCGGACGTCCTTCGCGATCCCGGATCGACGGACATCACCGCCGGCGTCGATCTCGAGGCCATCGTTCGGAGGAGTGAAGCCCGGAGTCTCCGAACGCTCGGCCTGACCTCCCAGTGCGATGCCTTGCGGGCCCTGGGGTTCGCGGAGTGGAACGCAACCCAGCGGGCGCGTCAGGCGGAGCTTCTGACCGGGGATGCGGGCGGGCGGGCGGCTCGGGTGTGGGAGGGCCGGAGCCGCGCCAGCCTATTGGTCGATCCGACGGGTCTCGGCAAGCTGAAGTGGCTGCTCGTGGCCACGGAGGACCTCTCCCCCCCGGACTGGATCCGGCCTCCGGCCGAAGGCCCGATTGACTGATCGTTCAGCCCCCCGGTAGCGTCGGGGTCCGCTTCCGACCGGACGAGCGAAGGGAGTTCGCGTGCACGTCCGCCCTCTGGCCTCGACCACTGTCCTGGTCATGGCCTCGCTCGCGCTGATCGGCGGTCTCGTTCCTTCATGCCACTCGGCCCCCGACCCGTCGAGACCACGTGCGCTCGAGGAGGGCCGGGGCCCCCAGCCCGACGGCGGCGAGCTCGAGGAGCAGCTCACCGCGTCGGAGCGCCGGCAGTCCGCGCTCTCGACGGCCCGGGCTTCGGGGACGGCGGGGCAGACCGGCGCGCTCGCCTCGTACCCGGCCACCGGATGGGCCGGCGAGGTCCTCATGCACCACCGAGCCGACGACTGGGAGCCGGCCATCGCCGCCGACCCCAACGCCCCGTTCGTCTACGTCCTGCACAATCGGTACGGAGGGCAGACGGCCTGCTCGAACAGCTGTCCCGATCCGGCCATGATCCTGCACGTCTCGACGAACGACGGGAAGACCTTCGGGCCCGATCGGTTCATCTGCGAGTGCCGGAACGTCCGGGGCCAGTACGACCCGCTGATCGAGGTCGTGCGGGACACCGGCGCCGTCTACGCCGTGTTCATGAACGACTTCGACATCCAGTTCGCAAAGTCGCTCGACCACGGCAGGACGTGGTCCACGCCGGTGCCGATCTACGGCAACGTCGCGTGGGGCGACAAGCCGAACATGGCGACGAGCACGGACGGTCGCGACGTGTACGTCGGGTTCAACGGGCCGACGGGCGGCGACAGCTACGTCGCCGTCTCGCACGACGCCGGCGACACCTGGGCCCAAGTGAGGACCGTCTCGACCAAGCGCTACTACTTCGCGTACGGCGCCGCCGTCCTCGCGGACGGCACCGCGCTCCTCTCGGAGATCAGCTTCGCCTACAGCGGCCCGGCGAAGACTGCGGAGGGCGACATGCAGGTCCACGTGCTCCGGTCCACCGACCGTGGGGCGACATGGTCCGATACCGTGGTCGACAGCCTCTCGCTCGGCCCGTCGTGCCCCTCCGCGGGGTGCTATCCGGACTTCTGGGACAGCGGGCCGGCACTGGCGGCGGACGCTCAGGGAAACCTGGCCTTCGTGTACAACGGGGCGAGTCGTGACGGCGGCCCCATGCGCGTGTACGCGAGCTCCTCCACCGATGGCGGCGCGACGTGGTCGCAGGGCGTCCCGTTCTCACCGGCCGGGGTCAACGCGGCGTACCCCGCGGCGGCGGGGACCGGGAACGGCGACGTTCGCGTGTGGTACATGGACCAGCGCACCGGCCGATGGAACGTCTGGTACCGGGCGACCTCGGACCTGGGAGCGACGTGGACGCGGGCCGTCCGCATCTCCGACGTCCGGTCGGGCACGGCGTACAAGAATGCGAAGGGCTTCCTGGAGGCCTACGGCGACTACGGTGAGATCGCCATCACGAACGAAGGCAAGGCCGTAGCGGTCTGGGGCGAAGGGGCCAGCTACGACGGGCCCGGCGGGGTCTGGTTCAACCGCGAAACGTAGACCTCAGCGGTCGATGTCACCGACCACGAAGAAGATGCTTCCCAGGATGGCGATGAGGTCCGGGACCAGCGTTCCCGGCAGCATCGCCGGGATCACCGAGACGTTGGAGAACGATGCGGTCCGCATCTTCATCCGGTATGGGTATCGCTTGCCGTCGCCCACCAGGTAGTAGCCCATGAGCCCAAGCGGGTTCTCGGTGCGGACGTAGATCTCCCCCTGGAGGTTCAGGGTCTTGGGGAGCTTGGGAGCGATGTACTCACCGGCCGGAAGCTTCTCCATGCATTGCTCGATGATCTTGCACGACTCCCACATCCGCTGGACGAGCACCCACAGCCGGTCGTAGCAATCCCCGGTCATGCCCACCGGGACATCGAAGTCGACCTCGGCGTACTTCTCGTACGGCTCATCCTTGCGAGGGTCCATCGGCACGCCCGAGCCCTGCAGCACGGGCCCCGAACATCCGTACCCGATGGCCGTCTGGGGCGGAAGGACCCCGACCCCCTTGGTCCGGGCGAAGATGATCTCGTTGCCCATGATCAGGTCCTCGAAGTCCTTCAGCTTCTTCCGCACCCACTTCAGGACCTCGGCGGATTCCTTCAGGAACCCTCGGGGGAGGTCGTCCTTGAGCCCGCCCACCCGCGCGTAGGAGTGATGCATCCGCGCGCCGGTCGCCGACTCCATGAGGTGCTGGATCATCTCCCGTTCGCGGAACGCGTAGAACATCGGGGTCATCGCGCCGAGCTCGAGGGGAAAGGACCCGGTGAACATGAGGTGGTTCAGGATCCGATTCCACTCCGCCATCATCGTGCGGATCCACTGGGCGCGTTCGGGCACCTCGATGCCGGCCGAACGCTCCACGGCGATCACCCACCCGAGCTCGTTGTTGAAGGCCGAGAGCCAGTCGTGCCGGTTCATCAACACCAGGACCTGGCGGGCGTCGCGGAACTCCGAGAGCTTCTCGGCCGCCCGGTGCATGTAGCCGATCACCGGCTCCGCCCGGACGATCCGCTCTCCGTCGAGCTCGAGGACGATCCGGAGCACACCGTGGGTCGAGGGGTGCTGGGGACCGATGTTGAGGATCATCTCCTCGGTCCGGAACGCACCCGGGGATGCGACCTCTACGTCGATGCCGCCGCCCCGCACCATCCAGTGCTCCGCGACGGTCGAGAACGTCGCTCGCTCTTCGGTATCCACCGGCTCCTATCCTCCCACGCGACCGGCTGAGGCGCCTGCGGCCCCATCGGAACGGGCGAGGGGTGTGCGAGCGCGCTAGGCTCGGACCGATGCCGGCCAAGGCGCAGACCCCGCGGCGGAAGATCCCGTCGCTCGACGCGTTGCTCCGCTCGGAGCCGGGGCAGCGCGCGGCCGAGACGTTCGGCCGCGCGCTGCTCAAGCGAACGCTCACCCAGACCCTCGACGTCGTGCGAGCAGGAGCGGCGCGGGGCATCGACCCCCCAGAGGACGACGTCATCATGGCCCGAGCGGTGGGCCTCGCCTCCTCCGCCGCGACGGGGCTCAATCCGGTGATCAACGCGACCGGCGTCGTGCTGCACACGGGGCTGGGCCGCGCCCCGCTCCCGGACCGGGCGGCGAAGGCGGCCGTGCGCGCCGGCCGCGGCTACACCGACCTGGAGATCGACCGCGTGACGGGCGCCCGAGGGCGGCGGACGTCACGGGCCGAGCTCATCCTCACCGCGCTGACCGGCGCGGAGGGCGCGCTCGTCGTGAACAACGGGGCCGCGGGGCTGCTCCTCTCCCTCGCTGCGCTGGCCCGCGGAAAGCAGGTGCTGGTGTCGCGAGGCGAGCTGATCGAGATCGGCGGCGAGTTCCGGATCCCCGACATCATGGCTGCGTCCGGGGCCAAGCTCGTCGAGGTGGGGACGACCAACCGGACCAGGCCGTCCGATTACCGGGGCGCGATCACGTCCAAGACGGCCCTCGTGCTGAAGGTCCACCCCAGCAACTACCGGGTGGTGGGGTTCACCGCCACACCGACCGCCGCCGATCTCTCCGGGCTGGCGACGAAGGCGGGCGTCCCGTTCCTCTACGACCTTGGCTCGGGATTGCTCGACCGATATCCGGGCGTCCCCGCGGACGAGCCCAGCGCGCGAGAGGCGCTTGCCGATGGAGCCGACCTCGTGGTCTTCTCCGGCGACAAGCTGTTGGGCGGTCCTCAGGCGGGAATCGTGCTCGGCAGGGCCGACCTCGTGGAACGGTTGCGCCGCAACCCGATCGCCCGCGCAGTCCGGGTGGACAAGATGCAGGTTGCGGCCCTCGAGTCCGTGTTGATGGCGTACGCCACCGGAGCGCATGGGGACCTTCCCGTGTGGCGCATGCTCGAGGAGCCGGCCGAGCGGGTGAAGCGACGGGCCGAGCGCCTCGCCCGGTCCCTCGACGGCGAGCTCGAAGGCGCGCACGTCCGCCCATCGGAAGCGACGGTGGGTGGAGGGTCGATGCCCGGGTACGCCGTCCCGTCCTGGGCCGTGGGGGTCCGCGTCCCCGATCCCGAGGTGATGTCGGCGCGGCTCCGTGCGGGGAGTCCCCCGGTCTTCTGCCGCGTCGACGAGAAGGGCGTGGTGTTCGACGTCCGGACGGTGACGGAGGAGGCGCTCCCGGACCTCACGCGGGCCATCCAGTACGCGCTGGAGGGCGACGACCTCGCCGATGAGTGAGGAGCCGGTTCGCCTGGAACCGGCGGCCGAGGCGCCGCTGCACGTGGTGGCCACCGCCGGCCACGTCGACCACGGCAAGTCCTCGCTGATCCTCCGGCTCACCGGCATCGACCCGGACCGGTTGGCGGAGGAGAAGCGGCGCGGGCTCACCATCGACCTGGGGTTCGCCTGGTGCACGCTCCCCTCGGGCAGGGAGATCGGGTTCGTCGACGTGCCCGGCCACGAGCGGTTCGTCCGCAACATGCTGGCTGGGGTCGGACCGGTCCGGCTCGTGCTGTTCGTCGTGGCGGCCGACGAGGGCTGGAAGCCACAATCCGAGGAGCATCTGGCCATCGTCGATGTCCTTGGGGCCGACGGCGGCGTCGTCGCCCTCACGAAGTGTGACCTGGTGGACGAGGAGGCCGTCGACCTCGCCATCGAGGACGTGCGCGATCGGCTCCGGGGAACCGCTCTGCAGGATGCACCGATCGTCCGGTGCTCGTCGCAGACCGGCGAGGGGCTGGACGCACTCGTCGAGGCCCTCGATGCGATGGTCGAAGCCGCCGCCGATCCGGCCGAGGACGAACGGCCGCGGCTGTTCGTGGACCGGATCTTCACGGTCACCGGCGCCGGGACCATCGTGACCGGCACGCTCACCGGGGGCAGGCTGCGAGTCGGCCAGGAGGTCGACCTGCTCCCGGCGGGAGGCCGTGGCCGGATCCGCGGCCTCCAGACGCACAAGCGCTCGATCCAGATGGCGCGTCCGGTCTCGCGGGTGGCGGCCAACCTGGTCGGCATCGACCGGGAGGGGCCGGGCCGGGGCGACGTCCTCGGCCTCCCGGGCGAGTGGCGACCGACCCGAGTGTTCGAGGTCCGGCTCCGACCGGTACGCGGGTTGGCCCATCCGCTCACCACCCGCGGGGCCTACAAGATCTACGCAGGCGCGGCCGAACGAGGGGCCCGGATCCGGTTCTACGAAACCGGCGAGCTGACGGACCCGGAGGGATGCTTCGCCCGCATCCGAGTTTCCGATCCGCTGGTCCTCGACGTCCACGACCGGTTCGTCCTGCGCGAGGCCGGCCGGCGGGAGACGGTGGCCGGCGGCGTCGTCCTCGACGCGGACCCTCCCGTCCGCCCCGGCCGCGCGGTGCATCGCCGCCTCGACGCGCGCGAGCGCGCCGCGCGGGCCGACCTGCCCTCACTCCTCGTTTCCGAGCGAGGAGCGGTCCCCGCGTCCGATCTGGCCATCCTCACCGGGGCCCGGGTATCGGCGATCGAGGGAGCCGAGCGAACGGGGACCTGGTGGGTGGCCGACCGCGTTTTCGACCAGGTACGTGGAGCCCTTCACGCCGAGCTCGCGGCGTTCCACGAGGATCACCCGCTGGACGAGGGCCTCGAGCTCGCGCGCGCCCGCGCGAGCGTGGTCCGAAGCCTCCAGGAGGCGGGCTCGCCCGGGGATGTCTCCGTGGCCGATGCCATGCTGAGTACCCTCTTCGGGTCAGGCCGCGTCGTCCGGGAGGGCTCCATCGTCCGGTTGGCCTCCCACATGGCATCCCTGGCCGGAAGGGAGGAAGAGGCCGGCCGTCTGGTCCGAGCCGTCGCCGAGGCCGAGCCGACTCCTCCGACCGTCGACGAGCTGACCTCGGCCGGGTTCGCCTCGGATCTGATCGAGGCGGCCACCAGGGCCGGGATGCTCGTCCGGCTGTCCCGCGACCTCGTGATGACCCCCGGGCTCGTGGCCCGGGCGGAGGCCCTGGTCCGAGGTTCGGGCAACCAGGGCATCACCGTAAGCGCGTTCCGGGAAGCCATGGGGACCTCGCGCAAGTACGCGATGCCCCTCCTCGAGCACCTGGATCAGCGGAAGGTCACGATCCGGCGCGGGGACCTCCGGTTCCCTCGGGAGCCCGCCTCCTCCGGCTAATCCACCTTGGCCAGGACGGCCACCTCGACCGGCGCTCCGAGCGGGAGCTCGGCCACCCCGACGGCGGCCCTGGCGTGCTTGCCGGTCTCGCCGAACACCTGGACCAGCAGGTCGCTCGCCCCGTTGGCCACCTTCGGCTGGTCGGTGAATCCAGGCGCCGAGGCCACGAACACCAGGACCTGGACGATCCCGCGCACCCGGTCGAGCGACCCAAGGGCCTCTTTCAACGCAGACAGCGCCTGGAGGGCGCACTGCCTGGCCGCTTCCTGTCCCTGCTCCAGTGTGACCGGGTCACCCAGGTGGCCGGGGTGCAGGATCTTCCCGTCCACCATCGCCACCTGCGCCGACACGTATGCCAACTCGCCGATCATCCGCACGGGGATGTACGAGGCCACGGGCTCCGGCGGCGGCGGAAGCTGCAGCCCCTGGGTGGCCAGCAGGTCCTCGATGCCCATGCTCGGGATTGTGACAGAGGGCCGCCGGTGGGCGCTTCGCGGAGGCGAGGGAATCGCCGCCGAGGCGATCAGCCCGCCCGAAGAGCCCGCTCCCGGAGGAGCTGCCGGCGCTCCATCTCGTTCAGCCCGCCCCAGATGCCGTGGCTCTCGTGGATCTGGAGGGCGTACTCGAGGCATTCCTCGCGGACGGGGCACCGCGCGCACAGGGCCTTGGCCTTGGCTTCCCGCCCCTCCTTCTGATCGCGCTTCTCGAAGTAGTTGGGAGCGAAGAACAGGGAGGAATCCTCGCCGCGACAGGCGGCCTCGAACTGCCAGCCCCACATCCAGTCGACAGCCATGGCGCGGGTCGAAACGGCCCATCCCTCCTTCGATGACCCTCATTAACAGTCTTCGTATCTGGACGCTCCGGGGATTCCCCCCGTTTCACCCCCGGTCCAGGAGGCACGGAAAACGCAAGGTTCGGCCGGCATGGGCCTGGGCCGGGGGTGAGGGGCGAGGCTGGGGTCAGGCCTCGTCCGGGGGAAGGTCCCCGCCGGCACCAGGGTCTGGCTCGACCCGAAGGACCAGGCCGTCGACCCCGCGAACCCGGACCCGGGTCCCGGGCGGGATCGGCCCGTCGTTGCTCCGCCCCCGCCACAGCGTGCCCTTCACGTAGACGGGGCCCTCCGGCTTCAGCTCGCCCCTGGTCTCCCCGACCAGCCCCACCAACCCCCGCTGGGTTGTGGCGATCCGCTCCCGGGAACGCTGTGCCACCGTAAGGGCGAAGCCGTAGTAGAGGAAGCTCCCGATGCCCAGGAAGCCGATCAGCCACGGCGAGATCCCGATCGTGGGGGCCACCCCTCGGAACGACAGGAACGACCCGGCCAGGAACGCGACTACCCCCGCCGCGCTCAGGACGCCGAGCCGGTGGAGGAGGACGTCGGCGCAGAGCAGGATCACCCCCGCCATCAGCAGCCCGATGCCCGGCCACCAGGCCGGGACGACGGTGAGCCCGTAGACGGCGAGCGCCAGCATCCCCAACCCGGCGAACCCGGCGAAACCGAAACCCGCCTGGGTGAGCTCGAACGCCACCCCGGCCAAGCCCAGCACCAGCAGGAGATAGATGGCGGCCGGCGAGGCCACCGCGTGCAGGACGCGGTCGAACGGACCCAGCTCCGTGAAGCGAACCTCGACCGGCTGCTGCGACGGGCTCTGCGCGATCTCCGTGTGCAGCGTCACCGGTCCGCCGCCCGTCCGGACCGTCGAGCCATCGATCTTCGTGAACAGGTCGGGGAGCGAGGTCGCGACCACCTGGGCGATGTGACCGTCCAGGGCGTCCTGCGCCGGGACGACGGACGAGGGGAACGCCGGCGTGGGCCTGCCACGGACCTCCGCCCACCCCGAGGCCATCCGCTCGAGGGCCGCGTCGTCCGGGAGCTTCGCGTTTGCCGCGTCGACCAGATCGACCGGCTCGAGGGGACCCACCCCCACACCCGGAGCGACGGCAGCAAGGCTCGAGGCGTACATGAACAGGAGCGCGGCGCCCTGGGCCTTGGCCGGCGCGGGTCCCACCCACACGATCACGGGAACGCTCGATCGGAACAGCCGCTCGGCCAGCTCGACGGCCGGCTGATCGAGCGTTCCCGCCGAATCCAGCTGGATCACCACGGCCGCGCCGGTGCGTTCGCCCTCGGCGAGCGAGTCGGTGAGGTAGCCGGCCACCGTTCGGTCGATGGAGCCGTCGACCTTGGCCACGAGGACACGGGACGTGGTCGGCGCCTGCGCGGACGCCGTTCCGACCCAGAGCAGCGACAGCGCACAGACGGCGATCGCGATCGGGAAAGAGGCGCGGCGCATGGACGGGCTCCATCGTAACGGCGGCGGGGTATCCTGGGCCGACGCTCATGGAGGCTCCGCCGAGAGGAGGCCCGCGGACCGCCCTCGCCGTCACCCTGGCGCTCGTCATCGCACTCGCAGCCAGCGTCGTGGCGGTGATGCTCTTCCTGCTGCTCGATCCCCTGAACGAGGGGACGGCAGCGCTGAATGACCGGCTCAATGCGGCGGGTGCGTCCTTCACCCGCATCCCCCACCCTCCGGAACGCTCCACGATCTATTCGGCAGACGGCTCCGTGCTCGCCACGCTGTACCTTGACGAGAACCGCAAGATCGTCGGCCTGGCCAAGGTCGCGCCGGTCACCCGGCAGGCCGTGCTGGCCATCGAGGACGACGGCTTCTACACCCACGGCGCCATCAACGTCCCCTCCGTCTTCCGGGCGATGGTCGCCAACCTCATCGCCGGCCGGATCACGCAGGGCGGCTCGACCATCACGCAGCAGCTCGTGAAGAATGCCGTCATCGGCAGCGACGAGCAGACGTTCGCCCGCAAGTTCCAGGAGGCCGCGCTGGCCATCCGGATGGAGCAGCGGTATTCCAAGGACCAGATCCTGGAGATGTACCTGAACGAGGTGTACTTCGGGAACGGCGTGTACGGGATCGGCACGGCCGCGCAGTACTACTTCCAGGTGCCGGTCGAGAAGCTCAGCCTTGGTCAGTCCGCGCTCCTGGCCGGGCTCATCTCGGCTCCCGAGGACTACAACCCGGTCACGCATCCCAAGGTCGCCCTGATCCGGCGGAACCAGGTGTTGGACCGGATGGCTCAGCTCGGCTGGGCCGACGCTGACAAGGTGGAGCGAGCCAAGAGCCAACCCCTGAACCTGGCGCAGACGGCGGGGCGAACCGGCCAGGTGGTGCCGCCGTTCTTCGTGCACTACATCACGCAGTCGATCCTGGACGACGACCGAGGCCAGTTCGACGCCTTCGGGAAGACCTACAACCAGCGGAAGCACACCCTGTTCCAGGGCGGCCTGAAGATCTATACGACTCTTCGGCCGGACTGGCAACGGTACGCGCAGGAGGCGGTGAACGCGAGCCCCGCGATCGACAGGTCGAAGGGACCCGACGTCTCGCTCGTGTCGCTGGACGTGCGGACCGGCGCCATCCGGACCATGCTCTCGGGCAAGGACTACCGGCGGGATCAGCTCGACCTGGTATGGCATGGCCGCCGGCAGACGGGCTCCGCGTTCAAGCCGTTCACGCTGGTCGCGGCGTTCCAGAACGGGTTCACACCGGCAAACGTCTACTCGTCCAAGTCACCGTTCTGCTCTCCGCTCTGGAGGAGCGAGACCGGCTGCGTGTCGAATGCCGAAGGGGCCGGGGATCGGGGCTACATCGACCTGTGGACGGCCACGCAGGATTCGGTCAACGTCGTCTTCGCCCAGCTGGCGCTCGACGTAGGGGCGGAGGCCATCGTCGAGGCGGCCCATAAGATGGGCGTCACCGCCCCGCTCACCGCGGTCCCGTCCATCACGCTCGGGACGATCGACGTCTCCACCCTCGACATGGTGTCCGGCTATTCGACACTGGCCAACAACGGTGTCCACTGCCAGCCGTTCGCCATCACCAGGGTGGTGCTGCCGGAAGGGCGGAAGCTGTACCAGCACCATCCGCAGTGCAAGAAGGCCATCGATCCCGATATCGCCCATCTGGTCACGACCATGCTCCAACGTGTGGTGTGCTGCGGCACCGGGACAGCGGCCAACATCGGTCGGCCCATCGCGGGCAAGACCGGCACCGCGCAGGACTACACGAACGTCTACTTCGCCGGGTACACGCCGCAAGTGGCTACCGCCGTCTGGGTGGGATTCCCCCAGGGACAGGTCCCCATGGACTCCTACTACGGCGGGTCCGTGTTCGGCGGCACGGTGGCCGCGCCGATCTGGCACAGCTTCATGGTCAAGGCGATGGCCGGGATGCCGGTCGAGGGGTTCCCCGGAGCGCCGGCCCAGGCGAGCGGGACCATCCCGGACGTGGTCGGCCTGCGCTCGGCGGAGGCTCAGCAGATCGTGATCGACGCCACGTTCACGCCGATCGTGAAGAAGGTGGACTCTCCGGCTCCAGTGAACACGGTCCTCGAGCAGGCGCCAGCCGGCGGCGCGACCGCCGCCCTGGGGAGTGGCGTGACGCTCACCGTCAGCAACGGCCAGGGCAAGGGCGGTGGCGGGACCGGCCGGCCCGTCGACGTGCCAGCCGTGACCGGTATGACCGAGAAGG
>Ga0066695_10000805_pt1 | contig 11079 bp, 8 predicted proteins | sample GraSoiAngelo_144_FD_66452 | JGI IMG/M metagenome (GOLD analysis project Ga0066695, IMG submission 66452) | Grasslands soil microbial communities from the Angelo Coastal Reserve, California, USA - 14_1009_02_40cm | ecosystem: Environmental > Terrestrial > Soil > Grasslands | place: USA...
CCTGGAGCTCGGCGCAAGCCTGGCCATTGCACCCGACGGCTCGCAGTTCGTCTACGTCGCCAAGACCTCGCACGGGTCGCAGCTCTATTTGCGCCGCATGGATGATTCGGTCGCACGGCCGATTCCAGGGGCGGAGGGCGCGGAGTTCCCCTTTTTCTCGCCGGACGCGTCCTGGGTCGGCTTTTTTTCGATCAGCGGTCAAGCGGGCGCGCGTCTCGCGGGGAGCGCGCTCAAGAAGCTGCCGCTGACGGGCGGCGTGCCAGTGACCATCGCGGAGACGCCGGCGTTCGTGGCCGGTGCCGCGTGGGAAGCCGACGGCACGGTCTACGTCGGGGGGCCACGCATCCTTCGTGTCCCAGCCACCGGCGGCGCACTGGAACCCTTTACGAATCCAGCCAAAGGCGTTGTCGCGTACGCGAATCCGCAGGCCCTTCCGGCGGCGCTCCTCTTCACCGTCAGACCCGACAACGTAACGACGTTCGATGATGCACGGATTGCGATTCAGCGGTTCGATCGGCAGGAGCCGCGGATTGTCGTCGAGGGTGGCGGCTACGCCCGCTACTCGCCCAGCGGCCATCTGGTCTACACGCGCGGCGGATCGATTTGGGCCGTCCCCTTCGATGCGACTCGCCTGGAGATTACCGGTCAGCCCGCGGCCGTCATGCAAGGGGGCATGTTCGACACGATGAGCGCGCGCGCCAATTGGGCGCTCTCGCGAAACGGCACGTTGATCTTTGCGCGCGGCGGGCCCGTGCCATACGACTACACGCTGCAGTGGGTCGATCGTCGTGGGCGGACCGAGCCCATCTCCGCGCCGCGCCGCTATTACAGGCAGCCGTCATTTTCGCCAGACGGCACGCGAGTCATCATGGGGATCGGCGCCGCGAATGACGACGTGTGGCTTTACGACCTCGCCCGGGGAGGCTTTGCGCGTCTCACATTCACGGGAGGCGACAACCGTGATCCCATCTGGGCATCGGACGGTGCGCGCGTCGTCTACGCCGCGCGCCGGTCGGGACCGGAGAATCTGTTCTGGCGGCCGGCCGATGGAACAGGTCAGGAGGAGAGGCTGACCGAGAGTCCCTACGTGCAATCGCCCGGATCCTGCACAAAAGAAGGCGTGCTCGCGTTCACTGAGTACCGGCCGCAGACGCGTGGCGACATTCTCACGCTCACGGTCACCGGCGATCGCACCCCGAAACCGTTTCTCGCAACACCATTTGACGAAACGTCGCCGACGTTCTCACCGGATGGCCGGTCGATCGCCTATGTCTCGGACGAAACCGGCGTGCCGGAGGTGTATGTGCAGTCGTTTCCGGGACCGGGTCGCAAGAGACAGGTGTCAATTGGGGGCGGCACGACCCCGTTCTGGCGTGGTGACGGCCGCGAGCTCGTCTACCGCGACGGCCAGCGCATGGTCGCTGTCTCGGTCAGCACCGCGACGACGCTACAAGTCGGGCAGCCGCAGGAATTGCTGCGCCTGCCGCCGCGCACGACTGAGGTCGCAATGGCCCCCGACGGTCAGCGGTTCCTGCTCGTGCAGCGCGAGGGCGCCGACCTCGTCGCCCCGGAGCTCGACGTCGTCGTCAATTGGTTCCGGGAGTTGTCCAAGAGGTAATGAAACGGGGAAGGACGGGGCGAGAAACCAGGCACGAGGCTCCACAAGATGTAGTATAAGTGTCAGCGCTCGACCACAAGATAACGTCCAGGACCAAACCACGAGTCGAACGCTGCATGGCCCTTCGCGTCGTCGCGATTTCCGCCCCTCACTACCAGACCGGCCGTATTGGTGAGCGCGTTCTCTCGAGCTCCGATCCCGTCAGTCTGTTCAACGCGTGCCGCCATGCCGCCGCTGCCGCCGCGCGCCGGAGCGGCGTGTGGGGCGAGTCGAACTGGAACGGCACGCGGATCGAGCGACGGCGATCGATGTTGCTTCTCCACAGCCTGGAAGCCGACGTCGCGATGTTCGAGGCGGCGCTCGACGAGGTCCGGCCGCATCTGCTGTTGATCGGCGCCATGTCGCTGTGTCTGCCAGGCGCGATTGAATGCGCACGGCGCGCGCGTGAGATGCTTGGCGATCGCGTCGCGATCGTGCTCGGGGGGTGGCACGCGAGTGAGACCATTTTCCGCGCGCCGGGCAGCGCTCGTGTCGTCCATCACGCCGGATCCCCCGTGCGACTCATGGCACAGGGCCGGCTGGCGGAGGACACGTTCGACGTCGTCGTCAGCGGCGAGGCCGCGGGTCTGGTGACGCGGCTCGGCGAGCTGATCGGCACCGCGGCGTGCGAGTCGAGTGCCGCGCGGGCCGTGCGACGAGGGCTGCACCAAACGGCTTCCGTCCCCGGCAACTGGATTGCGGCCTCCGTTCACCAGGGAGTCGTCCGCGAAGTCGTCGGATCGACATCGTCGTCCCAGGACGCACCGCTGCCCGCCCCATCGGCGCTCTTCGGCATCAGCACCGTCTTTGACGTCTTCGACCACAACCCCACCGCCCACGTGTTCAGCGATTCGGGGCGAGGGTGCATTTACGACTGCACGTTCTGCAGCGAGGGCATGAGCGCGGTTGGTTCCCGGCCGCAGCTCGACGGCGCCGCCGAGCGGCTGTGTGGACAACTGGCGACGGCCGCGACAATCGTGGCCGAAGATCATCCGGTCCGGAAGGCCGCGGCGTTCGTCGAAGACTCGGTGTTTCTCGGCGGGTCGCCCAGAGCCATCGAGCGGTTCGTCACACTCGCGCGCGCGCATCCGCCCGGCGTGACGTTTGGCTGCCAGTTCACGATCGACCAGGTGCTCGCGAGAAGGGATCTCCTCATCGCGCTCGTCGAAGTGGGCCTGTCGTATGTGTTCGTCGGTCTGGAGACGTCCGAGCCACTGATGATTGGTGGGCTCTCGAAGAACGTGCGGCCGCAAACCGCCTGGCTCCACCGGATGGAGGCGGTCCTCGCGTTCCTGTCGTCCGCCGGCATCTTATGCGGAGTTGGTGTCCTTTTTGGTCTCGGCGAAGACCAGCAGAGCCGCCTTCGACTGGTTTCGGTTCTGGAGCGGTGGCGGACCACCTACGGATCGCCGTGTACGGTGAGCTTCAACTGGGCCGTGCAACACCCGTTACGCGGACACGACGGCGGCCGGAATTACCGCTATCTCGACTGGGCGCTGCCGAACACCGATTGGATCAGCGCGTTCGAGCCGTTCGGTGAGGCGTCTGCGCTCTACCCGCTCGCCGGCCGTCAACACCCGCGGCTGTCGGAGGTCGAGGAGCTGCGTGGTGCAATCGAGACGCTCAATCGGTCGAACCTGGACACGGCCGGTGCGGCCGTGAGCCGGAATCACTGACATGACACCCGCCGCATCTCTCGCGCCGAGCGCGTCCGATCGGTTTTACGCGAGCGGCCTTGGCGATCGGCTCGTTGACGAACGGCGATATCCCACCGGCATCCAGGAGTTCCTCTCGGCCGAGAAGAAGCTCCTGATCGCCCTTCGTCCGATGTTCACCACGCTGGTCGAAGTCGGTTGCATGGACGGGCGACACGTCGATTGGGCGTCCGCCCACAAGAAGAACTACCTGGGTGTCGAGCCGGTCTCCCGATATGCAGTCGCTGCGCGGCGGTCAATCCGATGCGCGAGTCTCGATCCCGCCCGGTATCGAGTGCTCGAGAACACCGCGGAGCACCTCGACGAGATTCTGGCCGAGCGGGTCCGGCCGCGCGAGCGGTGTCTCGTGTTCTTTCCGTTCAACAGCTTCGGCAACGCGCAGCATCCGGCGAGAATTCTCGGTGCTCTCGCGCGGACAGGTCGGCCCGTGCTGATCAGCTCGTATCGGACGACGCGGCTGGCGACCCGAATTCGACGCGGGTACTACGAACGCTGTGCCTATCGCAGCCTCCGTCAGGAGATCTCGACGGAATGCACCCGGTTCGTCACGGACGACGGACTGAGCTCGGCCGCCTACCGGCCTCGCTTTCTTGCGCGTCTGGCCGCCGCCAGCGGACTTGATCTGATACCGATCCGGTTTGGACAGATTGGTCTCGCGTTTGCCTCACCCTCCGTCGCACGTCGGCTGACGGGCCCTTAGTGCAGCATTTCGTAATTACGCCGACGTATCGATTTGGACAAGCCACGGAGAGACACTGAGACACTGAGGCACTCGACGCGGGCGGCCTGCACCGCAGGCCGAGCCTCGCCCGCCGCTGCGCGGCGCCGCGTCAAGCGCGCCACCTGAAGCGTGTTCTTCTCTGAGTCTTTGTGTCGCTGCGGCCAAATATGTTGTCGTATTTCTGAAATGGGGCACCGATCGCCGTCACGAAATACGTCACCGGTAATTATGAAATCGAGTACTTACTCTTGGTGCCGCCGAGCCTCGTCATCTATGTGACGCAGTCGTTTGACAGCGACGCGGGTCGATGCATTCGCGCCGCGGCCGATTCTCCGTATCGTGTCGTCGTTGTCTGTGAAGAGCCGCCTCGAGCGATCCCCGACGGGCTCCGCGATCTCATTTCGGCGTACGAAGAAGTCGACGATGTCTTCGATCCGGGCGTGATTGTCCGCGCGATCGCGCGACTGCAGGCGTCCCGGGCATCGATCAGGGTCCTCTTCAGCGACGACGAGCGGGCGCAGGTGCCGCTGGCGAGGGTCCGGGCGGCCTTGAAGTTGCCAGGTCTGCCGCTCGATACCGCGCGCAACTTTCGCGACAAGGCGCTGATGAAGCGCGTCTGGAAAACGCACGGCATCCCGTGCGCGGACTATCGCCTGGTGCGCACCGAGTCGGCCGCAGTGAACGCCGCCTCCGCGCTCGGACTGCCGCTCGTGATGAAGCCGATCGACGGCATGAGGAGCGCCAACACCTACAGAATCCGGAGTCTCCTCGATGTCCGGCGATACTTCGACGGCGTGCGTGCGGCCTCACCGCGTGGCGTTCTGATCGAACAGTTCGTCGACGGCGAGGAGCTCTCGTGCGAGGTGGTCCTTCACAAGGGGCGGCTCGTCTGGTACTCGAGCACGAATTACATCCCGCCCCCGTTGAAGGTCGTCGAGCGTCGTGGTGAGCACTTCGCGGTCGTGTTGCCACGGGAAAGACAAGGGGCCGACACCACGCGGGCCGCAGGAATCGCCGCGAGGGCGGTGCGGTCGCTCGGCCTCCGCACGGGGATGAGCCACGTCGAGTGGTTTCGCAGGGCGGACGGGTCCGTCGTGATCTCCGAAGCGGCTGCGCGCGTGCCGAGCGCGGCGATCTCAACTCTGGCTCACCTTGCCGACGGCACGCACCTGATCGATCTTTGGGTGCGATTGCTGGTGCTGGGTCAGGTTGATGCTCCGCCGCCGCGTCGTTTCGCGGCCGCGGCCGTCTTTCTCAGAGGCTCGGGCCGCGGACGCATCCGCGCCGTCCGGGGCCTGCCCGGCGTGATCGAGAAGTCCGGCCCGCTGATTGTGGCCGCAGACTATCCCGCTGTGGGAACGGCGATCGAGCGCGACTGGGATGGCAACGGCAGCATCCTGTTCCGCAGTCCGAGCACGCGGGCCGTTGTCGAGGCGGTCGAGCACGCCCGGCGAACGATCCGAATCACAGGCTGGTAACGAAGCTTCCCCTGGAACGAAACCTTACGCCGCGAATTCGTCTGTTGCGTTCGCACGGGGTCAGGTCCGCTGGTGGAGGCCTCGAACCGCCGAGTCACGCGTCTGCGGGGCATCGGCGAATCTTCGTGACTATCCCATCACGTATACGACGATGTTGACGGCGAACCTGGTGTTGTCCTCGCGGAGGAAGCGCTTGTTGCGCCAGTCGTAGTCCCACTCGCAGCCGTAGTCCTTGTTGCTGTAGAGCACGGAGGTCCGGCCGCGGCGCTCGATGCCTTTCAGGTATTCGTGCACGATGTTGTCGCCCCAGCCGTTGAGCTCGTGCGAGGTTCGCGGGGGCCCGCCCTTGAACGTGAAGAAGCTGCGGTAGATCGGATGCGAGACGGGCAGCTTCGTGAGCGCGTCCGCGGGAAAGACGGCGTGCATTTCCTGCTCGAACGTTCGCGCGTACAAGCCGTTGACGTCGTGATTGCAATCGTCGGAAAAGAGCAGACCGCCCGCGTCGGCGAACCGGAGAAGGTTCTCGCGCTCGGCGCCGCCGAAGCGCACCAGCTTGTGACCGGTCATGAAGATGAACGGAAACGACAACAACTCGTCCGACGAGGCCGAGATCACCACTTCCTCTTTGTAAACCGGAATGGAGGTGTATTCGATGATCGAGTTGAGGACGTTCGCCGCGACCTTCGGGTTGTAGTCCCAGTCGCCGGATTCGTACCTCAAGCGTGCGAATACGAACTCGGATCCGCGTGGCCGGCCCGCGCGCTGGTCCGGCCTGTCCTGAGCGAGGCGCTCCTCCTTCGACGGGCTCAGCATGAGCGGTGAGTCGAAGGGCTTCCCGGTAGAGCTCGGGGCGGGCAGGCGGACGCTTGCGGCGGTGGCGAATTGCAGGAACCGGCGGCGGGTAATCATATAAAATGTCGGGCTCTGTGGAATATCGAATCACGCATTACGATCTCGTTCAAGGCGCGCTGGAAATTCAGTACATCGAGGAATTCTTCGGCGAGTTTCCCCGCAAGAAGACCGCCGCGGAGATTGTCCGCCGTCTCGAAGGGCGCGCGCATCTGATCCTGCTCGCGACGGCGCCCCTGCCCGACGATCCGGGATCCATCGTGCCGGTGTCGTTCAAGGTGGCCCACGAAATCAAGGTGCCGGAGACCGAGCCGAAGCTCGTCGATCTCGTGCACCGCCTCGGCGACTACGTGACGTTCCAGGGGCGGCGGGTGCTCTACACGTGGATCGGCGGCACGCGGCGCGACTGGCGCGGCAAGGGATTCTTCCGCGCGCTCACCGAGCAGCAGGAGCTCTGGGCGATCGAGCAGGGGTTCGACGAGATCGTCGTCAAGACCAAGAACAAGTTCTACGACATGCGCGGTACGCTGGATCACCTGCGATTCGAGGTCGTGCAGTACGAACGGTACGCGGCCGACAACGCCGAATCGAAGGTGTATCTCAGCAAGAAGCTGATGGCCGAGATGATCTCGAGGCACCGCAGCGCCAAAACCGTCGTGCAGATGCCGGTCTGAGCTCCCCTCAACTTTCCGTCCGCTTCCCTCGTCTAAGCCTCCGTGGTCATCTGTGTGCCGCGCATATAGTCTGCACACACCGATATGCCGCTGAGATCTGTCGAATTCCACGTCCTGCTGGCCCTCGCGGCGGAGGAGCGCCACGGCTACGGCCTCCTGCAGGAGGTCGCCGCGCTCACCGGCGGAGAGCTGCAGCTCGAGCCGGGAACGCTCTATCGCGCGCTGCACCGCATGCTCAAGGATGGTTGGGTGGCCGAGTCGGCGCGCCGGCCGGCCGCCGACCTGGACGACAAGCGGCGGCGCTATTACCGCCTCACGCCGGCGGGCCGCCGCGCCGCCTCGGCGGAAGCGGAGCGGCTGTGGCGGCTGGTGACCGTCGCGCGCGCGCACAGGTTGTTGTCCCGTGCGTGACTCCGGTACCGATCTGTCCCGCCGAGGCGCCGTGACCGAGGGGACCGACGTATCGTGCCGAAGCGCCGCGGGCGCGAAGGCGGATCGGCGCATCGCGTGGTGGCTCGTCTGGGCCTACCCGCCGCGGTTCCGGCGCGAAGTAGGCCTCGGCCTCGTCGACGCCATCGAGGATCGCATGCGTGCGCGGCGGGAGGCCGGCGCCTCCGCGCTCGGCGCGCGCGTGCCGGCGATTCTCGACACGATGCGCAACGCGCCGGCGGAATGGATGGCGACGCTGCGCGCGACTCTTGGTGTCCGGCTGAAGCCGGGCACCACCGGCGACGGCAACCCACCTCATGAGATGTCCGGCTTCAGCCGGACTTCCGGAGGGCGCACCGTGATCGACAAGTTGATGCAGGACGTCAGATACGCGCTCCGGCTCTGGAAGCGACGACCGGGCTTCGCCCTCGTCGCCCTCCTCACGCTGGCGCTCGGCGTCGGCGCCAATACGGCGATGTTCAGCATCGTCAACGCGGTGCTCCTGCGGCCGTTGCCGTACGCGCATGCGGATCGCCTCGTCGTGGTCTGGGGCAGACAGCCCGGCAATCCACGTTCGCTCATGGCGTACCGCGAGTACGACGCGCTGCGCGCGCAGAACCACACTTTCGATGAGTTGAGCGTCTTTCTCGGCCAGAGCGTGAACCTTACCGGCGTGAGTGAGCCGCAGCGGCTGCTGGGCAACTTCATCACCGGATCGCTGTTCGACGTCCTCAGCCTCAAGCCTGAGCGCGGGCGGCTGTTCACAGACGCCGAAAGCCAACCGGGCAGGGCAAAAACGGTCGTCGTCATCTCGCACGACTTCTGGGAGCGCACGTTCAACAAGGACGACGGCGCGATCGGCGCGACGCTCATGTTGAACGGCAATCCGCTCACCGTCGTGGGCGTGCTCGCGACGCCCTTCGACTCCAGGACGGTACCGGCCGACGGCTTCTTCCTCGGGTACGATGTGTACATTCCGGCCGGCCTGTTTCCGGTGCCCGGCGGCCTGACCAACGCCGGACCGTCGATGCTGATGGCCGGACGGATGAAATCAGGCGTCACGTTGTCCGCGGCGCGCGCCGACTTCGACGTGATCACGAAGCGGCTCGAGATCTCGGATCCCAAAAGCCAGGCGGGGCGCAGCACGAACCTCGAACTGGCGCACGAGACGCTCGTCGGCGATTCGCGCACCGGCCTGATGCTCCTGCTGTCCGCCGTCGGAGCCGTCCTGCTCATTGCGTGCGTGAACGTGAGCAATCTCCTGCTCGCGCGCGCGGTGGATCGGCAGCGCGAAATCGCGCTGCGCGCGGCGCTCGGCGCGAGCCGCCTCGCGGTCACGCGGCAGATGCTCGTGGAAGCCGGCCTGCTCGCCGCCGCGTCGGCCGGTCTCGGACTGCTGCTCGGACGCTGGTCTCTGCAGGCGCTGACGTGGCTGCGCCCGCCGAACGTGCCGATTCCAGCCGAGATCGCGCTCGATCAGAGCGTGCTGCTCTTCACCGCGGGCATTGCGATTGTCGTCGCCGTCCTGTGCGGGCTGGCGCCGGCGCTGCGCACCTCGCGGCCGGATGTCAGCCGGGTGCTGCAGACCGGCTTCCGGCGCGGGTCGGGGACCGGCGGCCGCACGCGCGACGTGCTCGTCGTCGCCGAAACCGCGCTGTCGGTGGCGCTGCTCGCGGTGTCGGGATTGATCGTGCAGAGCATGATGGCGCTGCAGCATGTGAACGTCGGCTTCGACACGGCGAACGTCTTCACCCTGCAATTCCGGCTGCCGCCGGCGAAATACCCGAAGCCGGAGGACATCGCGCGGTTCTTCAAGCAGACGATCGAACGCGTCCAGGCCGTCCCCGGCGTCCAGTCGGTGGCGCTCGTCCGCCGCGTGCCGTTCAGCGGCAATTGGGGCGACACGCCGTTCGTGGTCGAGGGGCGCACCGCGGCGGCGGGCAGCGAACCGCGCGCCGGGCAGAACATGATCTCGCCGGATTACTTTCGCGCCATGCGCATTCCGCTGCTGCGCGGCCGCGATTTCACGGACCGCGACGACCTGCAGTCGCCGCCGGTCGTCGTAGTGAACCAGACGCTCGCGCGTACTATCTGGCCCGACGACGATGCGGTGGGGAAGCACATCAAAGTGCCGGAGTCGCCGGAGTGGCTCACGGTCATCGGCGTCGTCGGGGATGCGAAGCACCGGACCGCCACCGAGCCCGCGCTGCCGCAACTGTATCTCGCGCACTATCAGGTGCCGCTGATCTTCTCGAGCCTGGTGGCGCGCACCGCGGTGCCGCCGATGAGCATCGCGAACGACGTACGTCGTGCGATCTGGTCGGTGGACAAGGATCAGCCCGTGTGGTCGGTGGCGTCGCTGGACGACATCGTCGCGCGGTCGCAGGGGTCGGCGCGCTTTCTCGCGTCGCTGCTGGCCATCTTCTCCGGCGTGGCGCTGGCGCTCGCGGCGTCCGGGATCTACGGCGTGATGTCGTACTCAGTCACGGAGCGGACGCACGAGATCGGCATCCGGCTTGCGCTCGGTGCATCGGCCGGGCGCGTGCTGCGCGAGGTTGTCGGCCGCGGCCTGGCGCTGACCTCCGTCGCGCTCCTGATCGGCATCGCCGGCGCTGCCGGCCTCGGCCGTCTGGCGCGAGGCGTGCTGTTCGGCGTCACGCCCGGCGACCCCGCCACGCTTGCGGCCGCGGCCGGACTGCTTGCGCTGGTGTCGCTCGCCGCGTGTTACATCCCCGCACGACGTGCGGCCCGCGTCGATCCGGTTGTCGCACTGGCGGAGGAGTGACCCGGTCGGGTTCACGGTTCATGGTTCACGGTTCAGGGTTCGTTCGGGTTCTGAGTTCTTGGTTCCTGGTTCGAGGTTCTACGTTCCGGCTTCAAAGTTCACCTTGAACGTTGAACGCCGAACCCCGAACGCCGAACCTCGAACGCAGAACCAGAACGAACCTTGAACCCTGAACCCTGAACATTGAACCCGGTATGATCTGCGACATGGCTCCGCAGACTCCCTACACGACAGACCTCGCCGGCCGGGACCCGATTGAGGCGTTACGCGACACGACCTCGCGGATTGGCGCGTTGGCCGGCGCCTGGTCGCCGGCGGACTTCGAACGCTCCTACGCGCCCGGCAAGTGGTCCGCGCGGCAGATCCTGACGCATCTCGCCCAGACCGAGATCGCGCTCGGTCATCGGGCGCGCATGGCGCTCACGACGCCGAACTACGCGGCGCAATCATTCGATCAGGACACCTGGATCGCGCGCGAATCGACGACGAGCGGCCGCGACGCGCTCGACGCGTTTCTCGCGCTGGCCGCGATGAATCGCGCGCTGTTCGCGTCGCTCTCGCCCGCCGACCGCGCGACGACGCTCTCCCATCCCGAATACGGCTCGCTGACGGTTGACTGGATCCTGCATCAGATGGCAGGCCATCAGATCCATCACCTGAAGCAGCTCGAAGAGACGGCGACTCGCAGGTAGGGTGCAATGCAGGGCAGGGCACGTGGGTCGGGTAGGTCAGATAGGTCGGTTGGGTGGACCTACGCGACCTACCTGACCC
>Ga0066695_10000811_pt1 | contig 11073 bp, 4 predicted proteins | sample GraSoiAngelo_144_FD_66452 | JGI IMG/M metagenome (GOLD analysis project Ga0066695, IMG submission 66452) | Grasslands soil microbial communities from the Angelo Coastal Reserve, California, USA - 14_1009_02_40cm | ecosystem: Environmental > Terrestrial > Soil > Grasslands | place: USA...
TGTTTAAAAGATAACAAAGATGTAAGTTCTATTTATAAATTACATAAGGATTTGCTTAGGTTGTTAATAAATTTTAAGGATTATCCTTCAGGTGCAGATGTTAATGAAATAGAAATGTTAGAGATAATGTATATTGTGTTAAAAGATAAGCCAGAGTTAAAACTTGAAAATATTAATGACATAAAGTTAAATAGAGGGTTTGTGAATGTTAAAGATAGTAAAGAAAAATTTAGTGATAAATTTTTACCTTTAACAATGGATACTAGTTATTTTGGTAAATTATTAATAGGGGATAAACGTAATTTTTATTTTTCATTAATAAATGAACAAAAAGAGTTATTAAATCATGATGATATAGATACTAATAATATAGATTCTATGTATTTATATAAAGGAGAATCTATTATTATAAATAGAAATACTATTAGTGATTTAATTACAAGAGAAGTATACAGTGCTTTTACTGGGAGTTTACAAGGCATTGTTGAAGATAAAAAATTAGATAAAAATAAATTTTCTAGAAAAATAAATAATCTTACTTTAATTATTAGTAAATTTAAAGTTCTTAATTCAGAAAGTAATAAAAATCTAAAAAGTATCAAATATGTTCCTAATAAGTCTGATTTTAAAGATGTTTCAAATCCTTTTATAGGTAGTTTTGATTTAGAAGCTTTTAAAGATTTAGATAGTTTAGCTAGAGTGTATGCTGTAGGTTTTATGGTTTTAGATGATTGAGGGAATTTTCAAGAACCTGAAACATTTTATTTAAATAAAAATCAAACAAGTAATGATTTAGTATTAGATTGTATAAATTTAATGCTTGATAAATATAGTGGATATATTTTTTATACACATAATTTTGGTAAATATGATTCAGTATTTTTATTGAATATATTAAAAAAGGCTAATAATAAATTAGGTTATGATTATTATGATTTAAAACCTTTATGAAGAGATGGTAAAATGTTAAAATTAGATATTAAAGTTACTAAAAAATTTACTTCTAAGAAAATTAGTAAATATAAACAAAATGTTAGGTATTTTGAAAAACTAATTAATAAATCTGAACAAAATATTAAAGATATTGAAAAATTAGTTAAGGGAGATTATGATAAAATAATACCTAAATATAGTAAAATAACCTTTGTTGATTCTTATAATTTATTAAATGGAAGACTTTATGATTTATCTCATTCTTTTGGTTTAGATGTAACTAAAGGACATTTTCCTCACAAATTTGTTAAAAGGGATACTTTAAATTATATAGGTAATACACCATCTATAGAATATTGAAAAAGTGTTTCAGGGGAAAATATTTTTAGAGGAGAATATGAAGAATTATTTAAAAAAGACTGATGTTTAAGAGATGAATGTATCATTTATCTTAAAAAAGATTTAGAAAGTTTATTAAAAGTAATGAACATATTTAATAAATATATACTTCATAATTATAGTATTCAAATGACTGATAGTGTTACAATATCTAGATTAGCATTAAATATATTTCTTAAACATTATTTAAAAGATTCTAAATTACCTGTAATAGATTCTTCTTTATTTAAAGATATAAAAGAAGCTTATTATGGAGGAATTGCTGATGTATATAAACCTTATGGTAAAAAATTACTATTATATGATGTTAATTCTTTATATCCATTTGCTTCTTTAAATCCTATGCCTGGAAATAAATGTGAATATTTAGAAGATTTTACTACAGTAGGTTTAAATTTAAATAATTTATTCGGTTTTTTTTATTGTAAAATTGAAGCAAAAAAAGATTATTTAGGATTGTTACCAGTACGAAGTGAGGAAGGTTTAATAATGCCTAATGGTAAATGAGAAGGTTGATATTTTTCAGAGGAATTAAAATTCGCTCAGTCACATGGTTATATAATAAAAGTAATAAAAGGTTACAATTTTAATAAAGAAGAAAATGTATTCAATGAATTTGTTAATGTATTATATAAACTAAAAGCTGAAAGTACAGGAGCAATAAAAGTTATTGTAAAAATGATATTAAATAGTCTTATTGGGAGATTTGGTATGAATATAAAGAAACCTGTGACTGAAATAGTAGATATAGATAAATTGTTTTCTATATGAGAAACGCGAGAATTTGAAGGTTGTCCTAAAGAATTAACAGAGGATGAGTATATTATAACATATTATCCTGAAATATCTAAAGAAATATGTGAAGATCATGGTCTTGATTATTATAAAGTATTAAGAACTCATAGTAATGTGGAAAAATCAAAACAAATAAAGGATGTTTCATTGAGTACAGCAGCAGCTGTAACTTCATATGCTAGAATATTTATGGCTAAAGTTAAATTAGATATCTTAAATAAAGGAGGTCATATTTATTATACAGATACAGATAGTATTGTAACAGATATACCTTTAGATAAAAGTTTAGTTGGACCTAATTTAGGACAATTTAAGTTAGAGTATGAAATTAAAGAAGGATATTTTATTTCAGCGAAAACTTATTGTCTAGTACTTAAAGATAATTCATTAGTAATTAATATGATTAAATCTGATATTCTTAATAAAGGAGGTCATATTTATTTTATAGATACAAATAGTATTATAATAAATATACCTTTCGATGAAAGTTTAATTAGTTCTAAATTAAGACATATTAAATTAGAATATGAAATTAAAGAAGGTAATATTAATAAAATAAAAACTTATTGTTTAGTATTTAAAGATAATCCATTAGTAATTAAGACTAAAGGTTTATATAATCACTCTCTTTCTTTGAAAGATTTTAAAAATTTATATAAAGGAATTCCTGTTATAGGAATTAAAGTTAATACAATAACGGTTACTAGTGAAGGATCAGTTGTATTAGGAACTAAGCCTATAGAATTAGATCCAGATTCTTACAAAAAAAGAGAGAAAATATATAGATTTAGTAAATGAATTGATACTAAACCCTTAATATATAATTCAAATGAATTATATGAAAATAAATTTAATATTAGTAAGAAAGGTAAATCTTTTAATAAATTATTAATAAATAATATTAATAAACGTAATTTTTCTACATATGCTATTAGATCTATAAAAATTTGTAAAAGATATATTTTTAAAAAGTTTCTTGATAAAATTATAGATATTTTAGTTTTTGTATTTATAATACTTTTATTAAGCATTATAATTTTAATATATTTATTGTGATCATATATTATTGATTTTAATAATATTAATGATATTACAAATGAATTAGTTAATTTTGATACAAATAATACAGATGTAACTGATTCTACTTTATGAAAACAGAAACTTAATAATTTTGTAAATTTGTTTAAAGATGATAATAAAAATATGTATAATTTAAAATTAAAATCTACAAATAATTTTATTAGTTGTCAAACTTTTGAAAATAAACAAAAATTAATTGAAGAAGCTTTAAATTATGATTATAAAAATCTTGATATTTTAAATAAATTGCATAAATTAAATTATCAAAATTTAGAACAAGAGATTCAAAATTTAAAAGAAGAAAATTCTTTATTAGAAATTCAATTGCAAAATTATAGAATAGAAAGAATAGATAATATTAAATTTCTTGATAGGATGATTAAAGAAATAAATACTAATTTAAATCTAAATCTTAAACCTAATAGATCTAGTATATAAAACTAAATTATGTATATAAAAAGAACGTAAATAAAAAAAAAGGCGTGAGTTTAAACTCACGCCTTTTTTTTTTTACATTATAAGATAAGAACTATCACGTATAAGATTAGCAATAACATTGGCATCTAAATCTGTATCTAATACAACATCAATATTAGGAAATTCCATTTTTATTGTTTTACTATTAATAACTTGTTCTATAATACGAGTCTTTATATTAAAACAATTAGGATAATGAAATAAAATATGATCTTTGATTCCTTTATCAAATTTTCTTAGATAATTACTTTCAGTATATATTTTTTGATACACATATTTTAAAATCTGCATTAAATTATCTACATTATTTGCAGTAACTGCAAAACAATCATGAACGGAAAACAAATTTTTTCCTTCATAATTATTAAAATAAAGATCTGTTAATAAAGCAAGTGATGCAGCATCTAAAGTGTGAACCAAATTAGGCATAGTAGCACGAATTTGTCTATAATTATTATATTTTGTTTTATCAGGTATTCGTATTGAAAATTTATTTTTACTATAAGTAAAAGGTTTTAATTTTGTTTCATTTTGAACCAAATAACTTTGTTTTACATCAATACCTGTATCAGGAGAACTTCAAGGAATATATAATCCTAATCTAGTACATATTTTAGCTGTATCTCTTAGATATTTAATTAATTTAGCAAGTTTAAAAACATCATTTTGTAAAATATCTGAAATTCCTTTAGATATATAATTAATATCTCTAAGTCTCAATTTAATGTTAGAATCTTCTAATAATTGATACCATTCATATTGAAAATTAGTTATATCTTTATTTATATTTGAATTACATTTTTCAAAATGTACTAATAAATCATCTGTCATACCAGGTATGGTAATACTATAAGCTCAAGTCATTAAACCTTTTTTAAGAAGATATCTTTGGATATTTAATTTACTTAGTCTATTATAAGATTCTATGTCATCTTCATTTAAATTATTAGATTTTAATTTATTTTTAAAATATTCTATTAATTTAGTAATTGAGTAACTATAAAAATCTTTAGGTTTATCTTTTCAACTTGAATAAGTCAAATTTACTTCTTTAGCTAATTTACAATCCAGGGATAACATTGCAAGATGTTGATATCCATTACATGTAGCATCTAAACGTATAGGAAGATATGTTTCAAAATAAGGAATATCATTATTCGATAATGCTTGTAGTCATCTATTATATTCAAAACAAAAAGCTATAAATAGTAATTTATTTTCAGATTGTGATATCAATATACCATTTTTAAAATTAATAATATTTTCTATATTAACATCTACTCATTTTATTCTACTATTTCATGATTCTTTGTCTAATTTATTACCAAAACAATTAGCTCCATAAGCTTTAAAATATCCTATAGCTTTATTATCTGATTTAAAAATTTTTTCGGATTTACTAAAAAGTAATAAAGATTTAGCTAAATCATTAGATTGATAATTTAAATATTCACTTATACAATCAACTCTACCTCTAAAATCAACTCTAACTGGTATAAAAAATTCATGTACATTTGATAATACTTCAGCTAAACCTAAAATGTTTTCTTGTAATACTCTTTTACTTAAAAAACTTTCTAAATTAGTCCTATCACTCTTATTTAATTTAGACTTTGTTAACAAAGGATGTTTATAATTTTTATCTATAATTAAATTATATTTATAACCATATTTTTCAATAAAATTCAATATATCTTTATTAATTTTGTATCCTACAGAATTTAAATTATTAGCTATATTAAAAAGAATACTGTCATCTTTTAAAGTAGAAGGTTCTTTTAATTCTCAATTATCTATAATTAAATTATCTGTATATAATTCATCATTTAATAAATAACCACCTAATCTATCTACAGATTTATTACCTATTTTTTCTCTAAAATAAGGTTTAGGTTTAACTATCATTGGTATCTTTCTAGGTAAATGAAGCAATCTATCAAAATCTTTTAATTTATTTAAAACGTTATCCAAAGGTTCAATAACATTATATCTATCTTTTTTACTAATAATTTTTAAATCAATTTTTACTAAATCAGTATCTGCCATTCAATCTACAAGTTTAGCACCTAAAAGATTTTTTATTTTATTATTATCAAATTTATTTATTATCTCATTGTTACCATTTTTTCAATCAGACAATGTATAATTTTGAATAATACCAATAATATTATTTAAAACTATATTATTTTTATTAATAGAAATAATTTTAATTTTTTTAGTTAAATTTTTACTATAAAATATTAAATTAGAAACATCTAATTCTTTCTTTTTAACTAATTTTTTAACTTTATCTAAAGCTAATATAATAGACTCTGTTTTATAAGAAATATCATTATTTAAAAGATCATCACATTCTTTTATTAATAATCTAATATTTATTAACATTACTTTACTATACAAATTGAAATAATAATTTCTAACAAGATCTTCTCCTAAATCTAAACATACATCTATTTCTACATTTTCTATATTATTTTTAAAATTACTAATTATTCTTAATAATCTACCGTAAATCATACTTATAATTAATGAATTATTTATTTCTTTTAATAAAATATTTAAATAATATTGACTTAATAAACTATGACTCTTAGGTATTGTTTTAAACATTTTACATCTAAGATTATCTATAAAAGTATTTAAATCAGATTCTTTAGTTTTCAATAATTCTGTTAATTTACTACTTATTAATTTGTAATTTACAGGTAATTTATTATTTTCTCTATCTTTATATAATATATATGAGTAATCACATAAAAATTTCTCTATTTTTAATTGAGTATCTTCATTTATAGGAGAATTTTTTATATAATTAGATAATTGATTAAAAATCAAAGAATCTTTTTGTATAGATTTTTCAGCCTTATTAACTAATTCTTTAGATGATATTAACTTACTTTTTATTTCTCTTTTAGTTGAATATCACCTAACATTACCTAAATTCATATGAATATTTTTGTAAGAAAATTCTTTTCTATACAAACTTAATCCAGAATTTCAACCTGGAAAATGTAATTTATGATGTTGAAATAGACTTTCTCTATAATGTTCATCTACAGAATACAGAAAACCACTCATAGAATTAACTAACCCTCTTTTAGATTGAGGGCCTTGATTTACAGGTAATTTAGTAGATTCTTTTACTTTTTCTAAAAAATCATCCAAATTTTTCACAACAAAAAGACAATTATATAATAAATTATAATCCTCATCTATAATATTAAGTATTTTACTTTCTGAAATAGGTACTCTAGATATAAAGTTAAAGAAACTTATAAAATCTTTTTTATAAGCTAAATTTAATAATAGGGACATTTCATTATCATCCATTATTGTAACAAACTTTTTTGATATATTTAAAATATCCATATTAACTATATCATTAGAATCTAATTGCAAATATGGATATGAATATCGATTATAATCATCAGGTGATTCCATAGTTTTTTTAACTAATTCATCATCAGATTTTAAACTATAATCTATAAAAGTAAAAAAATCACCCCATTCTTTACTAAGAGTACTATTAATAAAATCTTCTCTCATTATTAAATGTAATAATAATGTATTAGTAAATAAATCAGAATAAGGCATATAATGATAAATTATATTTATTTTACCATGATGATGTATAATTCTAAACACAACCAAATAAACACCAGGGAAATCAACACTAGAACCCGAATTATTAGATAAACGACCATTAACTAAAGCATCATGTAACCCTAATAATAAATATTTTTCTTTTATATTTTTCATTTACTTTTAAAATACATTTAAACAAAATACTAGATAAAGTTCTAGATAAACTATAAATATCCAATTATATAACCAAATTAATAAATATTTTGTAACAAAACAAATAAACCAATAAATATATTTTTAATAAATATACTTTTAAAAAGATATAACATAAACCTAAGTAAAGTTTTAAATAAACTATAAAAAAATCAATAAAATAATAAATATTTAAGACTTAAAATTATCTAATTTTAAACACTCAATTATATTTTTATAATATTCTAAAGCAGTTCTATATTGTGAAATAATATCAGTATAATGCATTTCTAATAAAACTTCTTTACCTATATAAATAAATATCTGTTCTTTAGAAGAATTTTCAGCTTGCATTTTTATTAAATTAAAACAATTTAAAATTAAATTATCTTCATCTTCCAAATTAACTAATTTAAAAGGTATAGCTGTAAAAGTTTCTTTTTTTCTTAAAGAACCATTTACTATATGAATATAATAAGTTTCATCAAAACGAAAATCATATAATATTTTATTAGAATATAATTGTCTAATTCAATTAGAAAAAGTTATTGCATCATTAAATATATAATCATCTTTATAATCAGGATCATTAGCCAAATTCAAATTAGGATCTTTATTTAAATCAAATAATGTACAACCAAAATTAAGACTTTTAAATACACCAATATTTGATAAAATATTTCCATCATTATTAGGTAAAACATCAACTTCTGATTCTTCTAAAGATATAATATCTCCAGCAAATCTATCAAAATCTCTTAAATAATCTTGCATATATTTAATTAAAATATCTTGATCTACCATTTCAACAATATCTTTACTAATATATAAAGCAATATCATCATTGTATTCTAAATTAGAATCTAAAAAATTTTTTAATTCCTGTTCCAATATTTTATAACAATTATTAACTAATTCAGAATTTTCTATTAAATTAGACGACAATTTAAAAGGTATTACAAAAAATACCTTTTGATTTCCATCTATTAAATGTATATAATAAGTTTCATCTAAATGGAAATCATAATATCAAGGGTTATAGAACATATCTAATTTATAAACATCCTTTATAAAATCACGCAAATAATCTGAATCAAAATCATCTATATTTAATATAGATATAGCAAAACTAATTCTATTTTTCATAAATAAATTTTTTATATAAGAAACAAAATACTAGATTAAAAGTTCTAGATAAACTTAACAACTAAAAGTACAAAAAAATACAAATACAATTAATTTTTATAATATAATAAACCTTATCTATCAGGATGTATCATATCTCAAATACGTTTTCCTGTATTTTTAAATACTTTAACTTTTCAAATACCATCTTTAATATCTTTTTTAATTATAGTTCTAACTTTTGTATTAGGATCTCAATTTTCTTTAAAAATTTCATAAGAATCAAAGTTACGAGTATACTTTTCTCAAAAAACTCAAAATAATTTACGTTTACCTTTATTTTTAAATTTATCAAATTTAGATAAATTTTCAGAAGAACTTAAATTACAAATTTTTGAATTAGAAGAACTAATAGAATTATTATAATATAAATTATTATTTGTTAAATTAACTTTATTACGATTAAGATAATAAGAAATAGCATGTTTAATAGAAGATAATTCTAAGTAATTAAAATTAATTTTAGGGATACCAATAAATAAATCAATAATAAATTTAGGAACAATACAAAAATCAAAATAAGCAATAATTCCACTAACCAAAACAGTAAAAAAAGTCATGAAAGAATAACAAAACTCACAAGAAATATTAATACCAAAAGTAGTACCGATAAAAATTCTAGAAATAAAACCCAAAATAAATATAATAATAGCCTTAGTAAGAGTATATCTATTAAAAATTTTACCTAAAAGAGGTGAAATAAAAAAATATTTAATTTTTACCATAAATTAATACAAATAAATGTAAACAAAATACTAGATAAGGCTCTAGATAAACCTAAATAATAAAACAATAATAATACTATTAAATAAATAAAAAGTGTAATATAAATATATCTATTTTCTTCTATATTTACGTTCATAAAGAATTTTTTCAATATTTTTATTATTTAAACGTCTATTAAAAGGATCTTTAGATTCAACCATTTTTTCAACATCACCACTAATATCAACTTTTAATTTATTCTTAATAGCCTGTCATACACTAGTATTAGAATCTCAATCTTTTTTAAATTCATTATAAGATATATAAATACCTCTTTTTTTCTCTCATATAGTTCAATAAAAATGACGTTTACTAACATCATGATATTTTATATACATACTATCAAGTTTACTAAATTCATTATGAACTTTTGAACCTAAATATTTTCAACCCAATTTTATTTTACCTCGAACTCCATCTTTTGGAACATCCACTTCCACATTAGTAAAATCACCTACTGTATTATTCATAGCATTCTCAAATATTTGTCTTCTACAATTACCCATAATTTGTTGTCTTCTATATTCAAGACTTCTTTCATCAGGTGTAGGTACAAGACATGGAAACTCATTAGTTCCTAATGTAGTATGATTTGTATTATTAGTATAGTTAGTAGAAAAATCACTTGATATAGAACCATAAGTACCATGATTAGTATAATTAGTATTTGTACTACTTAAATTAGTTTGACTAATATTAATACTATTTCTAGGAGTTTCTATTTCAGTAGGTGTAACATTACTAGCTGCATCACTAAATGTTGGAAAACGAACACTATTAGAATCCAAATCAGATGTTGATAAATTTTTATATGGATTCGGAGCTTTTGGAGTATTAGGTAATGAAGATAATAAACTATTTGATGAAGTTTGTCTAAGAGTTCATTCATTATAAGGATTAAAAACAGGTTTTTTTGAATGATTAACTGAAGGTCTTTCTACCGAGAATAAAATAGTTTTATCATCATATTTTTCAGGTGTTAATTCTAATGATGTACTAGATATCCCAATATCTTGACTATTTTCATCAATATTAGAACTACTTAAATTATTACTATTATTATTACTCATATTAGTATTATTTACATTATTAAAAGAATTACCTTGATTTCCATCAACAGAATTAGAACCTCCTATAGTATTTTTCATCAAAAATGTAATAACCTTACTTTCCTTTGACTTATTATCACTATTAGAATCATTAATATTAGAATCACAACTAGTTAAATGAACTTTATTACGATTAAAATAATAAGAAACAGAATTTCTAATAGAAGATAACTTTAAGCAATTAAAATTAATTCTAGGTAAACTAATAAATAAATCAACAACAAATTTAGGAATAATACAAAAATCAAAATATATAACCAATTCATGAACCACTAAAGCAAAATAAGCCATAAATAAATAATAAACAATAGAAATCCAATTTGTAAACTCAAAGAAAACATTAATATCTACAATAAAAATTCTAATAATTAAACTTACAACAAATATAATAATACCTTTAGTAAAATTATATCTATTAAAGATTTTACCTCAAATAGGAGAATCAAAAAAAGATTTAATTTTAACCATAATTAACAAATTTAATTTATAAACAAAATACTAGTTAAAATACTAGATAAACCATAATAACTTTATAATAAATATTAATTAAATA
>Ga0066695_10000813_pt1 | contig 11070 bp, 13 predicted proteins | sample GraSoiAngelo_144_FD_66452 | JGI IMG/M metagenome (GOLD analysis project Ga0066695, IMG submission 66452) | Grasslands soil microbial communities from the Angelo Coastal Reserve, California, USA - 14_1009_02_40cm | ecosystem: Environmental > Terrestrial > Soil > Grasslands | place: USA...
GCGTGCGTGTGGCCCCGCTGGGTCTCCTGGATGGCGGCGCTCGAGACGTCGAGCAGCCGGACCCCCCGGAGCCCCTGGTGCACCGCTTCGAGGATCAGATCGGCGGCCGAATCCCCGCTGAAATGGTGGGCGACGAGATCGGCGACCGCGTGCAGCGCCGTGCCTCGAGGCTCGCCGGGGAGCGCGGCGACGATGCGCGCGATTACGGAGTCCGCGAGGCCACGCTTGCGCGCCGACACCACCGTGATCACCTCGGCGGGCGTGGCGGGCGGTGTGTCGCCGGCGCGCCGCAGCAGCTCCTGAGCCCGGCGCAACTGGTCCAGGTTCAGCTCCACCGCCTTCACGATCCGCTCGCTCGACACGTGTTTGGCGCCACCTTCGACCGCCTTCTGGACCAGCGGGTCGGTCGGCAGACTCTCGCGCGCGGCGACCTGCACCAGGGAGTCGATAACCGGGATGCTGGCCGCCGGGACGCGCCCCTCGAGCCGCGTGCGGAGCGACTGCGCGGCGAGCGGGGAGGCGACGCACAGGACGAGCAACGCCAGCTTCATTGCAGGACGGGCCGCACGATCAAGAGGGAGTTTTCGCGGCCGAAGTCGTCCGCCACGTAGCGCCCCGCCAGCGGGTCCGCGACCCAGCGTTCGCCATCCACCACGAACATGTACTCGTGCGCCCCCGTCGGGAGCACGACGACACCGCGCCACACCCCGTCATGGTCACGATCTTCGAGTGCGATGGAACCGGCGCGCCAGTCGTTGAACGAGCCGACTACGGCGACGGACCGGGCTCCCGGGAAGCGGGCCACGAATTGCGCGATCCCCTCCTCCTCGCCGACGTCGGGCCGCGACACGCGCGCGGGCAGGAGCGTCAGCAGCGCCAACCCGGCGGCGAGCGCGAGGGTCCAGACGGGGCGCATCCGCAGGACGATCGCGCGAGGCGTGACCAGCCACCACACCAAGCGCGACCGGCGCGGGGCAGCGGGGCGCCGGAGCGCCGCCATGACCCGTTGCTCGACACTCTCCGCTTTCGGGGCCGCGGCGAGCAGCGCCGCCGCCGCCTCCAGGAGCTCGACTTGCCGCCTGAGCTCAGGCGGCAGCGCCTCCCGTTGGATCTCGCCATCCAGCACCTGATGAATTCGCGGGTCGATCGTGCTCATCGGTACTCCTCCAGCGCCTGCAACAGCGCTTCCCGTGCGCGATGCACGCGCATTTTCAGCGTCGGGATCCGTTCCCCCGTCGCCGCGGCCATCTCCTCGTAGCTCATCCCCTCGACGTGCTTCAGAACGAACGCCTCCTGCTTCTCCGGGGAGAGCGTCCTCAAGGCCCGTTCCACGAGTACCAGCTGCTCGGCTCGCTCCACCGCTGCCTCGGTGTCCCTCGGATCCGCGACCGGTGGCGCCTCGTCGAGCGAAACGTCCGCCGTCGCGCGGCGGGCGAGGTGGCTCTTGCACCGGTTGGCCACGATGCGATACAGCCAAGTGCGCAGTCGCGCCGGGTCACGACAGCTTGCCAGGTGGCGGTAGGCGCGGACCAAACCTTCCGCCACGGCGTCCGCCGCCGCATCCCGGCTGCCGAGCATGCGCGCCGCGTAGCGCAGCAGACCCGGCTCGTAGCGGCGGATCACGAGGCCGAAGGCTTCCCGGTCGCCCCCCAAGACCCGGGCCACTACCTCCGCGTCAGAGGGCGCGCTCGCTACATCCATAAGACCTGCATCCGGATTGGGGCGTCACGCTACACCGCGCCCGGCGCGGTGCGCTAGGGGCTGCAATCTCAAGGGATTCCGGGCCGTGATGCGAAGCGAAACGGACTAGCGCGGCAGGGATGGAGCGGGGAGGACGGCCTGCGCCGCCGCGAGGTAGGTCGCTGCGCGGAGACCCTCGGCCGGGATCACACCCGCAAATGCCTCCAGAGTGGCTTCCGCGCGCCGCCGGTAGCCCGCATCGCCCGTGGCGTCGGCGAGCTGCAGCAGCACGCGCGCCGCCCAGGCATTCGCTCCCGGCAACAGGTCGTCGAGAACCTGTTTGGTGCGATCCGCGAGAGCCGGCGCCGCGGGATCAGCCCCGGATGCGTCGAAGTAGCCACCCATCGGGTCGGCGAAGTCGCGCTCGAAGATCGCCACGAGGTCCTGAGCCACGCGGAGGTACCGAGGGTCGCCCGTGGCGTTGTATGCGGCGAGACAGGCGCTGCTCACCTGCACCTGATCCTGCAGCAGCGCCGGCCCAGCGCTCCGCGAGTGGCCGACGTGGCGCACCCCCCGCCCGCTGGTATAGGCGTGGGCGAGCAGCCCGTCCAACGCCGTTAGGGCGCTCCGCTCGGCCGTCGAATCGCCGGTGCTAGCCGCCGCCTCGAGCACCGAGCCAATCACGTAGGCCTCGCGGTCCGCGAATACCACGCGATCGTCTGCCCCGCTCAGATCGCGGAGCAGCGACCCCAGCAGATGGCGCGCGGCGTCGCGATATCTGGGCTCTGCCGCTAGCGCCCAACCCACCGCCAAGTTGCGCAGCATCCCGGCACGCACGAGGCCGGGCGGGTCGTCGCGCTCGCCGGCGGCCGCCGCGGCCTCGACCGAGTCCGCGACCACGTCGAGCGCCGAGCGGGCCACGTCCAGATCGCTCGAGTCGCCGCCGCGCGCCGACGCGGCGAGCAGGAGCGCGGCCGCCCGGGTGTAGGTCAGGCTGCCGAGTGCCGCCCGTGAGTGCTGCGCGCTCTCGAGCGCGGCCCGCACGCCGTTGATCGCCGCTTCAACAGTGCGTGGCTCCAGCACGCCGTGAGCCCCCGCTTCACGCGTGTACGCCAGCTGCCGGACGAGAGCGGCCTGGCGTCGCACGAAACCGCGCCGCTCCCTGAAGCTCCGCGCCACGTCCGGAAGGATCTGCTTCATGCCGCGGCCCGTCACCGGATCGTCCGCAGGAAAGTAGGTGCCGCCAAAAAAAGGCGAGCCATCGGGCGTGAGAAAGACCGTGAGGGGATAGCCGCGCAGGCCGGTGAGCAACTGCACCGCGACCCCGTAGCGCGCCGCTACGTCGGGACGCTCGTCTCGATCGACGCGCACCGGCACGAATAGTGAGTCGATCAACGCGCCGAGCACGAAGTCGGTGTAGGTCTCGCGATCCATCACCGCGCAGTACCGGCACTCCTCGGCCCCGACGTAGAGCAGGATGGGCCGATCGAGCCGCGCCGCCAGCTTGAAGGCCTCACGGCCCCACGACTGCCAGCTGACCGGGTCGCGCGCCGCGCGCGTGAGGTAGCGGGTGCCGGACTCCGCCATCTGGTTGGTGAGCGCCGCACGCTCCGCTACGCACGCGATCACGCACAGCGAAGCGAGGGTGGCGAAGGGAGCAGAGCGCATGGGGACGGCGTCTCAAGATACCCGACCGATCACGCAGCCGTTCCCGGACATGTGGCCGCGATCCCGTGCGCCGGCCTAGAGTTTGGTGCGTCCAGACGCCAGGTGTACCTTGGTGGACATGAACGAGACGCCGACAACCATCACCCCCAAGCCCAACGGGCCCCTGGTCGTGGCCGGCCCGGTACGGATTGTGACGCCCGACGGGGCCACCATACCCGTGCCCCCGCGGAAGGACGGGCGACCGGCGGAAGTCGTTGTCCTGTGCCGCTGTGGAGGTTCCGCCACCAAGCCGTTTTGTGACGGAACTCACAAACGCATCGGCTTTTCTGACGGCTCCACGCCCCGCCCGATTCCCACGGTCTGAGGGCGCCGTATTATGTTGTGACCGTCCCGGGGGGGGGTACCGCGCGGCCTGTTCGGCCCCCGCCCGCCGGCCCCCTAACGGAGGAACAACATGGCGAAGGGTGGAAAGACTCCGATGGCTGCGGATGAGGGCTACTGCGTGAAGTGCAAGGCGAAGCGCAAAATCTCGAACGCGCAGCAGGTGAAGATGGCCAACGGCCGGCCCGCGCTGAAGGGCGTCTGCCCCGTCTGCGGAACGGGCATGTTCAAGATCCTGCCGCCGAAGTAGCGGCCCGCGATCCCGCGGTGTTGCGGAGCCCCCGGCAGCCTCCTGCCGGGGGCTCCGTCATTTGACCCGGCGGCTGCTGTCTCCCTGGTAAGCGTAGCGGAAGGTGACGCAGGCAGTGCCCGCATCCTTACAATAGTAAGCAAGGATCTCGAGCTTGGCGTACTTCCCGCCCGGCGTGCGCACGCCGTACACGTGGTGTTTCGATGTGAGGAGATGCGTCAGCATGCTGTAGTCATACCACTTTCCGACGCCAGGATTCGTCGTGTCGGGGACGGCATCGTTTGCGAGGTACCCGCCGCTGGGGAGCAGGACCACCGAGTCGAACGGCACCGCGCCGAGATCCTGGATGCCGCCACCTGGTGCTGCGATCAGATGAAACCGCCGGAACGCCACGTCCCAGGCCCCAGTGTCGACCACCGCGTTACGCGTGAAGGCGAAGCGGTGCCACAGCTCCGTGGAGGACGCATCGAGCGTGTACGTGGCGGGGCCTACCAGCGTGTCGCCCACGGCGCCGGGGCGAGGCACCGTGAGCTGGTAGGGCGGGAATTCGGGACGTGTGAACGAGCCGATGAGGAGCGCGGCCGCTAGCAGCACGAAGGCGATGGCCATCACGAGCACCAGGATCGGTGGGCGCCCGCTCACCGCTCCGCCATGAACGGGTAGGCCCACTGCCTCGGCGGCACGAGGTTCTCCTTGATGGCCCGCGGGCTCGTCCAGCGGATCAGATTGAGGAGACTACCGGCCTTATCATTCGTGCCGCTCGCCCGCGCCCCACCGAACGGCTGCTGCCCCACGACGGCGCCCGTGGGTTTGTCGTTCACGTAGAAATTCCCCGCGGCGTACCGCAACGCTTGCTGCGCCTCAGCCACCGCCCGCCGATCCTGGGCGAAGATGGCGCCCGTGAGGGCGTAGGGCGACGTCCGGTCCACCACCGCCAGCGTGTCTGCCCAGCGAGCCTCCGGGTACACGTACACCGACAAGACCGGCCCGAAGATCTCCTCACACATCGTGCGGTATCCGGCGTCGTCGACCTGAATCAGCGTGGGCTCAATGAAGTAGCCGTCGCGGTCGTCCGCGCCTCCCCCGAACAGGATCGCGGCCCCCGCCCCCGTCTTGGCGCTCGCGAGGTACCCCGAGATCTTGTCGAACGCCTTGCGGTCGATCACGGCGCCCATGAAGTTGCGGAAATCGGCGGGATCGCCGACGCGAACGTCGGCGAGCATGCCGAGCACCCGCTCCCGTACGCGCGGCCAGAGCGCGTCGGGCACGTAGGCCCGCGAGGCGGCGCTGCACTTCTGGCCCTGGTACTCGTAGGCGCCCCGCACCATCGCGACCGCGAGCGCGTCGACGTCCGCGCTGGCGTGCGCGACGATGAAGTCCTTCCCCCCCGTCTCTCCCACCAAGCGTGGGTAGCCCGCGTACTCCGTGAGGTGCTCCGCCGCGCGCTTCCAAAGGAGCTGAAACACTTCCGTGGAGCCTGTAAAGTGGATGCCGGCGAGGTACCGGTCGCCGAGCAGCGCATCGGATACGACGGTCGACGGACCCGGCACGAAATTGATCACGCCCGGCGGCAAACCAGCTTCCTCGAGCAGCTTCAGCACGAAGTAGTTCGAGAACACGGCCGTGGCCGCCGGTTTCCAGACGACGGCGTTGCCCATGATCGCGGGGGCGGTGGGGAGGTTGCCGCCGATCGAGGTGAAGTTGAAGGGCGTGATCGCGTACACGAACCCCTCGAGCGGCCGGTACTCCATGGCGTTCCACGCGCCGGCCACGGACAGCGGCTGCTCGTGGTACACCCGCTCCGCGTAGTGCACGTTGAAACGGAAGAAGTCAATGAGCTCGCAAGCGGCATCGATCTCAGCCTGATGGGGCGTCTTTGACTGGCCGAGCATGGTCGCCGCGTTCACGATCTGACGGTGGCGCGTCCCAAGGAGGTCCGCCGCTTTGAGGAACACGAGGCCGCGACGCTCGAGGGGCCATGTCGACCACTCCCGCCACGCCTCCCGCGCGGCGGCGATTGCGGCACGCACCTGATCCGGGCCCGCCTGGTGGACGTGCGCCAGGACATGCCGGTGGCAATGCGGCATCACGACGTCGGCGGTGGCGGCGGTGCGCACCTCTTTGCCACCGATGACGAGCGGGATCTCGATGGGCCGTGCGGCAAGGTCCCGCAGCGCCTGTTTCAGCTCCGTTCGCTCGGGAGTGCCCGGTGCGTAAGAGAGCACCGCCTCGTTGACTGGAGTGGGGAGCGTGGGTGTGGCGAGCATGGGTGGAAATGTAAGTCGTTCCACGACGCCACGACGCCACGTTCCAAGCCCTCCCCGGATGCGGCCTCGTGGAGCGTGCAACGTGGCGTCGTGGAACACTCAAGCGTTCCTTAGGTGATGCCCATCGATCCTCGCACCCGCATCGGCCACGTGCACCTGACGGTCTCCGATCTCGACCGCGCGCTCGCCTTCTACCGCGACGTCCTGGGTTTCGAGGTCACGAGCCGGTACGGCCGGGACGCGGTGTTCCTCTCAGCCGGCGGATACCATCATCATCTGGGGCTAAACACTTGGGCGGGGCGCGGCGCGCCGCAGCCTCCCCGGGGAACCACCGGGCTGTATCACTTCGCGATCCTGTATCCCGACCGGCCGACGTTGGCGCGGGCGGTGCGCCAGGTGCTCGATCACGGCGTGCCGCTCGAGGGCGCAGCCGACCACGGGGTCAGCGAGGCAGTGTACCTCCGAGATTCCGACGGGAACGGCGTAGAGTTGTATCGCGATCGCCCCCAGAGCGAGTGGCCGCGGGCGCCCGACGGGAGCCTCGCCATGCAAACGCTCGCGCTCGACCTGAACGCCCTGCTCCTGGAAGCCTAGGCCTGCGCGACGTGCGTGGCGGACTGCTCGGTGGCAGAAGCATGCGGATCTGCGGCTCGCTGGGGCGGGATGGGCAGGCTCAGGGTGACGGTGGTGCCAACCCCGACCACCGAGTCGACGGCGACGTGGCCGCCGAACATGTTGCGCACGACGTCGCTGACGAGGGCGAGCCCCATCCCCGTGCCTTCGCCGTACCCCTTGGTAGTGAAACCTGCCTCGAAGATCCGATCGAGGTGCTGCACCGCGATCCCCACCCCCTTGTCGCGCACGCTGACGCGGAGTGATTGGCCGGCGCGCTCCACCGCTACCGAGACCGGCTCGGGCCGACCAGACGCGGCATCGGCCGCGTTGCGAATCAGGTTGACGAGCGCGTCGTACAGCGCGTTCGGGTCGCCCAAGAGGTAGGTCGCATCCAGCGATCCGGCGAACTCGAGAGACACGCGGTCCTTGATCACCCGCCCCTCGAGGGTACAGCAGGACTGTACTACGCGCACGGCGTCGAACCGCTCCCAACGGGCCAGCGCGCCCCGGGCCCGGTCGCGCACGGCCCGCACGAACTGTGTGCCGCGATCGATGTCCTCGAGCACCTGTCCCAGCTCGTCGAGGGCTTCCAGGCGCCGGCCCGCGTCCACGTCGGTCCAGCCGCCGATGGCCTCGATCGCGAGCTGCAGGGCCGCGCGGGCGGTCGTGAGGCGGTTGCCGAGCTCGTGCGCCATTACCGCGGGAAGGCTGGTGAGGTCGCGGAACGGTCCTGTGGCGGACGCGCCCGGGTCCCCCGCCTCGATCGCTACCACGCTCCGGTCCATGAGACCGATGCACAGCGCCGCCAGCTCGAGCGTGAGCCGCTCGGCGCTGCGGCGTTCCTGTCCCCCGGGAGGGGGTGCGGGTGGCCGGGTGCGGACGGGAGCGATCAGCCAGGGGCCCTCAGGAGCGGTTGGGCAGCCGACCCAGCGGCTTCCCTGCACGATAGGGATCTGCCAACGCCGCAGCGTGCCGTCTACATCGAGATGTGTGGCGTGGTGAGTGGGAGTAGGGTCGCTGGAGAGCTTGGGATCGAGCTCAGCCTTCGAGGAAACTTCCCACAATGTCACGGGCCGGCCGCCGAGCGCGACGCTCGCCTGCCGTAGCACTTCCTGTCTGGTGTCTTCGCCCGCCCGAGGTTCGCTCACCCACTCTCCCGACCACCACACTCGTGACCGCGCGGGCGGCGCCGAACGCCGTCCTGCGGCTCGCGGCAATAAGCAATTGTAAGGGGGGCGCGCCCTACATATTGGGGGATTCGGCGGCCGCGTCAAGCGAGGGGCCGCCCCGGTCCGGGTTTGACACCTCAGGCCGTACCGGATAGCGTCTTGTCTTCCGCTCACTTGCCGAGACCAGGCTCGCGTCATGACCACTCCTGAGCCGCGCTTCTCGATGCCGCGTTCCTCGTTCGCGATCGCGATGAAGGACTACACGTTCATCCGGCCAGGCATCGCGGTCATCATCAGCGCGGCGACCCTCGTCGTCGCCCTCATCTTCGGACTCGACCTCATCGCGTCGCTGCGGCACGCCGCGGCCACGGTACGCCACGGCGCCCGCGCCACCCAGACGCTGCACCGCTACAACGCGGGCCTCGAGGTGTGGCGCCGCATGGCGACCAGCACCGCGCCCGCGTACCAGCGTCCCGAGCGCGTCGCGCACCGGGACAGCATCCGCCAGGCCCTCCGTACCCAGATCGGCGCCCTCGCCGGCTCGCTCGACAACCCGATCGATCACGACCTCGCCCAGAGCGTGCTGGAAGGATTGGCGAGCACCGACGAGGCCTCGGGCGTCAAGGCGCGCGAGGCGATGATCGTGCTGCTCGCGCATCAGGACGCCGCCCTGTTCGACGCGGCGGCCACTGCCGCGCGCGCCGTGCAGCTTGCCGCGGTGCTGCTCGCCTTGACAATTCTCGCCGCAGGGATGCTCGTAGTCCCGATGGCGTGGCTCTACATCCGCCACAAGCGCGGGGCGACGATCGAGGTGAAGGTGTAGGTCGCGTTGACACGCTCGGACGACCCCCCTAGGTTCGACCGGAAACGCCATAGGGACCCAGTTTGAGCGTAGCCGACAAGCGCAGTCGAGGCCCGTGCCCGGCGCGGGCCTTTTGCTGCTGGGGGTTGCGGTGAAGCGTCGCGACGCGGACGTCCGTGCCGCGGCCTCGCGGCGCCTGCTCGCGACCAGCGAGCGCGAGCTCCAACGCATCGTGCTCGACATGCACGACGGCCCCGTCCAGGACATCTTCGCGGCGCTGTCCCAGCTCCAGGTCCTCGAGCGCGCGCTCGCGCCCGACCCACCCTCGCAGGTGCGCGCCCGGCAGGCGATGGGTCTGCTGGAGCGCGCGCTCGGCGAGATCCGGAACTTTATCGGAGCGTTCCGGCCCCCCGGGTTCGAGCGGCGGCCCCTCGGTGCGATCATCGAGGGTCTCGCGGTTCAGCACGAAACGCTGACCAACCAAGCCGTCGAGCTGACGGTACCGGCCGACCTGGGCGACTGCACACTCGCGGCGAAGATCGCCATATACCGGATCCTCCAGGAGGCGCTCGCCAACGGCCACCGCCACAGCGGAGCGCCGGGCCAGCGCGTCATGGTCGCACGGCGCGACGTGACCATCACGCTCACCGTTTCGGACGACGGCAAGGGGTTCGACCCCGAGCGCGTCCTGGCGCGCGAAGCCGACGTCGGCGTCGAAGGCGGCCACTTCGGGCTCCGCGGCATCCAGGACCGGGTGGCGATGCTGGGCGGCACGTTCGCGCTCGAGAGCGCCCCCGGCCACGGCACGTCGCTGACAGTCGCGCTTCCGGCGGAGTGACGCCGGCCCCATGATTCGCGTGCTACTGGCGGACGATCACGCCATCGTCCTGGAGGGTTTGCGAGCGCTGCTCGACGGCGAGCCCGGCATCCGCGTCGTGGCAGCGACCACCGACGGCGCGGAGGTGGCCCGCCTGGTCGAACAGCACAAGCCCGACGTGGTCGTCCTCGACCTAGAGCTCGCTGGGATCAAGGGCACGCAGGTGCTGACCGCCCTGCGGGGGCGGCCCGCGCCTCCCAAGGTGCTCGTGCTGACCGCCTACAACGACGGCGAGGCGCTGCGCTCGGCGCTCGACGCGGGAGCCGATGGGCTGGCGCTGAAGACGGAGTCGCCGCAGCAGACCCTCACCGCGATCCGCCAGGTCCACGCGGGCCAGCTGGTGTTCCCGCAGGCGGCGCGCCGGTGGATCGAAGGGCGCGGGACCGGTGCGCCGGGCGATCTGACACCGCGTGAGCGCGAGGTGTGGGCGCTCATGGCGGCGGGCCTCACGAACCCCGAGATCGCGGAACGGCTGGGGCTCTCCGACAACACCGTCAAATTTCATGTGCAGCATCTCTTCTCCAAGCTGGGCGTCAAGAACCGCACGGAGGCGGCGCTCAGGTACGCACACGGCCGCTAGCGGCGTAGATGCGCGTCGCCCAGCACCACCGCGTGCCGCGCTTTTCGAGGTGAATGCTCCCGTCAGCGACGAGCTCCTCGACCAGCGCGACATGCGCGAGCAGCTCTTCCGTGAGCGGATACCACTGCTCTTCCACCAGCTCGACGGCTGAGAACCGCGCACGCGCGCGCGCCAGCACCGGCGCCTCGCGCGACAGGGTGAGCACCGGGAAGACCAGGCGCCCGGCCGGGGCGAGGTAGTCGGGCGCCGCGTCCAGCACGCTGAGGACCCAGCGTGTCCCGTCCCGCCCGGCGTCGCTCGGGACCGAGCGCGGATACCATCCCGACACCCGCGCGAGCGGCTCCGCAACACCCGCCACGTCATCAACGATGAGGTCGAAGCGCCTCCCGACCCACGGCTCGAACAGGCTCCCACGCTGGCAGTCGATGCGCACGCCCTGCCGTCGCGCGTTGTAGCGCGCGAGGCGTACCGCGGCCGCGCTCAGGTCCGACGCGCACACGTGAACGTCAGGCTCAACGCATTTCGCGAGCACGATCGCCACGATCCCGCAGCCGCACCCCAGGTCCAATAGGGCCCGGGGGCGCTGCACCAGCCCGCGCCGGGCGGCGCGCAACAGCAACATGGTCGTGGAAGTCGGATAGAAAACGTCCGCAGCCGTGGCGACGGTGATCGCCTCGGTGTCACCGAGCTTCTTGTCGCGGTAAGCAAATTCGCGCGACAGACCGGTGGTCATGTTCGTCCTCGCCGACGGCGCACATCGGCTCGCGTGGTGCCGGGAATC
>Ga0066695_10000827_pt1 | contig 11039 bp, 11 predicted proteins | sample GraSoiAngelo_144_FD_66452 | JGI IMG/M metagenome (GOLD analysis project Ga0066695, IMG submission 66452) | Grasslands soil microbial communities from the Angelo Coastal Reserve, California, USA - 14_1009_02_40cm | ecosystem: Environmental > Terrestrial > Soil > Grasslands | place: USA...
GTGATCCGCGGCATAGCTGTTGACACAATCGTCTGATCCAATGAGGCCAGCAGCATGACCAGGAGTACGCCGGTCATGGTTAAGAGGGTATCACGTTGTGAATAACGTGGCTGTTCTCTGCCTACAGCTTGAGCTTGAGATGATGTGGTTTCCATTACCTACTCTCCTTCAGCGGCACTTCCTGGTATGGGAGGTTGGGTCTCCCTTGCCTCTTGACACTCTGCATTATTTGCGGGGAGACATGCTTTGTGGAGGACGAAAATCTTCGGGCTGAGCAGGATACCGAGGCAATCCTACCGCTGGGCCGAGCTCCCGCGTCGGAACTGAGAGCCGCCTGGCCTTGCGCTCCAGGACGATGGCAATCACCTCGACGACACTTTCCAGATCAAGGATGCCCGTATTGAGCACCAGGTCATACAGGTGCGGATCACTCGGATGCCGGTGGTAAAACTTCTCCAGATAGCGAGCATGCTCCTGGTCTTTCTTCAGCATACGGGCTTGAGCCGCCTCCCGCTCCAGACCTTCCCGGCTCATGACATAGACGAGACGTGCTTCAAGGGGTGCCACGATGCGCACATGCAGCACATCACGCCTCTTCGCCAGGTACGCCTGGGCCCCACGACCGACGATCACCACCTGTCCCGAGGCAACGGCTCCTTCAATGACCCGGCTGCGTGCTTCGTAGAAGGCTCTCGAATCCATGGTGAGCGGAATTTCTACAGCAACAGGCATGGTTGGCTGAACTAGTCGCAGGCTCTTTAAAATCCGTGCAGCCAGGCTCTCCACACGCTCATCATGCTCCTCCGCTTCCTCCTGGCTGACATGCAACTGCTGTGCCACTCGTACGACCACTTCATGGTCAATCAATTCCCATCCCAGGCGTAGGGCCAGGCGTGCGGCAATTTCACCACCGCCGCTGCCATATTCGCGTGAGATGGTGATGGCACACATCTTGGCGCTGGTTTTGCGATCCTCATCCATACTGTTTCCTTCCTGAATCTCTGGTCTCTCTCCTAATATGTTGTAGTGTTCGGGCAGAAATTAGCAAGGTCTAGCATAGATGACATTGCTAAATCAGTGTAAATGAGCAAATTTGCTGCTGTACTGAGCGCTTTTTAATTCCCAAACGAAATCCCCAGGCCACGAGCGGCCTGTACCAGTTCACCATCCGACGGCACGCTCTTGAGACCGGCGATAGCATCCTCGATTGGTACATCCACAATCTCATTGCCGCGCAACGCCACCATGCGGCCCATCCCCCCACGAGCGATTAGATGCACGGCTGCCGTACCAAAGCGCGTCCCCAGCAGTCGGTCAAATGCCGTCGGCGCACCGCCGCGCTGCAAATGGCCGAGAATCGTGGCACGCGTTGCCGAGATGCCGGTGGCAGCGATCTGCTCCGCAACCTGCTCGCCAATGCCGCCCAAGCGCAGGCTACCGCCCGACCCCACTCCCACATAATGTGGCTGGCCTGCCACCTCCATCGCCCCCTCGGCGACGACCACAATGCTGAAGCGGGAGCCAGAACGGTTCCGCTCGGCGATCTTCTGGCAAAGGATATCTACATCATAGGGTATCTCTGGAATCAAAATCACATCGCTGCCACCGGCGATACCTGCCTCCAGGGCGATCCAACCAACAGTCCGCCCCATGACTTCGACCACCATCACGCGATGGTGGCTCTCAGCAGTGGTATGCAGCTTATCAATGGCCTCGGTGGCGGTTTGTAGAGCCGTGTCGAACCCAAAGGTGAGATCGGTCGCCTGCAGGTCATTATCAATCGTTTTAGGAACGCCCACCAACTGCACGCCAAGGGCTTGTAGATCCTTGGCGATGTGCATCGACCCGTCACCACCGATCGTCACTAAGACATCCACACCCAGCCTGGCCAGGCGGTCCAATGCCTCCTGCGAGCGATCCACCACTTGCGTCTTACCGCCAATCGTTACATTCATCGCAAACGGATTGCTGCGACTGCATGTGCCCAGAATCGTGCCGCCGCGCGGCAAGATCCCGCGCACTTCGGCCATCGTGAGGGGGAGCACGCGTGCCCCCTCATACCCTAACAAACCATCGAAGCCATCCTCGATACCCACAACCTCCCAACCATACTCGAGGATGGCAGTTTTGACAACCGCACGGATAACCGGATTCAGCCCTGGACAATCACCGCCTCCAGTGCTTACTGCAATGCGTCTCACACGTTTTTGCATCATTTGCCTCTTTCCTGTCTCTCTTGTGTTTTCGCCGACTAATGCTTGACTACTACCGCCAAAAGTATGCCGGAACGCTCCGGCGTTTTCCACCACGAAGCGCCTTACTATTTGCACGCGCTTCGTGGTTGCCAGGACCCGCACGACAGAAGGAGCGAGCACTCCCGCATGTAAATCATTTACATCTCTTTTGTGCTATCATTCAACGTCTTCGTCCTCGCCTGCACGTTCACACGCAGGGGGGGGTTCTGTGTTGGATGGCCGCACATTGAACCACCAATCACCATAGTCGAACGTCAGGCCATCGGTCGTGACCTGAACAATGATACCGCGGAGCAGGGAGGCGGCTAATTGCGGGGATGAAAGCCGCATATCGTGGCCCACGGCAATCTCCGGCACGTTCAAGTAGTGAGGGGCAGCACGGCCAATACGATAGGCGACTTTGTCTGTGAGATTCTCGCCAGCGATGCCGCGCACATCATAGGCTTTGAAAAGAGTCAGATCAACAGGAACAGGTGCAGTACTCATCTCCAATTCCTTCATGTTGCAGGTCTCTCGCCGCCTGTACATCGGCCTTGCCAGGTTTCAAATAGGGCGCGACGCTCTCTCCATCCAGGATGTACGGCGTGTGCCGTTGGGAATGTCGAGCACCGCATCGACTGCCTTGGCGCGCAAGCGGATCTGGTGCTCATCAATCGTGATCTTCATCGCCTCCAAAAGGTTCATGAGAAAGGGCCATTCTATGGTGGGGTCACGAGATCATCTTGACGTTTTTGTACGCTAAGAACGGCTTGGAAGGACGCTTCAAAGACATTGCTCATTCTTCCCAGCGTGCTCACAGCTTGACGGAGTGTCACGCCAGTCTCTCTGAGGAGTGTAGCTGACCACAAGGAGACTAGACAGTACCCAAAAGGAGTATTTCCGGGGTGATTTTTACCAGGCACCTGGGAGGACGGGTGGTGTTGCAAAGCCAGTCTATTTGACATGGTGGCCTCAACTGAACAGGAACGACTACGGCCTGCTCGCTGCGTTCCGTGACACGTTGTTGCAACATCACCCTGCTTCTTCTTCACCGCCGAGGGGTACTGGATCCTCGCACCAGTAACAGCCCCTTCAGGATCACCTGACGCGTGGGACGATCGGGATCGGCAACGCTCCTCACCTCCCTCTGCGTCCTTCCCATGGACGGACTCGTTCAATACAGAGGGCTTGGCAGGTACGTTCCAGCTACTCCCGAAAGAAGGGGTCCTATGGTTTGTCAGACTGAACCGGCGCGGACGGTTCTCCTGGTGTAGCCATGTTACCCAAAGGGTAGGAGAGACGAGGGCCACCCCGGTAGGTAACACCCTGTTGGGTAACACGGTCCTGCCAACGCACGTGAAGGAGTATGCGATGCCAAAAAGCGCCGACTATACGCTTACCTGGTCGTCCTCCTCTCAGGCACATGTCTAGCCAACACGAATGAGCCATGATACAATACTGCCATTACGTAAGAGGAAAAGCGGGGGTATGTTGCTTTGTTTAGCACACTACACCTGAAGCGGATACACAAGTTTCGCATGTTAGATATCATCATCACGCTGGCGGAAGCTTTTCGCGCACAGCATAAACAACTCTATATGGTAGGTGGGACGGTGCGCGATGTGCTGCTGCACCGGGAACAATCCAATGATGCCGACCTGGCAACTGATGCGCAGCCTGAGGAGATCAAACGGCTGGTCGCGCCAACACGCCCAAGTGCGGTGGTGCTGGTAGGCGAACGTTTTGGTACTGTGCGCCTGCATTATGGCGGCGACATTATCGAGATAACCACCTTCCGCACTGAGCGCTATAATCCGGAATCGCGGAAACCGGAAGTGTGCTTTGGTACAAGATTAGAGGATGACCTGCTGAGACGCGACTTTACCATTAATGCCCTGGCGCGCGATCCCCTCAATGGAGATATCATTGATCTCTTTGGCGGGCGGCAAGATCTAGAGGCCCATATTTTACGCGCGGTTGGGAATGAGCCAGACAAGCGATTTGATGAAGATCCACTGCGTCTGTTGCGCGCGGTGCGTTTCGCTTCTCAACTTGACTTCACGATTGAGCCAGAAACAAGACGCTCGATTTTACGCCAGGCTGCAAAACTACAGAAGATTAGTCGTGAGCGTATTCGCGATGAGATGAATAAACTACTTATCTCACCACATCCGGCGAAGGGGCTTGACCTGCTGGTTGAGCTAGGCTTGATGGAGTGGATTATACCGGAAGTAGTGGAGCTACGCGGGGTCAGCCAGCAGCTAACGCGCTCTATCTCCTCTAAGGATGTCTATGCACATGTGTTACGCGTGGTAGAACGTTCATCGCCCCGCTTAGCGACGCGCTGGAGCGCACTGCTGCACGATATTGCCAAGCCGCGCACGAAGAGTGTCGAAGAGAATAAAATCCATTTCTTTGGACACGAGGATGTGGGAGCATATATGGCGCGGGATATACTCAGAAGGCTGCATTTTGATCGAGATTTTATTGAAAATGTGTCAAGGATAGTGCGCCTGCATATGCGGGCGAACGCTTATACCAGTGACTGGACTGATGGGGCCGTGCGGCGTCTCATGCTGGATAGCGGAGAGGTTCTGCCTGATTTGCTTGATCTTTCTCGCGCAGATATTACGAGCTATCGGGCAGATAAGATTTCGCGTGCCGCGGCGCGTGTGGCTGAATTGGAGGGACGCTGTCAGTGGCTCAAGGAGGAGGCAGAGCGTGTTCCGCTGAAAAGTCCGCTGGATGGAAATGAATTGATGGCACTTTTTGGCCGCAGTCCAGGTCCGTGGCTGCGCCCTTTGAAAGATCATCTGCTGGGCCTGGTTATTGATGGTGTGCTTTCACCTGATGATAAAGAAGGAGCGGCAAGAATCGCGCGCGATTTCTTAGAGGGGACGGAGGGGGATGGTCGATCAACAGGTACTCGCGAATGATAAAGTTGAAGTGAATCTCGTAGACGGCTGACTATTTTTGCTTTTCCACATTTCACGATATTTTCCGCAGTAAAGGACTCAACCATGACGAAGGTGAATAAACAAGGACCACAAAAGCCGGAAAAGAAAACTGGCACCGCAAAGACGACCGCAGCGAAAAAAACAGGCGCCGCTCAGGAGCAGGTGGTTGCACCCAAGGATAGCGCGCCAGCAAATAAGGGCAAGCAGAGCGCACAGAGTAATCAGCCGCGCATCGGTGGTACGGCTGCCCCTGGAGCGAAATCCACGCGGCCAAAGGAGATCACATCGACGAGTCCCCAGCAGCAACAGGCCGAGAGTTACAATCGCGATATGCGCCGGCGAATGGAACACCTGGGCACGGGGCCGGCTCAGGCTAGCAGCGCGAAAGATCCAAGGCAGAAGCGTCTTGAGAAGAGGAAGAGACGCGCCGAGGAACGCAGACAAGAGGTAAAGAAGGTGGCGGCTACCGGGCCGCGCAAAATTTCTTTAGGCCGCAGGAACACGTATTTCTTGATTGCGGTGGTGGCTGTTATTATTCTGGTTATTCTTGTTGCCTATTTTATCAACCATCATTAAGTAGCCCCTTCAGGGGTGGGGGCAGGTTTGTAGGGCGACCGCACGTTTTTTGGGCGACCCGAGGGTCGCCCCTACTATGATCAATTTCGCGCCCAGGGGCGGATGGTGTCGTAAATTAGTGGGCCGAGAGTGACAGGGGCGTCGCTCCAGGTGTAACAGGCCAGCAGCGCTTCGTGTATAGAGGCGGCTTCAGCGTCGCTACGAGCGTGGATTTCCACCAGTGGTTCACCAGCCTGGCGGTATTCACCCACCTTTGCCTGCAAAACCAGGCCGGTACGGTGATCGATTGGCTCACCTTTTTTGAAACGCCCTGCACCAAGGTGCATACTTGCCAGGCCTATCTGTTCTGACTGTATCCCGGCGATATACCCACTGTGTGGCGCTGTCAGCATGGAACGTACAGGGGCGGTGGGCAAAAGATGTGGCAGTTCGATCTGCCGGGCGTTGCCACCTTGAGCCGCGATGACCTCGGCCAGCTTTGCAACGGCAGCTCCTGATTGTACAGCGTGTTGAACACGCTCCGCTGCTTCGGGGAAACTGCTAGCGCTTTCCGTCATGACCAGTAATTCCGCCGCTTCATGGTAACAAAGCTCGGAAACGTCGCGCGGACCTTTGCCATGGAGAATTGAGATTGCCTCGGCCATTTCCAGCGCATTGCCGATAGCATGACCCAGGGGTTGATCCATGGAGGTGATGGCAGCAACCGTATGCAGGCCTGCCAGGCGTCCAATATCAACCATCGTCTCCGCAAGGCTACGCGCCTGCTCTACCGTCTTCATAAACGCGCCTGAGCCAACCTTGACATCCAGTAGTAAGTGCGATGCTCCAATGGCCAGTTTTTTACTCATAATGCTGGCCGCGATAAGGGGAATGCTCTCAATGGTGCCGGTGACATCGCGCAGCGCATACATTTTGCCGTCAGCCGGCGCCAGGTCGTGCGATTGACCTGCCAGAACAAGAGAGTGTTGCAAGAGTATGCGCATAAACTCTTCGCGAGAGAGCTCGGAACGAAATCCTGTGACGGACTCCAGTTTATCGATGGTACCGCCAGTGTGACCAAGGCCTCGTCCAGTCATCTTGCCCACCGCGACTCCACAGGCAGCCACCAGTGGCGCTACCGCCAGGGTCACTTTGTCACCGACCCCGCCGGTGCTGTGTTTATCTACGACGGGTGAGATGACATCGCGCACATGAAGCTCTTCACCAGAATGCGCCATGGCCAGGGTTAAATCACTGGTCTCGCGGGCATCCATACCGCGCCAGTACACAGCCATTAGCCAGGCCGACATTTGATAATCTGGAATTTGCTCACGGATATACTCAGCAATGAACCAGTTTATCTCCTGTGTACTGAGTGTATGACCATCGCGCTTCTTACGAATGAGTTCTACAGCGTCCATACGGTTTCCTCACTCTTCTGAGAGTACAATGCGCACAGAGTCAACTTCAAAGCCGTTGCCAGTCTCAATCTGGTAGCGGTTCAGGGTCTGGCCACCCAGGCGTACATTGCGGTCGAAGACAAGCTGGCCATTCGTAAAAGAATAGAGACCGGGGTCACTTGGCAAGTAGCCCTGAATGACAATGGTTTCGTAAGGCTCTTCTTGCGTCTCTTTGAACGCTTTGAGCAGGGTAGCGACCTGTTGCCATGCAACACTCTTTGGATAGGTTATGCGCGTCGTTTTTTTCCGTTTGTTGTCCGTTGTGGTATCCAGGATAGTGTAGGCCAGCGCACCTGCTTCGAGCGCGTGAAGATGTTCAAGAGTATGCGGCGGGAATGGAGCAGGAGCTTCGGGGGCGGGAGGTGCCGGCGCAGGAGGACGCGGTGGAGGTGGCGCTTCGGGCTGCCTGGTACGATGTGCCTGTTGAGGTGTTGGGGCAGCATGTGATGGATAGCCGGAGGCTGGAGGTACCGGGCGTGGCTGCTGGTACGGTGGTTGCTGACGTGGCGCTGATGTTGGGTAGCCCTGCGGTGGTTGCTGGCCTGCAACAGGTTGTTGGGATGGTGGAATTCTTAGATCGCGTCCACAATTTGTGCAGTAGGTTGATCGCTCTGAGTTACGACCACAATAGGGGCAACGCATGGTTTGCTCTCCCATCTTTTTTTTTGTCACGATACTTTTGCCTGTAGGATATCATTATGTCATTTTTCAGGAGAAGAGGTGTAGAGCAGTGAGTTCGTGGCCTAGTAGGGGTGATCCTCTATTTCATGTTAGGCCTGTTTGGTGATTGCTTCGATTAATTGCGCATTGGAGGAGGTTTTTTCGAACAGGAGGATGACCTGTTCGGTGATTTCGCGGCGGGGTAGGTCGGCCAGCTTGCGGCGCAGGATTGCCATGGTGCGCAGTTCGGGGGGTGTTAGTAGGCGTTCTTCCTGGCGAGTGCTCGAGGCTGCGACATCGATGGCGGGAAAGATACGGCGGTCGGCCAGTTCGCGTGAGAGGCGTATCTCCAGGTTGCCGGTGCCCTTAAACTCTTCGTAGACGACCTCGTCCAGGCGGCTGCCTGTCTCGACAAGGCAACTGGCAATGATGGTGAGGCTGCCGCCTTCTTCGAGGGCGCGGGCGGCTCCAAAGACGCGCCGGCCTACCTCTAGTGCACGGGCATCAATACCGCCGGAGAGGGTGCGCCCACCTCCGTAGTTACCTCGTTGACCACGCGGCCTTTCCCACAGATCACTATTCAGGTTGTGGGCGCGCGCCAGGCGCGTCAGCGAGTCGAGGATGATGATCACGTCTTTTCCCTGTTCGGCCAGCCGTTTCGCATCAACCAGGGCCTGCTCGACGATGCGTCCATGGCGCGCGGACTCCTGGTCAAAGCTGGAGGCATAGAGCTTCACATTTGGCCCCTTCACTTCCATACGCCATTCGGTGACTTCTTCGGGTCGTTCATCCACAAGGCAGAGGAATAGGCTGGCATCAGGATGGTTCTTCAGGATGGCGGCGGCAATCTGGCGCAGAATAGTGGTTTTGCCGGCCTGAGGTGGCGCAACTACGAGGGCACGTTGGCCAAAGCCGAGAGGCACAAAGAGGTCCATCAGGCGCATGGAGATGGGAGTTGGGCCGGTCTCCAGGGTAATACGGCGGTTGGGATGGATGGCAGTCAGTTTTTCGAAGGGGGTACGCGTTGTTGGCACTGATGGTTCCTCGTTCTTTTTGAATGATGGTTGATGATTGGTAGTTGGCGTATTGGTGTTTTGGATAGTGTATCATATGGGGGATAGGGGGGTAGTGAATTTATGCTCAAGTTGCTAATTTCGTATTGATTCCAAATCACAGATAGTATTAACAAATTGGTGAATCCAGGCAGTAGAGTCCTGGAGCGAACAATTATTGTCAATGATCTTGACTTTCTGCTTATCAACAACGTAATCTCGTTCGAGAATTTGAGGTAGATATTGCCCATTATCCTTGTTATAGTAAGCACTAAAGATATCATCGGAGACAAAAAAATCATCCTCCGAAATTGGGTTGGAGATGCGCTCGCTAATACGTCTTTTGCAGGTATCTAGATCAACGCTGAGTAACTCCTTTTTAATTACCTCTGTTTCTATCAAATTGAAAGTATACATTTCACCCCCTCTCACGTTTTTTAGTTATCTTCCGATGGAGACCAACGTCTATAACTCCAAATAATGGGGTTGGGGTCCCAACTTATGATACAGTTTCCGCCCTCACGTTGCCCTATTTCAAGCGCCTCGTTAGTGCCTTGCATTACTAACGCTCTTACTCCAGCTACAGCAACCTCAGCCGGATATCGCTGCAATACCTCTTTTAGTCTCCTATATTGGTAAGATTGTACACCTAAACGCACTGTCACTTTTGGAATTTCCAGCAACCCGGCAGGTAACATTGGTCTTCCCACTGCAACACGTCGTGCATCAAGACGGTATTCGCCTCCCAGAGCTACACGCAGAGTTTCAGCTCGACTCCGCGCCTCCTCAAGTGGCATCCCCTTTAGTAATAGATAATATCTATCAGCATTCACATGGTACAATCGACTTAATCCTGGGTTTGAGAGAAGTTGCCCTCGTATCCGTAAGCCTACCTCCCTACTTAAGTTTCTCGCAACCTGATCCCCGTACTTCGTGGCAAGGCTGCTCTGGTTATCTATATCAATGGCAATGAAGGAAACCACTTCCTCAGATTGTATCTCCATGAGGTCTTGTAAATGAATTTCAGTAAGCAACACTTCTACATCATTAATAAAGTCGTTTTCTGACAAAAACTCCTTAAACGAGGGATCAACGACCCCGGGATTCGTTATCCATTCCCCGATTCTTCCTGTTACCCGTAGACGAGCGTGGTATGTCACCAGCAGTTCTTCCAGCATCCGCGTGATTAGTCGCAGCACTCGTTGATCAGCTATCGAGAACGCATCCATTTCTTTAGAGGCGATATAGAGTACTGCTATCGACAGTCCATAATCTCCTGCAATCGGAATAGCGATAGCTGAGCGTGTTGTTTCCTCCAGGTCACGATAGGCCAGGATTATATCTTGAGGCGCGATCTTCGGTCGGTAGATGACATGCCCACTCTGGTAGGCTCGAAAACTCAGGCCTGGGTCTTTCATGTGAACTGAAGTTACCCCCACCTGATGTGGTGAGCACTGACTTTGTGCTCGCACCACCAGATGGCGTTGTTGAATTGGCAAGTCAGGATCTCTCGGGAGGAATAACAAAGAATAATGCCATCGATCCTGACCATCTGGCGTTTTCCCTCCCAGTTCCACTACCATATCCGCGAGATTGTTGAGTACCTCATCGAATGCGTTCGGGTTCGTAAAATCGGTAACCTGGTACTCCCAGTCCCGCATACCAAAGTCGAAGCAGGGCTGCCATTGCTCCACATGTTGATAGAGTAGATCCAGAAGACGTCGAACAATTTCTACAAGGGAAGAGTTCAGAGACAAAGCTTTGGCTGCCCTTTGTATCACAATCAAGACGTTATCTTGCCGCTTACCCTCTCCTATTACTGGGAACGGCTGGATGCGAAAATCACTGGGAAACTCAAAAGAAGGGTCTGCATCAAGGAAGCTATAGAAGGAGCGATTCTTATTTAGCCAACCGACAAGAGAGGGGCCTACTTTGGGTTGATCTCCCGGTAGATAGTTTTTTTTGAGAGCTTCTTTTTGTTGCAGGGGAATTATCAATCCTGCTTTGGTATCTTGCATATCTTCACAAAGTAACATCAGTGATAAACGAAGCACTTGCGATACAAAATATCTCCAGAATACTTCTTTAATCGTTCGTCCTATACGCTCCTCAATGGGTATA
>Ga0066695_10000833_pt1 | contig 11006 bp, 9 predicted proteins | sample GraSoiAngelo_144_FD_66452 | JGI IMG/M metagenome (GOLD analysis project Ga0066695, IMG submission 66452) | Grasslands soil microbial communities from the Angelo Coastal Reserve, California, USA - 14_1009_02_40cm | ecosystem: Environmental > Terrestrial > Soil > Grasslands | place: USA...
ACGGGGCGATGCAGGATGTCGCGCCAGGAATAACCGGCCTCCCACAGCTTCCAGAAGCGGGGCAGGACGCCGAACGCCCCCCAGATCGCGACGCCGATCACCGCCCAGGACAGGTGTCCGGCGTTCGCCACGTCCAGCACCGCCACGCCGCTGAACACCGACGCCCAGGTGACGAACGCATGGCGCGTGCGGCGCACGATCTCCGCCTCGCCGCCCGGTGGGCGGGGCGCAACTTCGCGTCGTTGCGAGCGACGCGCGGCCTCGCGGCTCCGGGCGGCGGGGGGCAGCGCCGGCGCTTCGGGCGCCCACCGCCCCGCGGCCCCCGGACGGGTGGGCGCCGTGCGGCGCGGCCGGTACGGTGCCGCGCTCCGCGATTCCAGGGCCCGGCGCAGCCCGTCCGCGGTTGGCCAGCGGCTCTCCGGCTCCTTTTCGAGGCAGCGCATGACGCACGCGGCCAGGTCCTCGGGGCAGTCGGGCCGCTTCTCCATGATCATCGGCGCCGGCTCGGCGATGTGTTTCATCAGGATGCCGGGGACCGTCGGCGCGCGGAACGGCAACTCGCCGACGAGCATCTGGTAGCCCACGACGCCCAGGCTATAAATGTCCGAACGGCCGTCGATCTCCCGGTCGCCGGCCGCCTGCTCGGGGCTCATGAAGTGCGGTGTCCCGATCGCCACGCCGGTGGCCGTCAGCGTCCCGCCAGTGGCCGAGGACAGCGCCTTGGCGATGCCGAAATCCGTCACGACCACCCGGCCGCGGCTGCCTTCGAGGAGGATGTTGTCCGGCTTGACGTCGCGGTGGATGATACCGACCGCGTGGGCGGCGCTCAACGCGTCCGCCGTTTCAGAGAGGATGCGGCGCACTTCCTCCCCGGGGAGGCGGCCGCGGCGCTTGAGGCGCGCCGAGAGCGGCTCGCCGTCCACGTAGGCCATGACGAAGTACACGATCCCGTCCGGCCCTTCGCCGACGGCGTGAATCGGCACAATGTTGGGGTGGGAGAGGCGCGCCGCCGTTTCGGCCTCGCGGAGGAACCGCGTCCGGATGCCTTCCTGGAACGCCAGCTCCGGCGGCAGAACTTTGATGGCCACCCGCCGCTTCAGCCGTTCGTCGCGGGCGTTATAGACGACCCCCATGCCGCCGCGCCCAATCTCCCCCTCGACGGTGTAGCTGGTCCCGAGGGCCTGGGTCAGGCGTGCGATGAGTGATCGATCGGCTGCGTTCACGTGATCCAGAGGCCTTGTCGGGCTATAGATTTACGCACACCGGGCCCCTCCTGCAACCATCTCGCCCGCCGAAACTTAGCGACGCTTTGACAGTTTCTGCCTTATTGACGCGGGCGGAGCGGAACGTCCGTGCTCACGAGGTCGTTTTATATGGTGGCACGCGAGATGCTAAACCGTGGCTCGAAGTGACTCTTTTCTCGGAGATGATAAGGAATGTCTGAACGGCTTACCCTCCCGGTCCTGCCGTTGCGGGACATGGTGCTGTTTCCCGGCGTCACCACGCCCGTCGGTGCCGGCCGGCCCGCCACCCTGCGGGCCATCGAGGCCGCGCTCAAGACGGAATCCCGGTTGATCTTCGCAGTCGCACAGCGCGAAAACGTGGACACGGTGTCGCCGGCGCTGTTGTACGGCCTGGGCACGATCGCCCGGATCGGTCAGGTGCAGCGCGGGCTGGGCGGGGTCCAGCTCGTACTGCACGGAGAGAAACGCGCGGCCGCGCTCCAGTACGCCGAGCGCGCCGGGCACCTCGAAGTGGTCGTCGTGGAGGCGCTGGAACAGGCGCCGATCAACCCGACCGACCCCGCCTTCGTCGCGCTCTTCCGCGAGGCCCGGGAGCGCGCCGGCGAGCTGGGTGAGAAGTCGGGTCTCCCCGACGAAGTCGTCCGCCAGGTGCTGGAAGAGGTCGCCGACAAGCCCGGGCGGCTCGCCGATCTCGTAGCGGGCTACCTCGATATCCCCACGCCGGAACGGCAGGGACTGCTCGAGCTGTTGTCCGTCGAGGAGCGGCTGCGGCGGGTGCTCGTGCACGTGCAGCGACAGATCGGCGTCCTCAACGCCCAGGAGGACATCAAGTCCCAGGTGCAGGAGGAGTTGGGCCAGCGGCAGCGCGAGATGATCCTGCGCGAGCAACTGAAAGCGATCCGCAAAGAGCTGGGCGAGGAGGGTGAAGCCGGCGACGTCGACGAGCTGCGCAAGCGGCTCGAGGCCCTGGAGCTGCCCGAAGCGGCCAAGAAGGAGGTCGAACGGGAGTTGGCGCGCCTGGAGCGCGCCGGCCGGGAGTCGATGGAGGCGCAGGTCATCCGCACCTACCTCGAGACGGTCGCCGAGCTGCCGTGGAACAAACGGGCGGAAGAGTCTTTGGACCTGAAGCGCGCGGCCGAGATCCTCGAAGAAGACCACTACGGCCTCGGCGACGTGAAGGACCAGGTGCTCGAGTTCCTCGCCGTCCGCCAGCTGCGCCTACGGGCACCCAAGGCGGAGGCTCCGGGGAACGAGGACGACAAGCAGGCGAAAGGCCTGATCCTTCTGTTTCTGGGTCCGCCGGGCGTCGGCAAGACGTCGATCGCCAAGTCCATCGCGCGGGCGCTGGGCCGTCCCTACGTCCGCATCTCTCTGGGCGGCGCGCGGGACGAAGCCGACATCCGCGGCCACCGGCGCACCTATGTGGGGGCGATGCCGGGCCGCATCATCCAGGGGATGAAACAGGCGGGGGCGAAGAACCCCGTCTTCCTGCTGGACGAGGTGGACAAGCTCGGCGTCTCCTTCCAGGGTGACCCCGCGGCCGCCCTGCTCGAGGTTCTGGACCCGGCGCAGAACGACTCGTTCACCGACCACTACCTCGGCGTGCCCTTCGATCTCTCGGAGGTTTTCTTCATCGCCACGGCGAACTTCCTCCAGTCGATTCCGGGTCCCTTACTCGACCGCATGGAGAAGGTCGAGTTCGCGGGTTATACCGAGGGGGAGAAGCTGGAGATCGCCAAGCGTTACCTGGTGCCGCGCCAGCTCCGCGAGAAGGGCCTGACCGCGCAGCAGCTGGCCATCGCTGATGAGGCGGTCAGCGCCATCATCGCCAACTACACCCGCGAAGCCGGCGTCCGCCAATTGGAGCGCGAGATCGGCAAGTTCGCGCGCAAGGTGGCTCGCAAGATCGCCACGGGAGAGGTGGAGCGCGTCACCGTCGGCGCGGCGGACGTCGACAACCTGCTCGGTCGTCCCACCGTGCACCCCGAGCGCAAAGCGCGCGAGGACCAGGTGGGCGTCGCCACCGGGATGTACTACACCCCCGTGGGCGGTGACATCATGTTCGTCGAAGCCTCCGTCATGCGTGGCAAGGGCGAGTTAGTCCTGACCGGCCAGCTGGGGGACGTGATGAAGGAGTCCGCCCGAGCCGCGCTCACCTACGCCAAGTCCCACGCCGATCGCCTCGGCATTGCGGAGGAGAGCCTGGCGGAGACCGACCTTCACATCCACGTGCCTGCCGGTGCCATCCCCAAAGAAGGACCTTCGGCCGGGGTGACGATGGCGACGGCACTGGTCTCGGCGCTGTCGAAGCGCCCGGCCCGCCACGACATCGCCATGACCGGGGAAGTCACGCTGCGCGGTCGCGTGATGCCGATCGGGGGAGTGAAGGAAAAGGTCCTGGGGGCCGTGCGGGCGGGGATCCGGACGATCATCCTCCCCAAGGAGAACGCCCCCGACCTCCAGGACATCCCCGAGGACGTCCGCAAGACGCTGGACGTCCACCTCGTGGAGGATCTGGGTGAGGTGCTGAGCCTTGCCCTTCGGGCCCGCTACGAAGACGGCCAGCTGGTGTTCGACGGCGAAGCGCCGGTCGAGCCACGCATGGTGGGGAAGAAGTAACCGGTTGTCGGTTCTCGGTTGTCGGTTTTCCGGTATCGATTACGGAGAACCGACAACCGAGAACCGATCACGTGGCCCGTACTCCGTTCACGATTAGCGACACTGCTCCCTCCTTCCACCGTTCTCTCAACGCCGGCTCGTCCGCGCCGAGGACCGGCGCACTGGCTGCGATAGCCGATTCCAGCTGCAGGTACCCGACCAGTAACACCAGGGCCTGAGCCGCCGTGAGGTGGGGGTCCAGATCGTCGCGGACCTGCCCCAGGCCCTGACCCTCCGCCAGCAGCACCACCAGACGCTTGATCGCCGGGGCGAAGGGTGCGAGGTCGGCTCGCCCGGTCTGGGCGAGGAGAGCCACCAGCTCGGGATGCTGCCAGAGATGGTCGCACTGGGCTTCGAGAACGCGCTGCAGTCGTTGCAGGGGTCGGCCCTCCGCCGGCGCCTGACCTGCCAGGGCCTGCTCGAGCTCAGCGGCGACCTGGCCGAGCACGGCGTGAAAGAGCCCGCCTTTGGAGTGGTAGTAGTAGAACAGCAGTTGCTTGTTGACGCCGGCGCGGCGCGCGATGGCCTCCACGCGCGCGCCATCGAAACCCCGGCGGGCGAACTCCTGGCGGGCCGCGGCGATGATCCGTAACGCTCTATTGTTAGCTAGCTTAGGAGGCACTTCATCATCTCATCAACCATCCGGTTGAGGAAATATAGCAGGCGAAGCGTCGCGCGCTACATCATCCCTCGGGTCCAGGAGATGACCTGTTCCGCCGTGAAAGGCAGCCAGCGCTTCAGCTTGATTCCCCATGCGCAGGGGCACCGCTGTGGCGAGCGCCGTGCTGGGAGCGATCGCATGTTGGAGAAAGCGCCGGCCGGCCTCTGGAAGGGCGGCCACTCGATCCGGCGAGAAGGGTGCGCTACTCAGGGGCGCAGAGTCCCAGAGCTCCTCAAGCGAAGGCACGGTTCCGTGGCGACGTCAGCGCTCGGGCGCCGATGCGAGTGACGGCTTGTCGGCACTCGCGGAAACGGCGAGCCGAATCCACATCCCCGCCGCCCCGTGACCAGGCACGGCGCAGAAGATCAAGAAGGCACCGGCCTTACTGACTACGAACCGGACGACGCCTCCCTGCCCGGTGGAGAAGCCCTGCTCGACCCGGCCAGTGGCGGCATGTTCGAACGCGGGCGGCACCGGACCAGTGGGGAGGGTGGCAGCATCGGGGATGATCTCCACCGAATGGGGAAGGTTCTGGTCCTGGTTCTTGAAGTGGAGCACGACGTTCCACCCCTGAGGGACCGTGACGACGAGCCCGCCTCGGCTGAATCCGTTGAAGTTCATGCCGCCGTTCAGCTCCGTCAGGCCTCCCACAAGCTTAAACTCGGCGGTCTTGCTGGCCGCGTCGGCGCGGAGCCAAGCCGGATCTATCCTTGCGCTCGCCGTCTGAGCCTCTGTCCTTGCCGCTCCGAGGAGCAGCGCGCCCGTCACGAACAGCGCCCACACGCCTGGCAACGTCAAATTGATTGGCGATCGCATATGGAGTCTCCAGCGTTGTGAGTCTGCGTCCGCGGCTAGTAAAGCAGCCACGTGAGGATGTACAAGGTGTTGTTGTCCGATGCCCGGCGCCCGAACCCGTCGTAGTTACCCGTGCTGCCGTTGAATCTGTTGTAGGCCACGTATTGGAACTGGAGTCGGAGGTTCTGCCACGGCATGACGTCCACTTCGGCGATCAGGCCGTTGTTGTCCGGACTCCCGGTGCGACTCCCCACCAGTGGCGCCGGGGCGTACAGCACACTGTCGCTCGTGCCTCTAGTAACGAACGGCGCGAGGGTGAACGCGTATAGTTGACCGATGTGGTACATCGCGTCCATCCGGAATGTGCGCAGCGTATTCGTGGCATTGGCTGCACCGCCTGCCGTCCAGGTCTGCTTCTCGTGGATCCAGGTGCCATCGAGAGTGAAGCTGTTCGCCCCGAAGGAGTGCATGTATGCGACGTCGACCGCGACGTCGCTGAATCGGTTGACGGCACCCGCCACACCAGTGGGATAGACGCTCGCGGCCATCCCGTATACTCCCACCGAGAGGTAGTTCTGCCCCCATGTGTTGGGCAGCGCGAGCCGCCAGTAGGGCGCGGCGCCGCTGATCACGCCTGTGGCGGTGGAGTCGAGCGGGCGGAACACACCGAGCGGTGCCGAGCGGTACATGCCGACTTCCCCGTAAACGCGATCATTCCACATTGTGTAGGCCGTGAGCCCGGCCACCTGCTGCCCCAGCGTGCCATCCACGAGCGTGGCCGCCGCCGGCGTTGGAGCCACGGCCGAGCTGGCGTATGGAAAACCCCAGGCCGGCGTGCTGTTCCAGATGTCCTGCACCGTGGGATTGTTGTTGAGACTCACGCCCAGCGTGGTGCGCTTCGCGAGGATGTTGGTGTGCGTGGCGAAGCGGAAATCCGCGTTGTCGACCCCCAACTGACCGCTCTGCGGATCGAACGTGACTTGGAGGAAGCCCCCAACGTGCGGCGTGATTTCGCCGCCGGTGAAGATGCTCAACTGGTCGGGGAACAACACCGTGCCGTTCTGCGTGCCGGGCTGTGGCTTCTTCGTACTCGTGTACGATGTCTGCACCATCAGGGACACCGGCGCGACCAGGTTCAAGAGCAGACTCTGCTGGCCCTCGGGGTTTTTCCCCTCCAGTGACTCGGCCCTCCGGAACACGTATCCGTTGAGCTTGAAGGCGCGTCCCGTGGCTGTCAGCTCCGGGAAGTGCGTGTGGCACGCGCTGCACGCCAGTCCGGTCTGTCGCGCGTAGGTTGGCGTGAAGCGCGTCGCGGCGTGGACGTAGGCGCTTTTGTAAGCGCGCAGCGCCTCGGCGGCACCCGATCCATCACGTCCGCCATCGTCCGCGAAGGCCGACCGCGCACCGCCTGTGAGCAGAGTGCAGATGACGAAGACCATCCTGACGTGGCGTGCCATAACCGCTCCTGGTCCGAAGTTTGGAACTCCGTCTGCAGGGAACAGTTTGCCACGCGTAGGGAAGGCCAGACATGAAGGCAGCGTGAAGAGATCTTCATGCGAAGGAGGGGTATGCCCTCAATACTTCGATTGCATGTACTCGACGCCCGTCGCGACCGCCGTCCGCCAGGCCCTCTCTACAACGGGCGTGAACTCATCGTCGTATTGCTTCACAGTGTCGATCAGGCTGTCGATGAACAGCGGATAGAGCGCGGGATCGATGGCGAGGTCTCGCCGGCTGTGGCGGTCGGCGACGCGCGAAAGAATCGTGGGCTCGCCGCCCGGCCGCGCGGGAAAGCTCACGCCGCGGAGCACTGGGCGTAGCTGGCTTTCGCCAGGGCGGCTGCCTCCTCGTTGGTCATGCGGTCCCCGCGCATGAGTGGGCGGCTCCCAGCACGCGCGTGCGACGGAGCGAGCGCTTCACGAGTCCACCCGATCCGGTGTCGCCAACCGGAACCCCACCCCGCGCACGGTGTGGATCACCTCCACGCCGGCCGCGTCTTTTAGCTTGCGGCGCAAGTTCCCCACATGCACGTCCACCACGTTGCTTTCGGGGTCGAACTGCATGTCCCAGACCTTCTCCAGGAGCTCCGTGCGCCGGAGCACTTCCTCCGGCCGGAGAATGAAGTGCTCGAGCAGCTGGAACTCTTTCGGAGTGAGATCGAGCCGCTTCCCATTCACTGTGGCTTTGTGCTTCAGACGATCGACCTGGACCGGACCGTAGCTGAGCAGTTCGGTGCGTGAGGCGCCGCCGCGGCGGACCAACGCCCGCACACGGGCGAGCAGCTCCTCGAACTTGAACGGCTTGGCGAGATAGTCGTCTGCACCGGCGTCCAGCCCGCGCACGACATCTTCTGTGGCGTCGCGCGCCGTGAGCATCAAGATTGGTGTCTTGCTCCCCTCGCGCCGCAGCTCGGCGGCGACCTGCAGTCCCGTTTTCTTCGGGAGCATCACATCGAGCACGAGCAAATCATACTCGTACACGTGCGCGAGCATCGTCGCTTCGTCACCATCAGGCGCGAGATCGACGGCGTAGCCTTCTTCTCGCAAGCCTTGCTCGATGAATCCGGCAACTTTGCGATCGTCCTCAACGACGAGAATCTTCATGGTCAGACACTAAGGGAGTGGAGTTGAACCGAGCCCAAAGGACACTTGAAGAAACCTTCATGTTGACGGTGGCGCCAAGGGAAGGCTGAGACTGAAGGTCGCGCCCCGCCCAACGGCGCTCTCGACGGTCAACCGGCCTCCGAGTACCTCGGCCAATCGTCGGGAGACCGGCAGGCCGAGCCCCGTCCCAAGTCCCGAGTGGGGGTCAAAGCGCTCGAACGGCTCGAAGATCCGCTCCTGCAGCTCCGTCGGGATCCCCGGTCCGTGGTCGCTGACCCGGAATACCACCGCGGCCGGCTGCGGCTCAACCTGGACGGTGACAATGCCCCCTTTTGGGCTGTGCCGCACAGCGTTGGACAGCAGGTTCACGAGGATTTGCTCGAGCCGAACGGGGTCGGTGCGGAGAGTGGGCGGAGCGTCGGGGCTGCGCTCGTCGAGTGCGATGCCCTTGGCCTCCGCCACAGGGCGCACACCGCTGAGCGCGCGATGCACTGAGTTGGGTACATCGACCTCGCGCCACACCGGATGCACTTTCCCGGCGTCCAGGCGGGTGAGGTCCAGGAAGTTGTTCAGGAGCGTGATCGTCCGGTCTGCGCCCTCATACACTTCGCGCGCCGCCTGTGCGTTCGCTTCGGCCGACCTCCCCTTGACCAGTCGCTCCGCCCAACCGTAAACGCCGGTGAGCGCGTTGCGCAGCTCGTGGTTCATCATCGCGAAGAACAAGTCACGCTGGCGCTGCATGGCCCGAACCTGGCCCACCAGGTCCTGGCTCGCCTCGTGGAGGCGCGCGTTTTCAACCGCGACTGCGGTACTCGCGGCGAGCAATACCGCGATGGCTTCGTCTTCCACACTGAACTCGTCCACGCCGACCTTTTCGGTGAGGTAGAGATTGCCGAACACCTTGGCACGAGCGACGACGGGCACGCCCAGAAACGAGCGCATGGGAGGATGGTGCGGAGGGAAACCGTAGCGCTGCGGGTGACGGTTGATATCCGCGGTCCGAATGGGCGCTGGCTCGCGGATCACGAGGCCGAGCAGCCCACGTCCGCGTGGGAGGTCCCCGATCCGGTCCCGCTCGGCCTGACTGATCCCAGACGTTACGAACTGGGCCAGCGAGGTGCCGTCGGGACTCAAGACACCCAGCGCTGCATACCGCGCGCCCACCACCTCCCGCGCGGCATCGACGACCCGCTGGAGCACGCGCTCCAACGAATGCTCCGAGAAGATCGCGACCCCGGCTGTGAGCAAACGCTCGAACCGTTCGCGGACCCGCGTGACCTCGGCGATCTCAGTTCCTTCGGGTATGCGTCGGCCGGCTGGGCGTCGTGAGCGTCGGTTCGACACGGCGTCCTCCTATCTCAAGTGGAAGCTCTGGCTTCGTTCGACGAAGTGGCGAGTGCGCGCTGCCAGCGTCTAAGATTCCTCTGAAACCTTCGCGAAGGACTCAGAGTCCGACGGGGGACACCCGGCGCCAGAGGTGAGCGGCGAAGCTCGCGGCGGCGGTCCACCCGACGACGAGCATAGGGATGTATGCCGGTCCGGTGAGCGCGAACAGCGACGGGCGAAGTCCGGCGGGCAACGCCTGGATGATGCTGACGATCAATCCCGCGACCAGATAGAGCATCGCGAGCTTGATGTACCAGCGGGATAGCGGCGGCAACTTGCAGGGCCCCTTTAGTGAGCCGAGAACATCCCCACGGCACCCTTGGTCGCATCGGCGAAGGCATGACTGACGAAGGGATAGGTTCCAGCTTCCACCAGGCGCGTTTCGAAGATCGCGCCGCCGCCCACCGGGACGGTGACCGTCTGAACTCCTTCGAGCGGATGCGCGAGCGACCCGTCGAGATACACGCGATCAAAGATCGCGCCTACCACGTGAAACGCTGAAAATCGGTTCGGACCCGCGTTCACGACGTACAGCCGCAGGGGCTCGCCGACCCGGACTGCGATCGGATGATGCGCGTACTCCGCCTCGCGACCGTTGAACACGACATAATCGGGCGCCAGGCCAAGCAGCTTATCCCAATCGATCACGTGCGTGGAATCGGGGAGCGTCTTGGTATAGAACTCGCTCTGCACGAACACGAATTCCTTCGCGGGGGTGCGGCCCTGCCGTGGATCGACGACGATCGCGCCGTACATCCCGTTAGCGATGTGGAGCGCCACCGGCGCGGTACCGCAGTGATACATGAATGCCCCGGGCACGCGGGCGACGAAGCGGTAATGAAGCGAGTCGTGCGGCATCAGATTCACGTACGCCCGGCTCGGCGCGATCTCCGCGGCGTGGAAGTCCAGGCTGTGCGGCATCGGCGCTTGGTTCACCAGCGTGAACTCGACCGTGTCCCCTTGGGTGACCCGCAGGACGGGGCCCGGAACGCGGCCATCGAATGTCCAGGCGTCGTATGATATGCCGTTGGCTATCGTGACCTTCGCGTGCCGGATCGTGATGCGCAAGCGGCGCAGGTGCCCGGTGCGCCGTGTGGGTGCCGCCGGATCGACCGGTGCGGGCTCCGCAGTCGAGCCGATCGGTGCCTCGCCGTGCGACACGTCGGCGGGCACGTTCGTCGGCGGCACCGCGACGCGCTGAGCCGGTTGGTTCTCGCGGCAGGCGAGCGCCACGGTGGCGATGAAGAGACCTGCAGCCATGAGGGTACGACGCATCAGCAACTCCCGTCGATTGGGTGCGCGGAGGTTAGCGGCCGGCCGGGTCGGTCTTCATGAAGGCTTCGTGAGGGATTCCTTAGACTTGTTTAGAGTCGCGCTCCCCGTGTTCGATGGCACCCGCTTGCGCCTGGTGTGGCATGAACGAGTCGATGCTGATCCGGCGCATCGCTGGCTGAAGCAGACGCTGGAAGGGGCCAGCAAGAACGCGAGGGTCGCCGCGACCTCAGACCGGCGACTGCACAGAGGGTGAGTTGCCCCTCCAGGATTCGAACCTGGATTACCGGATCCAGAGTACGTACGTGCTGCCGCGAGGTTCTCGGGGACCGTGGGCAGTCCTTCCTTGAGAAACGTGAGCAGGAGGTGATTGACCGCGTCGGGCTG
>Ga0066695_10000839_pt1 | contig 10982 bp, 12 predicted proteins | sample GraSoiAngelo_144_FD_66452 | JGI IMG/M metagenome (GOLD analysis project Ga0066695, IMG submission 66452) | Grasslands soil microbial communities from the Angelo Coastal Reserve, California, USA - 14_1009_02_40cm | ecosystem: Environmental > Terrestrial > Soil > Grasslands | place: USA...
CGTTAAGGCTGTTGACAACGGCGATACGTTCACTGATACAAAGTCATCTAAGGGCGAGCCCCAGCGCGTCTATGTCTTTCCTGTGACCGTGTCCGGCGGCGGCGGAGCGCTGGTGCAGATTGGGCGCAGCATCGAGCCCGAAGAGGCAGCGCTGTCCCAGCTGAGAATCATCCTTCTGGCGGTGCTCGCCGCGAGCATTGTGCCAGCCGTTGCGGGCGGATACCTCCTCTCGGGCCGGGCGTTGCGCCCGATAAAGACCGCGATGGAGTCCCAGCGGATTTTCATCGCTGACGCTTCGCATGAGCTGCGGACGCCGGTCGCTGTCGTACGCACTAATGCGGAGCTTTTGAAGCGACACTTCGAGCCGGATACGGCGCAGACGGCTGGCAGCGATCAAGTTGCACTGGACGACATCTTGAGCGAGTCAGACCGGCTGGGACGGATGGTGGACCAGATGCTGACGCTAGCGGAGGCGGATGCCGGTCAGCGAACGGTGTTGACGGCTGAAGTCTCGCTCAACGAGCTCGTAGACCAGGTGACGCGCTCGATGAGATCACTCGCAGAGGCCAGGGAGATCTCCCTAAATGCGCAGCTGAACTCGGACATCTCACTTAGCGGAGACCCGAGCCGGCTGCGTGAACTTCTGACAGTGCTCTTGGACAACGCTGTCAAATACACAGATGCGGGCGGCCGGGTTGACGTGTCCGTGAGGAAGGAGCACAGGAAGGCGATCATCACGGTCTCGGACAACGGCCCGGGCATACCCTCTGAGGCGCTGCCTCACGTCTTCGACCGCTTCTACCGGGTGGATAAGGCGCGTTCGCGCGAATCAGGCGGGACTGGACTGGGCCTGGCTATCGCGCGCCACATTGTGGACGCCCACAGCGGCACTATAGATGTCGAAAGCAAAATTCGCGAGGGGACCGTAGTGACTGTAGAGCTGCCCGCCTAGGGAGCCTCGCCGCACTTTCTAGGTAGCCCTGTCCGCCACCGGCAGTTCCACTGAATCGGAAACTAGATGCCGAAGGTCTCGCAGATCTCCGTTCTCATATCCGGCCTTTTCCGCTGGCAGTTGCCTGTCGGCCGAACTGAACAGGCATCTGCTTGATCCCGGCGATGAAGTTGGAGCGTAGCCTGCGGATCGGGCCGGCCTGCTCGATATCCGGGAGGCGGCGGAGTAGCTCCTCGAACATCACGCGTATCTCGAGGCGGGCGAGGCTGGCGCCGAGGCAGAAGTGGGAGCCGCCGGGCCCGAAGGTAACGTGCGGATTTGGGTCGCGAGAGACATCGAAGATATCGCCATTGGGGAAGACATCTTCGTCCCTATTGGCCGAGCCATAGTACATCACCACCTTTTCCCCCTCGCGGATCCTTTGGCCCCGGATCTCCGTGTCCTTGGTGACAGTGCGGCGGAAGTAGATGACGGGCGTCACCCAGCGGAGCATCTCTTCGACCGCTGCCGGTATCAACGACGAATCTGCGAGAAGGCGATCGCGCTGGTCGGGGTGTTCGAGGAGAGCCAGCATCCCGCCCGAGATTAGATTACGGGTCGTCTCGTTGCCGGCGACGGACAACAGCACGAAGAACGCATTGAACTCGGGTTCGGTAAGCGCCTCGCCGTCTACCTCAGCGCGCATGAGCGTGCTGATCAAGTCGTCACGGGGACGTTGCTTGCGGTCCACGGCGAGTTGGTTCGCGTACATAAACATCTGAGTGGCGGCGGCCTGGCCGTCCGCCGGGGAAGATTGGAACTCGGGATCGTCGAAGCCGATCATCCGGTTGCTCCACTCGAAAACCATGTGCCGGTCTTCGACCGGGATGCCCATAAGCTCGAGGATGACCTGCAGGGGCAGCTCGGCGGCGATGTCGTTCACGAAATCGCTTTCGCCTCGCTCAGCGACCCGGTCAATGATCTCGTTCGCGATTTTCCGGACGTGCGGTTCTATCGCGACAACGATCTTCGGCGTGAACCCTTTGCTGACTAGTCGCCGGTACTTGGTGTGCTTGGGCGGGTCCATGTTGAGCATGATCATACGGAGGAAGGCCAGACTGTCCTGTGGCGGGTCAGGGATGTTTGTGCCCATCTGCTCGGACGAGAATGTGGCTGAGTCGAGAGACACTTTGACGACGTCGTCGTACTTAGTGAGGGCCCAGAATCCCGGACCGTAGGGCTCTACATGGCGGTAGACTGGCGCTTCTTTGCGCAGGGCCTTGAATTGGTGATAGGGAACGCCGTAGACGAAGTTGTCCGGGTTGTAGAGGTCGATGTCGGCAAGAGTAGTTGTGCGTCCGTCCGCTGTCGTCATACTAACCTCCTTCGGCGGCGAGCCGTCGATGCCGAAAAGCTGCGCGGTCGCGGTCTTGAGAATCGCCGCTGGCGCTCGACCGCCTCGGGGCCGAGGGGGTCCTTACCAACGACTGTCTCGAGTAGCTGGGTGTTGGCGAAATAGCTGAAGATCAGGAGGTAGAGGCCTGCAGCGAGATGAGGCACTTCTTCTGGCTCCCAGATGCCCTCCAGGCTGGACATTGCCCACCGCCCCTGAGAGTATAGCGGACGGAGCCGCCGGACGGCGTAAGCGCTGGCGACTACGCTTGGTGCTCACTTCGAGGGCAGTCAGCCGCTTGGCCGATATTTCACGCCATTCCAATAGGAGACGCGAAGCCAGGAGCGAGGAACAACGACCATCAATGGCAGAAGCGAAAATAAACGAGATCAACCTCCGATACGAAGATAGCGGGAGCGGCCCGGCCGTATTTCTGACGCACGGGTACGCCGCGACGGGCCGGATGTGGTCGCCGCAGCGACAGGCCTTGAACGACGCCGGATATCGCCTCATCACCTGGGATATGCGAGGTCACGGTGGCACGGATAGCCCGGACGATCCGGCGCAGTACTCGGAAGCGCTCACCGTGCAGGACATGACGGTGCTGCTGGACATGCTCTCGACGGAGCAGGCCGTTGTAGGCGGACTCTCACTCGGCGGGTACATGTCGCTGGCGTTCTACCTGACGCATCCGGAGCGTGTGCGGGCGTTGGTGCTGTGCGATACCGGCCCGGGCTATCGCAATCCGGAGGGAAGAGCGGTCTGGAACCGGCGGGCCGACAAGCAGGCGCTCAATTTCGAGCACAACGGGCTGAAAGCGGCGAGCCAGAGTCCGGAGGTGCGAGCGACGTTGAGGGACCACCGTTCAGCGATGGGGCTGGCTCACTCCGGACGCGGTATGCTGGCGCAGTTCGATTCGCGGGTGATCGACTCGCTCGCCGACATCAAAGTCCCAGCGCTGATCGTAATCGGTCAGCGGGATGAGCCTTTCATGGCGGGCAGCCAGTACATGGCGAACAAGATCCCCAACGCGCGGCTCGAGGTTATCCAGGACGCCGGTCACTCTTCGAATATGGACCAGCCGTACGCCTTCAATCGGGTGCTCCTGGAGTTTCTACAGAGCCTGCCGTAGGGGCAGGTCTCAAACCCGCCTGCCCGACAAACGCTCGATCATCGATATGCCGGTGACGCTCGAGTGGGAAGACTATCCCGAGCAGCCGTTGCCCGTGTTCGTGCCCGCAAGCGTGAACTGAGCGAGGTCCTTAGCGTGCCGCGACCTGGCTCGTGCCCGCCTTTGCGCAAGACGAGGGCGCACTGGTAAAGGCCCAGTCGAGCAGTTTCGTCGCGTCGCCAAAATTATCGCCACTCCCGAGGACGGAGACGATGAATCGCCTGCCATTACGCTCGGCCGCGGCGACAATCGTATGGCCGGCCGTGAGCGTGTAGCCTGTCTTGACGCCGATGGCGCCCGGATATTGCCCGAGGAGTTGGTTTAGGTTGTCCACGCGCGGCCCGTCCCAATTCGGCTGATAAGTCCGGGTGCCCACGATGAACGCCAGGTCTGGTTTCTGTAGAAGCAGATTGCCGAGCACGGCGATATCGTAGGCGGAAGTGTAGTGGTCGGCCGCATCGAGTCCGTGCGGGTTCACGAAGTGAGTGTCCTTGAGCCCGGCCTCGGCGACGCGGGCGTTCATTAGGTCTGCGAACGCCTTCACGTTACCCGCGACCTGCTGGGCGATCTGTAGCGCGGCGTCATTGCCCGAAGGCAACAGCAGGCCGTAGAGGAGGTCGACCATGCCCAGAGTCTGCCCCGGCACAAGGCCCATCACGGTCGCATCGGTGGCGGCCGATAACGCGGCGCCGTCGACCGTCACCTGCACGGTCTGAGCGAGGTCGACGCGTTCATCGGCAACCAGCGCAGTGACGATCTTGGTGAGGCTCGCGGGCGGGAGGTGGGCATGGGCATTAAAGCTGTGTACGAGCGCGCCGCATGGCTCTTCGAGCACGGCGACGGCGGCGGCCGAGATGGCCGGCGGAGGCTCCTTCTCATGTTGACCATCCGTCCCGCTGGCGGGGCCGGCAGAATTCTCGGACTTAGACTCGACCCGCTCGGCTGAGCAAGCGACCTGAGTCCAGCAGTTCGACCGCGCGGCGGCCGAGCCGTCATCGCCCGCGACCAGTTGCCGCGCGAGCACCGCACCGACCAGTGCAAAGACCGCCAGAAGGAGCAGCCAACCACGGTGTGCGGAAGTCTTCTGCCGGACTCGGCGCTCACGCCTCGGGGACGGTGAGTAGCTATAGGTATACCTTCGTCTGCTCATGGTGCCACTCTAGATAAACGTGAGCGGGCGCCACGTGGTAAATGGGCGTCTGCTATCATCGGTGCCCTGATGCTCGACCACCTCGTGTATGCAGTACCCGACCTCGAACGCGCTGTGGACGAAATCGAGCGTCAGGTTGGGGTGAGGCCTGCTTCCGGCGGCACTCACGGCGGAGGGCTAACGCACAACGCGTTGCTTTCACTGGGAGCCCGAAGCTATCTGGAGGTCATCGCTCGTGTGCCGGGTATCGAGGCGCCATCGGGAGCTCTGCCCTTCGGCCTCGAGACACTTACGGAGCCGCGGCTTGTGGCGTGGGCTGTGCCTGTGGACGACATCGAACAGCGTGTCGAGGGGGCGCGGGCGGCCGGCTATGACCCCGGCGAGATGATTGCCGGCGGCCGCGATCTTCCAGACGGCAGCCATCTCGGCTGGCAACTCGTCGTAAGGCAAGAACCGGCGGGCGGTGGGATCGTCCCGTTTCTCATTCGCTGGCTGTCGGAACCGCATCCGTCCGCGACGGCCCCGAAGGGCTGCCGGTTCGTCTCGCTAAGGGCGGAACATCCGCAGCCGGACACCGTCATCGACATACTTCAGGCGCTCGGCGTGGAGTTCCGCGTCTCGGAAGGTGACACACCGCGACTCATCGCAACGCTGGAGACGCCAAACGGCACGGTCGAGCTGTCCTGATATAATTCCGCTGCATTCCATCTAGCAGGAGGTCGCCTCGTGAAGTTCGGTATCGTCATGTTCCCCACCGACTACGCCATCGATCCTGTCACGCTCGGACGCGCGGTCGAGGAGCGTGGGTTCGAATCGCTCTTCTTCCCCGAGCACACACACATCCCGACGAGCCGCCGCACGCCCTGGCCCGGCGGCGCGGAGCTTCCGCGCGAATACTCGTACACGTACGATCTGTTCGTCGCGCTGGCGGCTGTGGCGGCGACGACCGAGAAGCTGATGCTTGGGACCGGCATATGTCTGGTGGTCGAGCGCGACCCAATCATTCTCGCGAAGGAGGTTGCGAGCCTCGACTTCATTTCGGGCGGCCGAGTGATCTTCGGCGTCGGCGGCGGTTGGAACCGGGAGGAGATGGAGAACCACGGGACCGATCCCAGGACGAGGTTTCCGCTAATGCGGGAACGGATCCTGGCGATGAAGGAGATCTGGACGAAAGACGAGGCCGAGTACCACGGCAAATACGTGGACTTCGACCCGATCTGGTCATGGCCCAAGCCGGTGCAGAAGCCGCATCCGCCGATCTACGTCGGCGGCGACGGTCCAGGCACGTTCGGTCGAGTCGTAGAGTACGGCGACGGCTGGTTGCCGATTGCGGCGAGAAGCCAGGAGCCGCTGGCGGATCGGATTCGGCGGCTCAACGAGATGGCGGAGCAGGCCGGACGCGGGCGGATACCAGTGACCGTCTACGGCACGCAACCGCGGGAGGAAGTAATCGCCCACTATGCAGACATCGGCGTTGAGCGCTGCACTTTCTGGCTGCCGCCGGTGCCGGAGGCGGAAGCCACAGCCCACCTCGACCGCACTGCAGAACTGGCAGGGAGCTTCGCCAAGGCTGGCGCGTCTTAAGGCGTCCGAATATTGGGCGCAGGCGTGTTGCGCAGGTGAAGCAGATTCCTGACCGCGCGCACGCCTTTCACATGAGCGGCGGCGTCCTCCAGCTCTCGGATTTGCTCCGGCCGGTCCAGCTCCCCGCGCAGGACGACGACTCCCTCTTCGGCGTTGATGTTGATCGCCCCCTTCGGAACGTCGCGACCGCGCAGGATCTGGCTTTCGACGCGTTGTGTGAGTGTGGCATCGTTGGGTTCTGGTTCGTACTCCGGGGCGATCGCGTTCTCAATCTGGTGCCCCAGTCCTTCTGCCCGAGAGGCGGCATAACGTCCGCGTCGTTCCATGGCGTCTGCGTTGCGGCGGAAGTAGGCTTCCAACCGATCGCGGGCCTTCGCGCGCCGTCCGCGGCCTCCATCCGGATCGAAGAAATAGGCGAGTAGCCCGCCGAATGCCGCAGCCATTAGCACCGTCACGATTCTCAGCATTGGATCATCCCTCCTTCCCAACGAAGCAATGTTCGCTGGGGTTGCCTAGCAAGTCAATTAATCGCTTACCGGTGCCGGTTAACTTTTTCTCGCAATCATCCTGATAGAGTTCTGCAACGGCGGCTGTGTAGGCCGTTGATTCGGCCGCTATGACAGTGTGCGTAAACTTTTGGGCGTTCGTGGCAGGGCAGAAGGGAGGAACGGATGACGCTGACGAATAAAACACAGTACACGCAAGGGGAAGGGAAAGAGCCGCAACATGTCCATCCCTCGGTGACCCATACGCACGATCACTATCACGTTTCTCATCACCATGGTGGGAAAGTGTTGGGCGAGTGGGACCACCGGACTTATTGGCACACACACGACCACAACCACACGGAGTTGACGCACAGCCATGACTACAGCCGCACGGACGAAGAAGAGCATCACGAGCGCGAGGCGCATATCCACGACCACTCATCGCCGGCCCGCTCCCCGGCGTAGCCACGCCTGGGCCGGTCTGTCGCGGGTGAGGCCCGAGGCAGTTCCACGCATGTCGCCGAGGACGGTCACTTTCAAGCGCTGCCCGCGCTGCGGCGGCGATCTTCTGCGCGAGGACTACCTGGGCGATGTAGAGTTGGTCTGTCTCCAGTGCGGCAATCACTTGTCCTGGCCGCGTGCGTAACGCAACTCGCTGTGGAATTCCCCTCGAGCGAGGGGCCAGGTTTATGGCTGCATTGACATTTTCCGCAGCGTTCCCTAGCTTAAGCAGCAGCAAATTACGGAAGGAGGGCTCGTCAGAATGAATACCGTGCATGTGACCGTTCCCGCGGGCGAGCCCGTGTCTTCCGCTTTGCTTCGCTAGGCGACAACGCCTACAAGCTCCTCGAGTCGACACGGGTCCATCCGCCTGCCTGCTTGTCCAAGCTTTCGATAACGACAAGGAGAGACCCGTGTTTTAATTGGAAGAGCTCGGTTGGGGTCCATTCTTTCAGCAACAACTCAACAGAACTGATGTAGGCGGAGCATCTCCCGCTCGCGTGGTAGAGGAGATGAAGAGCGCCTATCGCGTCTACTGCGAGCATGGTCCGCTGACTGCGACGGTCTCGGGCCGACTGCGCCACGAAGCGCTGACCCGCGACGCGCTTCCTGCTACAGGTGACTGGGTTCTCGTTTCGGCGCTCGCCGGCGAGGCCAACGCCATCGTCCATCGTGTCCTCGGACGCAGGACAAAGCTCTCCCGCAAGGTTGCGGGCGAGCGAACGGAGGAGCAGGTCCTCGCTGCCAATGTGGACGCTGTGTTCGTGGTCGCGGCGCTCAACCGCGACTTCAACCCCCGCCGCATCGAGCGCTACCTGACGGTGGCATGGCAGAGCGGCGCAAGGCCGGTCGTTGTCCTCAACAAGGGCCGACCTGCGCAACGATGTCCCGGATGTTGTTCGCGCGACGGAATCGCTGGCGCCAGGACTCCCCGTGCTCGCGACGAGCACGCTGAGTCGCGAGGGCGTCGACCAGATGCGTACGCAGCTCAAGCCCGGCGAGACAGCGGTCTTCGTCGGCTCCTCAGGCGTCGGCAAGTCGAGCCTACTCAACTGCCTGCTCGGCGATCCGACACAGGTGGTGCGCGACATCCGCGCTGATGGCAAGGGCCGGCATACGACAACGTCCCGGCAGCTCGTCCTTATCCCGGGTGGTGGTGTTGTAATCGATACCCCGGGCCTGCGCGAACTGACGCTTTGGCATGCTGAGGACGGACTCGACCGCAGCTTCGCTGATGTCGATGCGTTCGCCTGGGAGTGCGCTTTCCGCGACTGCCATCACGCCGGAGAGCCGGGGTGCGCCGTCCGCGACGCCATCGAAGGGGGCGACCTGCCTGAGGAGCGTTTCGCGAGCTATCGGAAGCTCGAGCGCGAGATTGACTTCGTGGCGCGCCGGCGGGACAAGGCGCTGGAACTCGCGGAACGTAAGCGCTGGAAGCAGATTCACAAGCAGAACCGCGAGCGCATGCGCTTCCGCGGAAGGTAGAGCATACGGTTCAGGCCTGGTTTAGGGCGCAGCAACGTTCGATCGAGATGGTTGTTGTCACTCGTGAGAAGCCGACCATTTTGGGACGAGGCTGTTAGCCCGCGTGCTGCGTCCCTACGCGCCCCGGACGAGCCCGTGGCGCTTGAGCACCGCCTGGAAGATGCGGACCGTAGCCGCATCGACCAATACGCCGGAAGCGCTGCCCGCGCCGGTGCCGCCGCTCTGGGCGGCGTTATAGGCGTCCACCATGCGCTTCGCCAGCGCGATCTCTTTCTCAGTCGGTGCGAAGACTTCATTAGCGATCGGCACCTGGTCCGGGTGGATCGCCCACTTGCCGACACAACCGAGCGTGCTGCCGTGAGTGGCCTCGCGGCGGTAGGCATCGGCATCACGGTAGTCGGGGAAGGGGCCGTCGATCGCGTCTAAACCATTCGCCCGTGCGGCCACGACCATGCGGACGCGGGCATAGTGCCAGATATCCCCGGGATACCGGAGGGCCGAGTCGCTGAGGTGGCCCATGCGCACGCCTTGGCTGGCCGAGAGGTCGCCGACGCCTAGGATGAGGGCTTCAAGCCTTGGCGAGCAGGCCGCGATCTCGTCGACACGCGCGAGCGCCTCGACCTCTTCGATCAAGACTTCGAGCCCGATGCGCTTCGAAAGGCCGAGCTTGGCTTCGAGCTGATCGAGAAGCGTCTCGACGAACCACACGTCACGCGGGGCCTTGACCTTTGGGATGATGATCACATCCAGGTTATCGCCCGCGCGCTCGACTGTCTGCACGATGTCATCGAGCACCCAGACAGTGTTGATCGCATTGATGCGGACGGCGCGTACCTTGCGCCCCCAGTCGAGGCCGTTCAGCGCCTCGATCGTCATTGCGCGCGCCGTCTCCTTTTGCCGCGGCGCTACCGCGTCTTCAAGGTCGAGGAAGACGAGGTCGGCCTCGCTACCGGCGGCTTTCTGGATCATCTTCTCGCTGGAGCCGGGGGTTGCCAGTTCGGAGCGGCGCAGACGGACAGTCATTCGCTTGCCGCCAGGTCTGCCTGCGACATGCCTATCTCGGCGAGGATCTCGTCGTTGTGCTCGCCGAGAACGGGGGCGCGGCGGTATATGCGCGAGGGTGTGCGCGTGAGCTTAATCGGCTGGCCGGCCAGTTTCACAGGGCGCGCGCCGACCTGCTCGATCTCCGGGAGCATCTCGCGTGCGGCGGTGTGCGGGTCTTCGAAGATATCCGCCATCGTGTTGACCGGGCCGGTAGGGACGAGGCGCGAAAGCGTATCGACGATCTCGTCTCGTGTGCGTTGCGCCGTCCACTTGCCGATGATCGCGCGGATCTCCGGCGCGTGCTTCTGCCGGCCCTCGTTCTTCGCATATCGTTCGTCCCGTCCGAGCTCAGGCCGGCCAATGATCTCGCACAGCAAGCGCCAATGTTTGTCGGTCGGCGCGGCGATGGCTATCTGGCCGTCTTTGGCGTCGAAGATATCGAAGGGGCAGAGGAAGGGGTGAGCGTTGCCGATCGGGCCAGGGTTCTCGCCGCCGTAAGAATACAGGTAGACGTAGTGCTCGCAGAGGCTGAGGACGGCGTCGTACATCGCAACATCCAGGAACTGGCCCTCGCCGGTCTCCCTCGCGTGAAGGACGGCCGAGAGGATGCCAACGGCGGCGAGCGTTCCGGGCATGATGTCGCCGACGCTCGGGCCGCAGCGCAGGCCGCCGGCTTCCGGCGTCCCGGTGACGCCGACGAGGCCGCCCATCGCCTGCGCGACGATATCGTACGCGGGCCAATCAGTGTAAGGGCTGGCACCCGTGCGAGGGTCGCCGAAGCCCCGGATGGCGGCGTACACGAGGCGCGGATTACGCTCCACCAGTGTCTCGTATGCGAGGCCGAGGCGCTCCATGACGCCGGCGGCGAAGTTCTCGACGAGCACATCTGACTTTCCGGCGAGGCGCAGCACGGCCTCTTTGCCCCCGGGCGATTTCAGGTCGAGCACAAGGCTGCGCTTGTTGCGGTTTAGGCTGGCGTAGTAGCCGCCAAAGGCGCGCTCGGTGTCGTCGTCAGTGAAGGGGCCGGAGAAGCGGGTCATCTCGCCGCGTGAGGACTCGACTTTGACGACATAGGCGCCCAGATCCGCGAGGAGCATCGTGCAGTACGGGCCAGCCAGGGCCTGGGTGAGGTCGAGCACGCGGATGCCCTTGAGTGGCCCGACGCGGTCGTTCATTGCTTAACCCGATGATTTCGCCGCCTGACGAGTACCGTCCGCTCGCCTTCAAAAACGACT
>Ga0066695_10000842_pt1 | contig 10982 bp, 11 predicted proteins | sample GraSoiAngelo_144_FD_66452 | JGI IMG/M metagenome (GOLD analysis project Ga0066695, IMG submission 66452) | Grasslands soil microbial communities from the Angelo Coastal Reserve, California, USA - 14_1009_02_40cm | ecosystem: Environmental > Terrestrial > Soil > Grasslands | place: USA...
GTGTGGAACGCGTGGACGTCCGGCCGCGTGCACTGGAGCCGTCCGTGGGGGCTCGCCATCCTCGGACACTTTCTCGACGGGGCCCCCGCGTGAACGTCGACGTCGTGGCGGTCCGCGTCCCGTGTCTCGACGCGATCGTCGACATCGAGCCGTCGAGCGGCCTGCGCCCGCTCAATCTCCGCGAGCTCTGGTCGTACCGCGAGCTGTTGTACTTCCTTGCCTGGCGCGACATCAAAGTCCGATACAAGCAGACGGCGCTCGGCGCCGCGTGGGCCATCCTGCAGCCGCTGCTCACGATGAGCGTGTTCGCGATCTTCCTCGGCCGCCTCGCCCACGTGCCGTCGGACGGGCTGCCGTATCCCCTGTTTTCGTTTGCCGGGCTCGTGCCGTGGACGTATTTCTCGACGGCCGTCGCAACCGGCGCGGTCTCGATCGTTGGCAGCCAGCAGCTGATCTCGAAGGTGTACTTCCCTCGGCTGCTGATTCCGCTCTCAGCGGCCGTGACGCCGCTCGTGGACTTCGCGGTCGCGATGCTCACGCTGGTCGCCATGCTCGCGTGGTACCGCGTCATGCCGGGGGCGGCTCTCGCGTGGCTGCCGCTGCTGCTGCTGCTGGCGATTGCGACCGCCTTTGCCACGGCGCTCTGGCTCTCGACGCTGACGGTCCTCTACCGTGATGTCCGGTACGTCGTCGCCTTTCTGATGCAGTTCTGGATGTTCGCCACGCCGGTCGCGTATCCCGCATCGCTGGTGCCGGCGAAATGGCGGGTGTTGTACGGTCTGAATCCCATGGCCGGCGTCGTGGAGGGATTCCGCTGGGCGCTGGTCGGCGGTCCCGCGCCGGGGCCGATCGTCGCCGCCTCCGCCGCCGTGGTCGTTGTCCTGCTCGTGACGGGCGTCGTGTTCTTCCGCCGCGCCGAAGGCACATTCGCCGACGTGATCTGATTCGTGTCCGACATCGCCATTCGCGTCGAGCATCTCGCCAAGCGGTACAGCATCGGCGCCGGGGTCGAGCCGTATCGCACGCTGCGAGAGACGCTCGGGCAGCTCGCGCGCGCGCCGTTCGGCCGGGGCCGCGCGCGGAGCGCCGCCGCCCATATCTGGGCGCTCGACGACGTCTCGATGGAGATCAAGAAGGGTGAAGTCGTCGGCATCATCGGGGGGAACGGCGCGGGCAAGTCGACGCTGCTCAAGATCCTGTCGCGCATCACGACGCCGACGCGCGGCCGGGCGCGGATCTCGGGCCGCGTGGGATCGCTGCTCGAAGTCGGCACAGGCTTCCACCCGGAGCTGACGGGCCGCGAGAACATCTTTCTGAACGGCGCCATTCTCGGCATGGCGCGCCGCGAGATCGCACGGAAGTTCGACGCGATCGTCGCCTTCGCCGAAGTCGCGCGCTTCATCGACACCGCCGTGAAGTACTACTCGAGCGGGATGTACGTGCGTCTCGCGTTCGCCGTCGCCGCGCACCTCGAGCCGGAGATCCTGATCGTCGATGAAGTGCTGTCGGTCGGAGACGCGAAGTTCCAGCAGAAGTGCCTCGGCAAGATGGACGACGTGGCCAGGACCGGACGGACGGTGCTGTTCGTCAGCCACAACATGGCGGCCGTGCAGCGCCTGGCGACCTCCGCGCTTCTGCTGGAGGGCGGGTGCCTCGCCGGCACCGGCCCGGTCCGGCCGATGGTCGCGCGGTATCTCGGCGGTCACGCGCACGCGCGCTACCAGGCCGGCCGCCGAACCGGGCGGCCCCAGATTCTCGAAGCCCAACTCGTGGACGCGTTCGGACAGCCCGTGGCCAAGCCGCTGAACACCGAGACCTTCGGATTCCGCATCCGCTTCGCTCTGCCCCAATCGCGATCGGGCATCAGGCTCGGCATCGGGGTGCTCACCGGCGACGGAACGGTCGTCTTCACCAGCGGGAGCGACGATGTGGCGATCGAGGTGCCGGCCGACGCGCGCGAGTACGAGGCGCGCGTGATGGTGCCCGGAGACACCCTCCTGGCGGGCGACTATCACCTCGCGGTGTGTCTGTGGGACGCGGGTGAAACCCTCGATCTTCAGGAGCCCGCGCTCTCGTTCGCGCTCGAGTACGGGCCCTCGGTGCTCTATGCGAGCGGCGACAACCGCAAAGGCTTCGTCAACGTGCGGTGCGGCTGGACGCTCGAGCCGGCGTTGTCGCTCGTGGGCCTTCCATGAAACAGTACGTCCGGCGAGCCGCGCGCGCGCTGCGAACCCTCGCTATCGGGCCAGACGAGGTGCCGATCATGTCTCAGATGATCCGCCGCGACGCGCGGACGTCGACCTTCTTCGCCGCGCTCGACTACATCAACTACGAGCGTGTGCCCGGCGACGTCGTCGAGTTCGGCGTGTTCACGGGCATCAGCCTCGCGCTGTTCGCGCAGGGGCAGGCGTTCGATTCCAAGGGCATGACGCGGCGGTTCGTGGGCTTCGACTCGTTTGACGGACTGCCGCCGTCCTCCGAGGCGCACGCGCGGTGGCAGCCCAGCGACTGCGCCGTGAACCACTCGTGGCATCCGATGATTCCCATCGGCGCGCGAGTGACGCCCGACGTGACACGGGACCTCTTCGCGGCCTGCGGTCTCGATCCGCCGGTGCTGCACGCCGGCTCGTTCGCGGAAACCATCGGGCGAGTCGTGCCGTCGATCTACCCCGCGATTGCGCTCGTCCATTTCGACTGCGATCTCTACGAGTCGACACGCGACGCGCTCGCGCTGGCGTCGCCGGCGTTCCAGGATGGGGCCATGCTGATGTTCGACGACTGGTTCCATTACCGCGGCCACCCGAAGAAGGGGCAGGCGCGCGCGTTTTCGGAGTTCCTCCAACAGAACCCGCAGTGGCTGGCCGTTCCGTACCGCTGCTATGCCACCTTCTGTCAGGCGTTCATCCTGTCGCGCCGGTGACGCCTTACACGCACAGCTGGCAGCCCGGACTGCGCCGCGCGCTGCGCTCGGCAGGCGCCTGGGTGTCGGCTGGCCCGCCGGAAGCGGTGATCTCCCGGATGGCGAGAAGCGATCCCCGCTGGCCGGTGTTCAGCAGCGCGGTCGAGTACATCAACGTCGAAGCGATTCCAGGCGACATCGTCGAGTGCGGCGTGTACACCGGCGTCTCGCTCGCGCTCCTCGCGCATGCCCAGCAGGAACAGGCGACGGATCTTTCGCGCCGCATCGTCGGCTGCGATGCGTTCGAAGGGTTGCCGCCGTCGCGCGACGCGCATCCATTGTGGACAACCGGCACGTTCAGCGTGAACACCTGGGAGCATCCCGTGCTGCCGATCGGCGCGCGCGCGACGCCCGAGGCAACTCGAGCGCTCTTCGCCCTGTGCCGCCTGCCGCCGCCCGTGCTCGAAGTCGGATGGTTCGCCGAGACGCTCCGTCACACGCCGTGTCCGGCCATCGCCCTGCTGCATGTCGATTGCGATTTGTACGAGGGCGCCCTCGACGCGCTCAACGGCGTCCAGCCGGCGCTCCAGGACGGCACGATGGTGTTGTTCGACGACTGGTTTCTGTTCAAAGGCCATCCGGACAAAGGCGAGTCGCGGGCGTTCAGCGAGTTCCTGACCGCGCATCGGGAATGGGAGGCCGTCCCGTACCGCACGTACGGCACCTGCGGTCGCGCGTTCATTCTGTCCCGGCGATGAGGATCGCGCATATCGGTCCTCCATTGGCGCGCCGGGGCGGGCCCGCCGGATATCTCTGGCAGCTTCAGGCGGCCGCCGAGTCCTTTGGCCAGGGCGCGCGCCACCTGCTGACGTTTCCACCGCCGGCACCGCCGGTTCGCCAACAGCGCCGGCCGCTGATGAACCGGATTCAATCGCGGCTCGGGCGCGCGAAGCGCGCCGTCCTCGGCCCGCCGACGTTCTATCGGCCGGACGAAGCGTCTGTGCGGCGCGAGCGCGGCCTCGTGGACGACATGCTGACCGCCGCAACGCAGGAGGTGTGCATCGAGTCGTCAGCCAGCCTGAACGCGGCGCTCTCGAGCGATGCCGACGTGTTGTTCGCGCACGAGCCGGCCGCGGCCGAACGCCTGCTCGCTGAGCGCGGCGCCTCGCGGCAGGTCTGGCTCATGATGCACGCGCCGATGCCGATGTCGCTGTTCCTGGCGTGGAACTGGGGCGTGCCGGAATCGAGGTGGGAGGACGTCGCCGCGCTGCCGGACGTGCGCCGATGGACCGATTGGGAAATCGACATCTGCCGGCGCGTCGACCGGCTGGTGACGCCGTGTCGCGAGGCGGTGGAGGAGTTGGCCCGCGTGGACGCGGCGTTCGGCCGGCTGCGGGTCGACTTCGTGCTGACCGGCGCCGCGGCGGCGCCGGTGATGTTCCCGGGCTCCCGCCGCGATCTGCGCGAGCGCTGGCGGCTGCCGCGCGACCTGCCGATCGGATTGTTCATCGGCAGCCCGCAACCGTATCGCGGGCTCGACGCGCTGCTGGCGGCGCTCGGGGAGTTGCCGGCGGACACTCCTGGAATGCTGGCCATCGCCGGTCCGTCCGCGGACGCAATCCCGCGCCGTCCGCGCGTGCGCGCGCTCGGCCCGGTTCACGAAGTCGCGGACCTCATGAACGCCGTCGACTTCGTGATCAACGTCAATCGGTTCAGCCTGTTCGACCTGTCGACGATCGAGGCCGCGCAGGCGCGGCGGCCGCTCTTGATGCACCGGATTGGCGGCAACCGGCGATTCGCGGAGCTCGGCGCCGGCTGCGTCCTGATCGACGATCTGGCACCGGCGACGATCGCGGCCGGCCTCGCCGAGATGTTCACGATGACGCCGGATCGGCTCGCGGCGCTCGGCGAGGCGTCGGGATCCTGTTACGAACGGCACCTCCGGCCCGCGGATATGTGGGCGCGCCACGCCGCGCTGTACGACGAGGCGGCGGTCGAGCGCCGCGTGTCGACGACGTGACCAATTTGCAGAACGATCGGAATGCGCGCGACATCGTGATCGGCGGCAACGCGTATCGTCGAAGCGGCGCCGTGCGGCGAGCCGAAGGATGACCGACGTCGGCCTGCTGATCGTCGGCGCCGGCCCCACCGGCCTCGGCGCCGCGTGGCGTCTCACGGCGAGTGGCGAGACGAACTGGCTCCTGTGTGAGGCCGCGGCGGACGCCGGCGGTCTGGCCGGCTCCGTGGTCGACGATCACGGCTTCACGTGGGATCTCGGCGGCCACGTGCAGTTCAGCCACTACGACTACTTCGACGATCTGATGGACGACCTGCTGGGGTCCGACGGCTGGTTGCATCACCAGCGGGAGTCCTGGGTGTGGGTGCGCGAGCGCTTCGTGCCGTATCCCTTTCAGCTCAACCTGCATCGCCTTCCGGAGATGGAGCGCGCCGCCTGCGTCCGCGGGCTGATCACGGCGGCGGTGGCGTCGGCCGCCTGCGCCAGCGCGCCCGACAGCTTCGGGCAATGGATCGAGGCCGCGTTCGGGCCCGGCATCGGCGACGTGTTCCTCCAGCCTTACAACGTGAAGGTCTGGGCGTATCCGCTCGAAGAGCTCTCATGGTCGTGGATCGGCGATCGCGTCGCGCTGGTGGATCTCCCGCGCGTGGTGGAAAACATCCGCCTCGATCGCGACGATGTGTCGTGGGGCCCGAACAGCCAGTTCCGGTTTCCGATCCGGGGCGGCACCGGCAGCATCTGGCTCGCGCTCGCCACGCGTCTCATCGACGCTGCGCCCGAGCGGATGCAGTTCGGCCGCCGCCTGATACGCGTCGACACGGCGGCCAGAGAGGCGACCTTCGCCGATGGATCCCGCGTGTCCTACGACCGGCTGTTGACGACGATCCCCCTCGACACGCTCGTCGCGGCAACTGATCTTGCGCCGTCGCTGGCGCGGGCGGCCGGCGATCTGCGCTTCTCGTAGACCCATGTGATCGGGATCGGCGTGCACGGCAGCGCGCCGCCGCATCTGACGGACAAGTGCTGGATGTATTTCCCGGAGAACGACTGCCCCTTCTACCGGGTGACGCACTTCTCGCATTATTCGCCGAACAACGTGCCGGACATCACGCGGCACTGGTCGCTGATGGCGGAGGTCTCGGAGTCTCCGGCGAAACCGGTCGACGCCGGCAGCGTGGTCGCCGAGACGATCGACGGTCTGATCAACACCGGCCTCATTCAGGGTCGCTCGGCAGTCCACCATGCGTGGCACCGGCGTCTACCGCACGGGTATCCGACGCCGTCGCGTGGCCGCGATCGCGCGCTCACCGTCATCATGCCGGCGCTCGAAGCGCGCGGGGTCTACAGCCGGGGCCGGTTCGGCGCGTGGAAATACGAGGTGTCCAACCAGGATCACAGCTTCGCGCAGGGCGTGGAATGCATCGATCACCTGCGCTCGGGAGCACCGGAGACGACGCTGCGTCAGCCCGAGGTCGTGAACGCGCGCCGATCCCAATCGCGGGCCGTGGCCGGACGGTGACGAAGCTGCTGACCCGTGTCCGCCGCCGCGCCGGCATCGCAAAACGGTGGCTCCGGCCGACGGCCGAAATGGCCGCGTGGCGGACCGCCTGCCGGACCGCCGAGCGGACGCCGCGGTACACGCCCGGCCGCATCGATCTCGCCGGCTATGCGATCCGCTACGCTGACCTGTTGACGTTGTGCCCGCAGTGGTACGACATCTTTGTCGAGGGCTCGCTCGACTTCCGGGCGCCCTCCAGGTCGCCGCGGATTCTCGACTGCGGCGCGAACATCGGCCTCGCCAGCCTCTACTTCAAACGCCGCCATCCTGCGGCGCGCATGACCGCTTTCGAGCCCGATCCGGCGCTGGCCAATCTGCTCGCCACGAATCTGCGGGAGAACGGCGTCGCCGACGTCGACGTGGTGCGCGCAGCGGTCTGGACTGGCGACGGCGAGGTGCAGTTCCGCGCCGAGGGCGCCGACTCCGGCGCGATCGACGGCGTGTCCGCGGGCCTCGAGGGGCGCCTCGTGACTGTGCCGTCGGTGCGCCTCGCGGAGGTCATCGCGCGCGAGCCGATCGACCTGTTGAAGCTCGACATCGAAGGGGCGGAAGGCGCGGTGATCGCGGACTGCGGTTTCGCGCTCCGCAACGTGCGCGCGATGGTCATCGACGTGCACGAGTTCGATCCGGATCAACGGCACGCGCCGCTCCTGCTCGAACGCCTGCGTGAGAGCGGCTTCGCCTATGCGATCGGCGAGCTGACACCGCTGCCGTGGCGGCCGCCGGTGGCCGATGCCGCGACGCCGTTTCCCGGGCGCGCCCTGTGCTGGGCGATGACCGTGCGGGCGTGGCGCCCATGACCGCGCCGGCGAGCGTTGTCTACGTGGTCCCCGACAAGATGGGCGGGATGATGAACATCATCGCCAATCTGCTCGAGTACCGGCGGCCGGACGGCGTCGGCCATCACGCGCTGCTGACCCACAATCACCTGCACACCGACACTCGGTTCGCGCGACCGCTCGCCGCCGACACGCAGACGACCGTCGAGTACACGCTGCCGGTGGAAAACCTGCATGCGGTGATGCGACGCCTGGCGCGCGCGGTTCCGCCCGGGTCTGGCGTGTATGTCGCCGGCGACCTGCTCGATCTCGCGACCGCGTCGGTCCACGATTTCGGCCGCGCGGTGATCTACATGCTGCACGGCGACTCGGATTACTACTACGACCTCGCGGCGAAGCACGACGCGGTGATTCACGCGTTCATCGCCTACAGCCGGCGGATGCACGAACGGTTGGTCGCGCGCCTCCCGCATCGCGCCGGCACGATCTTTCATCTGCCGTATGGCATTCCACTGCCCGCCGGCGTCGCGCGTGCGAACCACGGCCGGTTGCGGCTCGCCTTCGCCGGCCGGTTGGAGCAGGGACAGAAAGGCGTCTTCGATCTGCCCGAGATCGATCGCCTGCTCGCGGCGCAGGGTGTCGCGGTCGACTGGACGATTGCGGGCGGCGGCCCCGACGAAATCGAGCTGAAGCGCCGGTGGGCGTTCAACCCGAACGTGCGATGGCTCGGCGTGCTGTCGAACGCCGAGGTGATCATGATGTACGCGACGCAAGACGTCTTCGTCCTGCCGACACGGGTCGAGGGCTTCCCGGTGGCGCTGGTCGAGGCGATGGGCGCCGGGGTCGTGCCGGTGGTGAGCGACATCGAAAGCGGCGTGCCGGAAGTCGTCGTGTCTGCGCTCACGGGTGAACGACCGCCGGTCGGGGACGTCCGCGCGTTCGCGCAGGCGCTCGCGGCGCTCGATGGCGATCGGCCGCGGCTGGCGGCGATGGGCGCCGCCGCGCGCCGGAGCATCGCGGAGCGCTTCGACATCCGCGACCGCGTCGCCGATTACCAGGCGCTGTACGCGCGCTGGCGCGAGCTCTACCGTCCACTGGCCGCCGGGCGCCACCTGCAGTACGGGAGCCGCCTCGATCAACCGTGGATTCCCAACGCCGTCGTGCGTTTCGTGCGCTCGGCGGCCAAACGTCCATGAAAGTCCTCATACTCTGCGGCGGCCTCGGATCGCGGCTGGCGGGCGCCTCCGATCTGCCGAAGCCGATGGTGCCGATCGGCGGCAAGCCGATGGTGTGGCACATCATGAAAGGGTTCGCACACTGGGGGTATCGCGACTTCGTGTTGTGCCTGGGCTATCGATCAGACCTGTTCAAGCAGTACTTCCTGAATCTGTCGCTGATGCTGCACGACGTGACGCTCGATCTGTCGACCGGCGCGCCGCCGATCGTGCACCAGCAGCCTCCTGAAATCGACTGGAAAATCACGCTGGCGGAAACCGGGCTCGACGCCCTGACGGGTGCGCGCGTGAAGCGCGGCGCCGCGTTCGTCCCCGGGGACGACGACCTGTTCGCCGTGACCTACGGCGACGGGGTGACCAACGTCGACTTCCGAAAGGTGGTCGCGTTCCATCGCTCGCACGGCAGGCTCGCGACGGTGACGGCGGTGCATCCGCCCGGCCGTTTCGGCGAGCTCTCCTTCACCAGCGACGCGCGAGTGGACGAGTTCAACGAGAAGCCGCAGGCGTCCGCCGGCTGGATCAGCGGCGGGTTCTTCGTGTTTTCGCGCGCATTCCTCGATCGCCTCACCGACCGCGAGGATCTGATGCTCGAGCGCGAGCCGCTCCAGCGGCTCGCGCGCGACGGCGAGCTCATGGCGTATCAGCACGAGGATTTCTGGTTCTGCATCGACACGCCGCGCGACTTGAACCAGCTCGCGGAGATGTGGGCGACCGGCCGCTCTCCCTGGGTCGTCTGGGATCGATCGCCGCGATGACGCCCTGGAACGACGCCTATCGCGGCCGGCGCGTGCTCGTGACGGGCCACACGGGATTCAAAGGCGGATGGCTGTCGCTGTGGCTCTCCGAGCTCGGGGCCGACGTCACCGGTTACAGCCTGCCGCCCCTGACGGAACCGAACCTCTTCAGCGCGGCCGGGATCGCCGGCCGCGTGCGGCACGTCGAAGGCGACGTCCGCGATCTCGCGGCGCTCAGGCGCGCCTGGCTCGTCTGCCGGCCCGATGTCGTGTTTCACCTCGCGGCCCAGCCTATCGTGCGCGAGAGCTCCCGCAATCCGGTCGACACGGTGACGACCAACGTCGTCGGCACCACGCACGTGCTCGAGCTGGCGCGCGAATCGCCGGCGCCCGTCGCCCTGGTCTGCGTGACGAGCGACAAGTGCTATGACAACGTCGAGTGGGCGTACGGCTATCGCGAAGACGATCGGCTCGGCGGCGCGGATGTCTACAGCGGCAGCAAGGCTGCGGCGGAAGTGATCGTCAGCAGCTATCAGCGGACCTTTTTCACGTCGGTCGACCGGCCGGCTGTGGCGAGCGCTCGCGCGGGGAACGTGATCGGCGGCGGCGACTGGGCGGCCGATCGCATCGTGCCCGACTGCATTCGCGCGCTGACGGCTGGCCGGACGATAGACGTGCGCAATCCAGAAGCCGTGCGGCCGTGGCAGCACGTGCTCGAACCCTTGTCCGGCTACTTGACGCTGGGCGCGCTGCTGCAGCAGCGGGATCCCGCCGGCATCGCGGCCCGCGGTCCCTGGAATTTCGGGCCGACGATTCCCAACGCGCGCTCCGTCGGCGCCGTGGTCGCCGCCGTGATCCGGGAGTGGGGCGGGGGCGAGTGGACGCAGCCGGTGAACGACGGCGTTACGCACGAGGCGACGCTGCTGCGCCTCGCCATCGACAAGGCGCAGATGCGCCTCGGCTGGCACCCGCGGTGGGACTTCGACGAGGCGATCAGGCGCACCGTCGACTGGTACAAGGCATATTACGCGGGCGCGGACGTCGCCGGCCGTGCGTCGGCTCAGATCGCGGACTACACGCGGCGCGGAGTGGGCGTTGCCCCGGCCGTCTGACTGTCGCGTCGCGGGCGTCGAGATCCGGCCGCTCGCCGTCATCGCCGACGAGCGCGGCGCGGTTCTGCACATGCTGCGGGCCGACGCGCCGCATTTTCAGCAGTTCGGCGAGATCTATTTCAGCCTCGTCAATCCCGGCTGCGTGAAGGCGTGGCACCGTCATCGCGATATGGTGGTGAACTATGCCGTGCCGCAGGGACGCATCCGGCTGGTCGTGTACGACGATCGCGACGGGTCGCCCACGCGCGGCGCGGTGGTGGACATCGAGACCGGACAGGGCAGTTACAGCCTGATCACGATCCCGCCCGGCACATGGTCGGGCTTCGCCGCGATGGGCGCGGGGTCGGCACTCGTCGCGAACTGCGCGACGCTGCCGTACGACGCGAACGAAATCGATCGCCGCGCGGCCGACGATCCGGCAATTCCGTATGTTTGGTATGGCTCCGCCGCACGATAACGTGTCGCTGACCGGACGTCGCGTCCTGGTGACCGGCGCGCGCGGCTTCCTCGGGTCTCACCTGATGCCGGCGCTGGCGGCGGCCGGAGCCGTGGCGCACGCGTTTCAGGGAGACATCACCGACGCGGAGGCTGTACGTGCGGAGGTGTCGGCCGTCCGGCCCGAGCTCGTGTTTCACATGGCCGCCTACG
>Ga0066695_10000843_pt1 | contig 10974 bp, 9 predicted proteins | sample GraSoiAngelo_144_FD_66452 | JGI IMG/M metagenome (GOLD analysis project Ga0066695, IMG submission 66452) | Grasslands soil microbial communities from the Angelo Coastal Reserve, California, USA - 14_1009_02_40cm | ecosystem: Environmental > Terrestrial > Soil > Grasslands | place: USA...
AGGTAGTCCTCGTACGTCGTCGAGGCACCCACACAGATCTTCTTGCCGTCGAGGTCGGTCGACAGGTCCTGGATCGAGGTGTTCGTGCTGTACACGGCGATCCCGGCCGGCGTGTAGTAGTAGGCGGGGGTGAATTCGAAGAGCTTCTCTCGCGGGACCGTGTCGGTCATGCTCCCCACGCTCACGTCCCACCGGTTGTTCCACGAACCCGCGGTGATGACCTCCCAGTCCTGGTTCTGGAGCTGCGCACTGACGCCGAGCCGCGTCGCGATCTCGTTCGCGACGTCGACGTCGAAGCCCTTCCACTGGTTGTCCTTCACGTCGTACCAGGACTGTGGCTTGTACTTCTGATCGGTCGCCACTCGGATCGCACCGGCCTTGCAGATCGCAGCCAACGCATCGGTGCCGGTCGTGTCGACCGACGCACAGACCCCGGTGCCCGCGGAGCCCGTGGCGGCACTCGTGGTCGTACCGTTGGCGCACGCGGCCCCGACCAGCGCGAGGATCGCGACCAGGGCCGCCAGATGGAACCGGAACTTCCGCATCCATGTCCTCCTTCCGAGGGACGCCGAGGCGTCCTCCCTGCTCACGGCGGGACTATAGGCCCCGAGCATCCGCCCGAGCAACGCACGGTCCGCCGTCCCCTCGCTTGTACGCTTTCGGCCCCGGCCGGGATGGCGGAACTGGCAGACGCGCGGGACTCAAAATCCCGTGGGCTTCGGCCCGTGCGGGTTCGACCCCCGCTCCCGGCACTCACACGACGTGGCCCTCCCTCGCGAGATCGCCTGTCCCGAATCGGCTCAACGAAAGGGGGGACACATCAACGGAAGGTGCCGCTCCGGTGACGAGCTCCGCGATCACCTTGCCGACGATCGGGCCGTGCTGGAACCCGTGGCCGCTGAACCCCGCTGCGATCCACAGACCGTCCACGGGGCCAGGTCCGACGATCGGATTCCGGTCGGGAGTCATCTCGTACAACCCGGCCCACCGCGAACGGATCCCCGCCTCCGCGAGAGGCGGGAAAACCGTCACCGCTCGGGGCACGAGCTCGTCGTGCACGAACCGCTCGTCGACCGTGGTGTCGAAGGTCGTCACGTCGCGCCCGCCCATCCCCATGAGGACCCCGTTCCCCTCTCGGTGGAAGTAGAAGGAGCTGGCGGCATCGATCACGAGGGTGCGGCGCGCGGGCACGCGAGGGAACGCGCCGGTCGTCACCACGACCCGCGGCACCGGCTCGACAGGGACCTCGACGCCGGCCGTGGCCGCGAGCGCCCCCGACCACGCCCCCGCGGCGAGCACGACGGCGCTCGCGGCCACCGGACCACGTGAGGTCCGGACGCCCGTCACGGCGCCCGCCGCATCGACCTCGATCGCGGTCACGGACGTGTCCAGCGCGAAGGTCACGCCCGCGCGCCGAGCGAGCGTCGCGTACCCCTGGGTCAGGGCGGCGGGGTCCGCGATCCCGTCCTTCGGGCCGAACGTCGCGCCGACCAGTCCGCGGGTGTCGATGCCGGGCAGGAGCGCGCCAGCGGCCTCGGGCTCAAGAACCTCGACCTCGACCCCGAGCGATCGCTGTAGCTCCACGGCGGACCGGAAACCCGCCCACGCCGCGTCGTCGCGGACGAGGAAGAGATACCCGTCCTGTGACACGTCCACGGGGATCCCGTGCTCCTCGGTGAAGCGCAGGATCATGGGGATGCTCGCTCGCGACAGATGGATGTTGACCTCGCTCGTGAACTGCTGGCGGAAGCCGCCGGCGCAGGCGCCGGTCGAGCCCCGTCCGACCGCGTCCTCGCGATCGACCACGAGGACGGCGCCCGCGCCGGAGGCGGCGAGGTGGAACGCGACCGAGCATCCGACGATCCCCGCGCCGATCACCAGGACGTCGGCGGTCCGCGGGAGCTCGTCGCCCATGCCGGCTCCGATCAACCCGCGGCGTCGAGGGCCGCCCGCGCGACCACGAGGTCCTCGAACGCCATGCCGACCGACTCGAACACGGTGACGTCGTCGTCCGCGGTGCGGACGGCCGCACCGCGGACGACCTCCGCGAGGTCGGCCACGATGTGCTCGGGCCCGATCGCCCGCTCCGCGATGGGGATCACCAGATCACCCGCCTCCGCGAGTGCCACGTCTCGCGTCTCGACCACGACCTTCGCCCGCCGCACCGTCTCCGTGTCCAGCTCGCGCTGATCGGGCAGGTAGGAACCCACCGCGTTGACGTGGACGCCCTCGGCGAGCACGCGCCCGTCGAACAGCGGCACAGGGCTGGTCGTGCACGTACACACGAGATCCGCTCGGGCGACCGCCGAGGACTCGCCCACCGATGCCTGCATCCCCATCGCGGCGGCACGGTCGGCCAGCGCCCGGGCGGCGTCGGGCGTCCGAGAGACGATCACCGCCTCCTCCAAGGGCGCGACCGCCGCCATCGCCTGGAGGTGCGCCGTCGCCTGGACGCCGGCCCCGAAGAGCACGAGCCTCCGTGGGTCCGCCCGGGCGAGCATCCGGGTGGCGAGCCCGCTCAGTGCGGCGGTGCGGATCGCCGTGAGCTCGGTGCCGTCGATCACGGCCTCAGGTCGCTGGGTCTCGCGATCGAACAGCACGTACGCCCCGTGGATGAAGGGGAGACCGCGCCGCGGGTTGAACTCCGAAAGCGTGACCAGCTTGACGCCCACGCCGCGTTCGCCGGCGGCCGGCATGAGCAGCAGGGTCCCGGCCGGGGTGGCCACGGAAGACCGCAGTGGGGCGGAGCGCGACAGGTCCTCGTCACGGAAGGCTGTCTCCAGGGCATCGATCGCGTCGGTCATCGAGAGCACGCGCCGCAGCTCCTCGGCCTCGATCAGCCGGATCACAGCTCGCCCAGGTACGCCTGTCGCATCAGCGGGTCGTTCAGCAGCTCCTGAGCATCGCCCGACAGCACGATCTCACCCGTCTGGAGCACGTAGCCCCGGTCGGCGATCGACAACGCCATGTTCGCGTTCTGCTCCACGACGAAGATCGTCTTCCCGAGCGCCCGGATCTTTCGGATGATCTCGAACACCTGCTCGACGAGGACGGGCGCGAGGCCCATCGACGGCTCGTCCATCAGCAGCACCTTGGGGTCGGCCATCAGCGCCCGTCCCATCGCCACCATCTGCTGTTCGCCGCCCGAGAGCGTCCCCGCCTTCTGCTTGAGGCGTTCGCGGACCCGCGGGAACGTCTGGAGGACCTGCTCCCGGTCGGCCGCCAGCTTGTCCTTGTCCTTGCGAAGGTACCCCCCGAGCTCGAGGTTCTCGGCGACGGTCATGTTGGCGAACAGACGCCGGTTCTCCGGAACCATCGACACGCCGCGCGAGACGAGCTGCATCGTCGGCAAGCCGGTCACGATCTCGCCGCCGATCAGAACGTCCCCCGCGCTCGGTTTCACGTAGCCCAGGATCGTCTTGAGCGTCGTCGTCTTCCCGCTGGCGTTGCCGCCCAGCAGGCAGACCATCTCGCCCGGGAGGATCCGGACGTTCACGTCGCGCAGGACCGAAACCAGCCCGTAATGGGTGCTGACGTGACGAAGCTCAAGCACGGGCTCCTCGCCGTCGCGCTGAGCGGGGTCGTCCCCCGTCATCCGGCCGCCTTGGTGCCCAGGTACGCCTCGATCACGTGCTCGTCGTTCGCCACCTCTTCGTACGAGCCTTCGGCGATCTTCTGACCGTAGTCGCACGCAACGACCCGGTCGGAGACACCCTTCACGACGCGCATGTCGTGCTCGATCAGGAGGATCGTGAGCCCGAGCTCGTCGCGCATCCGCACGATGTGGTCCCGCAGCTCGAGTGTCTCGCGGGGGTTCATCCCTGCCGTCGGCTCGTCCAGCAGGAGCAGGGTCGGCTCCGTGGCGAGCGCCCGGGCCATCTCGAGTCGGCGCCTGTTCGCGTACGACAGCGAGAACGCCGGCTGATCTTGCCGGTACCCGGCCAATCGGCGCCCGAAGAACCCCAGTGCGCGTTCGGCGTGCTCTCGGATCGAGCGCTCCTCTCGTCGCATCGAGGGGGTGAGGAACACCGCCCCGAAGATCGTGGTGCGTGAGCGACAGTGCTGCCCGACCATGGCGTTCTCGAGCACCGTCATGTTGGGGAACAGGTGGACCGTCTGGAACGTCCGCGCGATGCCGAGCCTCGTGATCTGGTTCGGCGTGAGCCCGACGATGCTCTCGCCGCGGAAGACCACGTTGCCGTCGTCGGGCGTGTACAGACCCGTGATCACGTTGAACACGGTGCTCTTGCCCGCGCCGTTCGGCCCGATGATGCTCAGGATCTCGCCTTCTTCGACCTCGACGTCGAGGCCGCTCAGCGCGTAGAGGCCGCCGAAGTGCTTCGAGACCCCTCGGACCTCCAGGAGGTTCATCCCGCACCCTCGCCGAGGGGCGAGGCGGCCGATGCGGCGTGCTCGTCCGACGTCACGGCTTCGGCCCACTTGTCCTGGGCGACGTCCTCCTCCTCCAACTCCTGGGACCGCCGGATGTTCGGGATCAAACCTTGGGGGCGCAGGATCATGATCGCCATCAAGACGGCTCCGTACAACAGCAGCCGGTATTGCTCGAACTCCGAGAACACCCCCGGGATCCCGATCAACACCAGGGCCCCGACGATCACGCCCGGGATACTTCCCATGCCCCCCAGGATCACGACGGCCAGCGCGGTGATCGACACGAGGAGCATGAAGCTCGCGTTGTTCAACGCGCCGACCTGCACGGCGAAGAGCGCCCCGCCGAGCGACCCGATCGCCCCGCCCATCGCGAACGCGAGGAGCTTGTACCGGACGGTGCTCACGCCCACCGCCTCGGCGACCTGCTCGTCCTCCCGCATCGCGTTCCATGCTCGGCCGACACGGGAGTCCGCCAGGCGCCACGAGATGTAGAGGGCGATCAGACAGAACGCCAGCACCAGGAAGTAGAAGTGCTGCGTATCTCGGAAGTTCAGGTTCCCGATCGGCGCCGCAGGGATCGCCGTCATCCCTTGGGTGCCGCCGAAGGCGCCCTTGAGCCAGTCCGACGAGAACAGCACCCGGGCGATCTCGCCGAAGCCGAGCGTGACGATCGCCAGGTAGTCCCCGCGCAGACGCAGCACCGGCGCGCCGATCAGGAGGCCGACGAGCGCCGCGACCACCACCACGATCGGGATCGCGACGAAGAAGGACAGATGGAGCGAGAACGACGGAGGCGCGTAGCCGGTCGTCGTGACCCGTGAACCGCCGGTCAGGACCGCGGTCGTGTAGGCGCCGACGGCGAAGAAGGCGACGTAGCCGAGGTCGAGGAGCCCGGCGTACCCGACCACGATGTTCAGCCCGAGTCCCAGGAGGACGTAGATCCCGACGGTGCCGAGGATCTGCGAGAAGATCGAGCCGACGAGGAACGGGAGCGCGATCAGGCCCCCCCCGATCGCCGCCAGGACGATCAGGCGCACGCCTCGTTCGGTCGCTGGCGTCCGGTGGGTCCGCGCAACGATCGCGGCACTGTTGGCCCGCCACGCGAACGTCGTGACGAACGCCACCACGAACACGGCCACAGCGCCGAACCACGTCAGGCCCAGCGTCACGACGCTGAACAGCCAGTCGTCGCGGAGCCCGAGCTGGGCGAGCGCGGGATGCACGATACGGCGGAGCAAGCCGAGGGAGATCACCACCGTCGCGGCGATCACCGTCGGGACTCGGATCCGGTCCGGCGTCGCTCCGATCGCTCCGCCGACCGCACCCAGGGCAACCTCGGCGACGATCCGCAGGACGGACCCGACGACACCGGCGTGTCCGAACGTCAGCAGGGACATCAGGTCCGGTTTCACGGCGATGAACACGTTCCGGATGGTCTCGATCCCGAGAAGGTTGACGACCCCGATGAAGACCGCGAGCAGCGCCCCCGTCGTCAGACCGACGATCGCGCCGGAGGACACGCCGGCCCACACGCTCGACCGGCGCAGCTCGCCCGAGACGACCCTCGGCCGCGCGACCACGAGCCCTGCCAGGATCGCAGGGATGGACAGCACCACGCGGCCGACGGTGATCCTCCCGACCACGTCCGTGACCAACGAGCCGACGACGCCGACCAGGCACAGGTACACCGATACGATCCCGGCGACCAGCCCGGCCCGGACGACGCGCGGGATCCGGCGGATCATCAGACCTTCTCCGCTTCGCCCGATCCCAGGATCCCGCCGGGCCGGAAGATGAGTACCAGGACGAGCACCGAGAACGTGATCACGTCCTGGAGCTGGAACGGCGCCGGGATGTTGAAGCCCGTGAACAGCAGCGGTGGCCCGACGGCTTGCAGCAGCCCCAGCAGCAGTCCGCCGAGGGCCGCGCCGCCGATGCTGCCGATCCCCCCGAGGACCGACGCGGTGAAGGCCGCGATCCCGGGCGTGAACCCGATGTACGGGCTCACCTGGCCGAACGTCAGCCCGAACTGGACCCCGGCGATCCCGGCCAGCAGCCCGCCGAGGGCGAACGTGATCATGATCGTCCGGTCCACGTCGATCCCCATCAGGCTCGCGATCTCCCGATCCTCGGCGACGGCTCGGATCGAGCGTCCGGTGCGGGTCCGCGAGATGAACAGCGTCAACCCGATCACGGCGAGGATCGCCGTGACGATCACCACGACCTGGATCCGTTGCATCGTGATGCCCAGGATCGTCCACGTCCTGTCGCCGCCGAGGACGTCGGGGACCGGGTAGGCCTGGGTCTGGGGTCCGAAGAAACCGAACGCCGTGTTCTGCAGGAACAGGGAGGCGCCGATCGCCGTGATCAGCGGGACCAGGCGCGGGGAGTTCCGGAGCGGCCGGTAGGCGACCCGCTCGAGCAGCATCGCGATCAGGCAGGAGGTCAGCATGGCGATCGCGAAGATGATCGCGAGGGCGTAGAACGGATGTCTGTTGAGAAGGCCGCTGTTCGCGTAGGCGTCGGCGAAGAAGAACGAGGCGAAGCAGCCCATCATGAACACCTCGCCGTGGGCGAAGTTGATCATGCGGAGCACACCGTAGACGAGCGTGTACCCCAGGGCGATCAGGGCGTAGATCCCGCCCTGGGCCACGCCGGAGATCACGAAGGCCTTCCACGTCGACGGGTCGTACCGCTCGTCCGGCGGGAGCGTGAGCGTCTTGTACGTCCCGAGCACCACGAACCCGATGATCAGGATGGCCAAGACGATCTGGATCAGGCGACGGAGGGGAAGCCGTTGCAGGCGCCCGAGCCGGGCGGTCGCCGGGCCCGGCGGCGCCTGGAGATCGGTGCCCTCGGCCATGTCCTCCTCCTTGGAGGGTCGCGGGGTCCGCGTCCGCGGACCCCGCGACCACCACCGTCGGTTCCGGCGATCAGCCGGTCCCCAGGGCCTCCTGGAGGGTCTTGGTCTCGGTGAAGATCGGCTTCCCGTTCCCGGTCCCGCCCTCGAGGGCCAGGTTGGGCGCCTGGTAGACGCCGATCGTGACGGTCGTCGCGCAGTCACCGGTGTCCGAGCACGTGTACTTCGTCACGATGCCCTGGAAATCGGTCGTGGACTGGACCGCGTCCCTGAGAGCGACGCGCGAGATCGTCAGCGAGCCATCGCTGTTCTGGACCGCGGCCTTCTCGATGGCCGCGGCCAGCAGGTTCACCGCGTCGTACGCGTGCGCGTGGAAGGCCGAGATCGGCGCTGTGCCCGCAAGCGTCTTGTACGCCGGGAGGAACTCGTTCGTGTAGAAGTCCTTCTGATCGAAGGCCGACAGGTCCGGCGAAGAGTAGTAGGCACCGTTGATCGCCGAGCCGGCGAGCTTGATGAAGTTCGAGGCGTAGCAGCCGTCGGATCCCATGAACGCGGTGTTGGCGAGCCCCGGGACCTGCCGACCCTGCTTCAGGATCAGGGCGCACTCGGCGGTGTAGTCCGGCCCATACAGGAGGTCGGGCGACTTCTGCCCGATCTTCGTCAGCACCGGCGTGTACGACTGCTGACTGCTGTCGATCGATTCCTCATCGACGACCTGCCCCCCGATCGCAGCCGCCGTGAACGAGTTCTTGAATGCGGTGGTCAACCCCTCCGTGTACGGCGACTCGTCGTGGATCGTCGCGGCCGTCTTCGCATGCAGCTTCTGGTACGCGAAGTCTGCCACGACGGCTCCCTGGATCGCGTCGTTGTGCGCCGTTCGGAAGTAGTAGGGGTTGTGCGTGCCCGGCGCCGTCAACGCCGGGTTCGTGTTCGACGGCGACAGCAGCACGATGCCTTTGTCGCCGAGGGTCTTGTCGGCGACGCCGAGTGCGGCGCCGGAGCAGCTCGTCCCGATCACCGCGACGATGTCCGGGTTGGAGGCGAGCTTCGTCGACCCGGCCTGGCCGCCTTCGGCCGAGCACGTATCGTCCTCGTTCTGCAGCTGTACCGGGTGGTTCAGGATCTGGCCGGCCTGGCCATCGAACACGCCGTCCAGATGGTCGATCCCGAGCTCGACGCCGTACAGGCTGTCGTTCCCCAGGTCTGCGTTGTCACCGCTCACCGACAACAGCGTCCCGATCTGGATCGGCGCACCGGCCGCGACCGTCACGCATCCCGGCGCCGCGTTGCAGTCCACCGCGGCACCACCCGAGGTGGATCCTCCGGCCGCTGAGGTGCTGTTGGAACACGCGGCCGCGATCATCGCGAACGCGCCGAGGAGCACCAGCGGCGTGAGCCACCGACGATGTCTCATGAAGCCCCCTTTCGTGCTGCACCCTTGGATATGGCCGGTTGGTACCACATCCGCGAGGCGCAGGCCAATCACCACGGAGGACCGTTTCCCCCACACCGGATACGGGCGAGGAGCCCGGAGGAGATGTGCGTACTCACAGGATCTCGCCCCGGAAGGCCTCCGCCAGCCGCAGGGCCCCTTTCGGATCGCCGGCGACGAGCGGTGCCATGAGGGCCGAACCGACGATGACCCCGTCCGCGAACGCGCTTGCCTCGCCGGCCTGCTCGGGCGTCGCGATCCCGACGCCCACGAGCAAGGGCAGGTCGGTGTACGGCCGGACGGCCGTCACCACGTCGCGTGCGGTCACCGAGAGCTGGTCCCGGGCACCCGTCACGCCGTAGGTCGCGACGCAATAGACGAAACCGTGCGAGGCGGCCGCGATCGCCCGGTACCGCTGCGCCGTCGTCCCGGGAGCTGCCAGCAGGACCACATCGATCCCTCGCGCGGCGCCGAGCGCAGCGAAGCGCTCCGCCTCATCGACCGGGAGGTCGGGAACGATCGCGCCGTCGACGCCGGACCGCGCGAGATCGTCGCAGAACGCCTCGTACCCTCGATGGTGAGCGATGTTCGCGTAGGTCATGACCGCGACCGGGATCTCGACCGCAGCGTCCACGATCGAAGCGAGGACATCGCCGATCCGGGTACCTCTCTGGAGAGCGACCCGCGACGCCTCCTGGATCACGCCTCCGTCCATGATCGGATCCGAATGCGGTATCCCGACCTCGATCGCGTCGGCTCCGGCCGCGGCGAGCATCCTCAGGAGCTCCCCGTCCACGCCGGGAAACCCGCCCGTCACGTAGGGGACGAACGACTTCGCCCCACGGTCCCGGACGGCGCGAAGGGTCGCCTCCAGGCCGCTCATCACCGGCGGCCCACCAACGCGTCCCTCACGGCTGTTCGCCGGTAAGCGCGGCGCGCACCGTGTCGAGGTCCTTGTCGCCCCGGCCCGAAAGGTTCACCAGCACCCGCGCCCCGTCAGGGAGCGGCCGATGTCGAAGCCATCCGATCACGTGCGCCGGCTCGAGCGCCGGGATGATGCCCTCCGTGCGAGCGAGCAGTCGGAAACCGTCGAGCGCATCACCGTCCGTGGCGCTCACGTACGTCGCGAGACCCTCGTCCTTCAGGTACGCGTGCTCCGGGCCAACGCCCGGGTAGTCGAGCCCGGCCGAGATCGAGTGGGTCTCCACGACCTGTCCGTCCGCGTCTTGCAGGAGGTAGCTGAGGGCACCGTGCAGGATGCCCGGTTGGCCGAGGGTGAGCGACGAGCAATGTCGACCGAGCTCCGAGCCGACGCCGCCGGCCTCCACGCCGAACAGCCGCACCTCCGGCGATCCGACGAACGCCGTGAACATGCCGATCGCGTTCGACCCGCCGCCCACACACGCGACCACGTACTCGGGATCCTTGCCGACCCGATCGCGGTATTGGGTTCGCGCCTCGTCCCCGATCACTCGCTGGAGGTCGCGCACGAGCATCGGGAACGGATGCGGGCCCACGACGGAGCCGATCACGTAGTGGGTGGTTCCCACGGACGCGGCCCAGTCGCGGAGTGCCTCGTTGACGGCCTCCTTCAGCGTCTTCATCCCCGCCATGACGGGCACGACCTCCGCACCGAGCAGTTCCATCCGCGCGACGTTGGGCGCCTGCCGATGGGTGTCCTCCTCCCCCATGTAGACGACGCACGGCAGACCGAGCAGCGCGCACGCGGTCGCGGTCGCCACCCCGTGTTGGCCGGCGCCCGTCTCGGCGATGATCCGCCGTTTGCCGAGCCGCTTGGCGAGGAGCACCTGCCCGAGGGCGTTGTTGATCTTGTGCGCGCCCGTGTGCGCCAGGTCCTCGCGCTTGAGCCACAGGTCGTAGCCGAGCTCCGCCGACAGGTGGGTCGCGTGCGTGATGGGCGTGGGTCGCCCGACGAAGTCGCGAAGGAGATCGGCCAGCTCGCCGCGGAACCCGGGGTCGTCGCGGAGCTCGAGCCAGGCCGCGTAGAGCTCGTCCAGGGCGGGGATCAGGACCTCCGGCGCGTAGCGCCCGCCGTAGGCGCCGAAGCGACCGTGCTCGTCGGGTCGGGTCGCGACGCTCACGCGATCCCCTCCTCGTCCAGGCTCTGCCCGCGGGCCGCGAGCCCGGGCCCGCGGATCAAGCCGGCGATCGCGGCGGCCGCGTCGGCGGATCGCATCAGCGCCTCACCCACCAGGATCGCCGACGCTCCGGCCGCGACCGCGGCCGCGACGTCGGCGTGGCTCGCTATGCCGCTCTCCAGGGCGGCTAC
>Ga0066695_10000846_pt1 | contig 10956 bp, 7 predicted proteins | sample GraSoiAngelo_144_FD_66452 | JGI IMG/M metagenome (GOLD analysis project Ga0066695, IMG submission 66452) | Grasslands soil microbial communities from the Angelo Coastal Reserve, California, USA - 14_1009_02_40cm | ecosystem: Environmental > Terrestrial > Soil > Grasslands | place: USA...
CAGTGCCGCCGGCTGGTGGAGCTGCTTTTTTATGAAGTTCCCGCGCGGCCCTACGCCGAAGTTGCCAAGGAGTTGGGGCTCGCCGTAGGCTCCATTGGATTCACGCGCCAGCGATGCATCGAGCGGCTTCGCAGGCAACTCGAGGATTTGGGTTTTTCCGATGCCCGGAACCCGTAGTAAGACCTCTACGCGCAAATCAATCGCCCAGCTGGCCCAGCTTTCCGCTGAGGCCGATCGTCGCAAGTTTTTCACGCGGCATCGCGGCCTAATTCGTAAGGAATTTGTCGAACAGCTCGCCGAGTTGGTGGTCGAAAGAGTTCGCGTCAGTACCCAGGAGGCTCTGCATCTTGCGGAAGCGGCCATCCTTATCGCCCGGCGTCTCAAACGCAAAGATGCTCTGGCGCTCGGCTTGCGGGCGAAGGCCAACGCTCTTTATTTGTCGGGTGACAATCGCGCGGCCATGGAGCATAACCAGCAGGCTTTTCAACTATACGAGTCGTTGGGCGATTGGAAAGAGGCTGCCCGCACTCTGAGCACCTCCATTCAACCTCTCATCTTGCTCGGGGAATATGACCAAGCGTTCCACGCCGCGGAACGGGCCAGAGAAATATTTACGCGGCTGGATGACCCGCGGCGGCTTGCCCGGCTGGAGATCAACGTCGGCAACATCTATCACCGGCAGGACCGCTTTGAAGAATCGATCGCCCATTACGAGCGCGCCTACGAGGGCTTGCTGCCGTACAAGGATGTGGAAGGAATCGGCGTGGTCCTCAGCAACATGGCGGTCTGTCTGATTAGCCTGAACGATTTCCCGCGCGCACTCGCCACTTACCAGAGAGCCCGCGCCTTCTGCCAGAAGCACAACATGCCGCTGCTTGTCGCTCAGGCCGACTACAACATCGCCTATTTGTATTACCTGCGCGGGGAATACAGCCTGGCGATTGAAGCACTCTACGCCGCGAGGCGCGCTTGCGAGGCCACGGGCGACGCCTATCATCTTGCGCTTTGCCATTTGGATCTTTCCGACATTTACCTCGAGCTGAATCTCAGCGAAGAGGCCCGCGAGATGGCCCACGAAGGCTTCCTTCGTTTCCAAAAGCTGGGTATGGGCTACGAAGCGGCAAAAACTCTTGCCAACGAAGCTACCGCGTACGGCCAGCAGGGAAAGACGACGCAGGCGCTGGAGCGCTTTGTAAAGGCTCGCGAGATCTTTGTGCGCGAGGACAATCTGGTTTGGCCCTGGCTGATTGATTTGTACCAAGGTTTATTGTTGTTCCAGGAGGGCCGTTATTTCGAGGCTAGGCGGCTGTGCACTTCGGCTGCGGCTTTTTTCGATCAATCAGCGCTTTCGGGAAAAGCCGTACTGGCGCATCTTCTTCTCGCTCAGATCGCTTTCCAAGTGGATGATCTTCGAGGGGCCGACCAGGAAACCCGCGCAGCCATTGCCAAGCTTTCCGGGCTTCAGACGCCGGTGCTGATTTACCAGGCGCATTTCCTCGAAGGAGAAATCGCTCGCGCGCGCGGCGAGCGGCAAGCGGCGCACCGCGCTTATCTGGAGGCGCGCAGCGCGCTCGAAACGCTGCGCAGCAGGCTGCAGGGCGAGGAGCTTAAGATCTCCTTTGTCAAAAATAGAATGCAAGTTTATGAGGCGCTGGTCGCCCTTTACCTGAGTGGCGGGGACGCCGGGGCTTCTGACGAGGAGGCTTTCGCCTGCATCGAAGCGGCGAAGTCGCGCAACATGATCGAAATGATTTTTCAGAGCGGCCAGAGCCTTCCGCTCGGAGAGACGGGTCAAAGCGAGCTGGTCCGGCGAATCCGCGATTTGCGAGAAGAACTCAATTGGTATTACCACCGCATTGAGCTCGAGCAATTGCAGCCCGAAGCCCAATCGCGCCAGAAGCTGGAAAACCTTCAGGAAATCGCGCAATCGCATGAAAAGGAGCTGTTGCGCACCCTGCGCGAGCTGCCCGCTCATGAACGAGAAAATGCGACTCTCGAAGCACCGGCCGATTTTTCACTGAAGAAGCTCCAGGCTGCCTTGCCCCAAGATACGACGCTCGTCGAATATTTCACCGCCGGCGAGCAGTTGGTTGCCGCCATCATCTCCGAGGACAGTGCCCGAATTATCCCGCTGACCATGCTGTCCCGCGTGACGCATCTCCTGCAATTGCTCCGCTTTCAAGTCTCCAAATTCCGCATGGGCAACGTTTACGTGAGGCGCTTCGAAGAGGCGCTGTTGCGCGCCACGGAGAGCCACTTGGAATCGCTCTACAGCGAGCTCATCGCGCCATTGCGCATGCTCCTTCGGGGAACCCATGTGATTTTCGTTCCTCACGGCCCTCTTCATTTCCTGCCCTTCCACGCTTTGAAAAACGGCAGCGAATATCTCTCGGATGCGTTCACGATTTCTTATGCGCCGAGCGCAACGGTTTTCTCGCTGTGCCAGCAGAAGGCCACGAGCAATGCTCCTGCCTCACTGGTTCTGGGGATTGCCGATGAGCGCGCGCCGCAAATTCTTGACGAAGTGCGCTGCGTGAGCTCTCTCCTGCCGCATTCTTCCCTCCACCTCGGTGAGTACGCGACCTCTTCTCTGCTTCGTGAAAAGGGGCCGGAGAGTGGGCTCTTACATATCGCCACGCACGGGGTATACCGCCAGGACAACCCGATGTTTTCTGGGATTCGCTTAGGCGACGGGTATCTGAATCTGTATGACCTCTACCAAATGAAGTTGAACGCCAGGCTGGTTACCCTGAGCGGTTGCGCTACGGGCATGAATTTTGTGGCTGCTGGCGACGAGCTGCTGGGCCTGCAGCGCGGCCTGTTTTGTGCTGGGGCAACCACCTTGCTGCTTTCTTTATGGGACGTTCACGACGAAAGCACGGCCCAGTTAATGGGCCATTTCTATCGGCGTTACATCGAAGGCCATAGTATGGCCGAGTCTTTGCAACACGCCATGCGCGAACTGCGCCAAACGAGGCCCCACCCGTTTTACTGGGCGCCTTTTGTTCTGGTCGGCAAGCTCGCTCATTCTACAGGACTTAACTAAAACTCTTTCCTGCCTGTTTGTAGGTATTTTTTGATCTTTTTTCGGCCCTTATAAACGAGCGTTGGTGAAGGTTCCGGTGCTAGTGGGGGGAGTGGCCGGAATATGGAAAGGAAAGCGGGGGGGAAACGATGAAGCATTTTACGACCGAGGAATGGATCGATTTCGTGAATCAGGCAGTTTCTCCCGGGGACCGGGACGAAATGGAGAACCATCTGAAGGAAGGGTGCCAAGGCTGCCGGGAAGCCGTTTCCATGTGGCAGCGCGTGCAAAGGTCGGCGGTGGCGGAACGGAACTACCAGCCGCCTGCCGCTACCCTGCGGATCGTCAAGGCAGCTTTTGTGGCTGCTAGTCTGAAGGGCCAAAGAAAAGAATCCAGGAGCCGGATCTCGGTCCTCTTCGACAGCCTTTTGCAGCCCGTTGTCGAAGGAGCCCGGTCGGCAGCTACGGATTCAAGACAAATGCTCTATCGCGCCGATCCGTTTCAAATTGACCTGCAAATTGAAGCCAAACCCGGCAGCAACGATCTACAGGTCACTGGTCAGCTCCTGGATTTGAGCAATCCCGGGATTGCCGGCAAAGACGTGAACATTACGCTGTCCAATCTGCGGGGTCACGTGGTGCACGCCGTGAGCAATCAGCATGGAGAATTTACTTGCGACATCAAAAACAGCGGCGACCTGCAAATAACTTTTTCGAGTCCGCGTGGCGAGCCCATTGTGATTTCGCTGCGCGATGCGCTCGGCCGTCTGTCGCAGGATGACAAATGATTCCAACGTCCGTTCATTTAGCCCCGCGGTGCGGCCTCGGTACGAAAGTACCGCGTCCCATGGCTAACTTGGGTGGCCAGGAAAGCCTGGTCGTACTATTGGAACGGAAGGATGGTCCCGAGAAACTAGCGGGGCAATGCACCGGCCAATACCTGAGGAATCCACGAATGGGAGGCCCTTTCAGGGTCGCAACCTATGAAACGCAGGACCACCGTTCTTTTTGCGATGATCGTCCTTATGCTGGCTTGGTCCAAGCCGGCAGCTGCCCAGCAGCGCTACATCGTTGTTTCCACTGGGGGTCTCTCTTCGGTCTTGAATCTGTGCTCTCTGCTTGGGTGCCAGGTTCAAGGGAGTTTGGACGGTAAACTCGGCCAGACCTTTCTCGTCACCTCCACAAACCTTCTGAACACGACGCTGACTTTGTTGGAGTCGTTGTTGGGGATCGTAAGCATAGAGCGGGATCTTTTCTTGCCGATTGCGCGACCGTCTCTTCCAAGCATTCCTTACGGACTCTATGACACCTCGCCGGTAAACTATTACGGAACCGTAGTGTGGCACGGCTATGCGGCACAGCCTGCAGCGCAGATCATCCGCATTCAGGACGCCCAAAATGGTTTCGGTGTCAGCGGTACCGGCATCGTGGCGCTTATCGATACCGGCGTTGACCCACATCACCCCGTTTTGTCTCCCGTGCTTCTCGAAGGCTACGATTTCACGCGAAACCAGCCGGGTGCTTCCGAATGGCTCGATGTGACCGGTATGCAGAGCGGTTACGAAGGGACTAGCTCCAATCAACAGCCTGGCTATGTCCAGCAATCGACGGCCGCGGTACTGGATCAGTCAACTGCCGCAGTTCTGGATGGTTCTCCGTATGTTGCTTTCGGGCACGGCACGATGACCTCGGGGTTAGTCCACCTTGTCGCTCCCAAGGCTAAGATTCTCCCGCTCAAGGCGTTCTCAGCGAACGGGACCGGCTATCTTTCGAACATCGTGGCTGCCCTTTATTATGCGGTTCAGAATCACGCCAACGTTGTGAACATGAGCTTCGACCTTAGCTCTTCGTCGCGCAGTTTGCAGCAGGCGGTCTCATACGCCAATAAGGCTGGCGTCGTGCTTGTGGCAGCGGCCGGTAATGAGAGTACTAACGCACGTGTCTATCCCGCCGCCATGAACGGCAACGTTGTCGGCATTGCTTCAACGACCGATTGGGACACCCGCTCCTCGTTCTCCAATTATGGTTCCGCAGATGTCTGGATTGCCGCTCCAGGAGAATACGTCATCAGCACTTATCCCGGTGGGACGTATGCCAGCGAATCGGGCACCTCTTTCAGTTCGCCGCTGGTGGCAGGCACGGTAGCTCTGCTCCTCAGCGCCAAGCAGGCAGGTTTTAACCAATCGCAAGTTGGAAATGCCCTGGCGAACGCACAAGTTCTCACGCCGGACCTGAACCACGGCCGCCTCAACGTGTATCAAGCCGTTTCCGCGTGGGTGAACAGCTCCAGCTCAACTACTACTTCAAGCTCAAGCTCATGCTCGTTGCTCTGCTTGTAAATTGCTCATGCTGAAGGGTCAAATTCCGGCGCCGACGAGAAGCTCCCCGCTTCTTGTGGCGCCGGAGTCCCTCCGAATCAAGCAGCTGGAAGAGCAAGCCTCGGCGCTGCGCAGCTCCGTGATCTGCGCATTCAATCAACTCCTTGACCTGAAAGATCTCAACACCGGAGTCCATAGCACACGTCTGGCTGAATGGGGCATGCGCGTCGGCCAGGAGCTCGGCCTCGAAGGAGCCGCACTTCAGAATCTTGAAGTCGCGGCACTTCTCCACGACATTGGCAAAGTCGGCATACCGGATGCCATTCTTCGCAAGCCGGGGCGCCTTGACGACGAAGAATATGCATTAATGAAGAAACACCCCGAATATGGCTGGGCCGTCCTGCGCATGCTTCCCGGATTTGAGCGCGCCGCGCTTGATATTCTTCACCACCACGAGTTTTTCAACGGGAAAGGATACCCCGCGGGCCTCAAAGAGACCGAGATTCCTATCGTCTCGCGCATCGTTTCCGTGACGGACGCCTTTGACGCCATGGTCTCCTCGCGTCCGTACCGCAAAGGTCTGCCATTTGAAGAGGCCATGCGCCGGCTTTCCGAGTCGAGTGGCACTCAGTTCGATCCTGCTGTGGTGAAGTGCTTTCTCTCCTTCGCTCGGGAAGAGATGCCCACGGTTTTTGCCGCTGCTGGCACGACGGTCGGCACCCCACTTTGAACGATCGGTCTCTCGTTGGTAGCACGATCGAATTCTCAGTCTTCGTAGCGCGATTTTAAGGCCAGCCGCAATCCTTTCAATCAAATCGAGACATGTCAGGTTTTGTTGTGCGGGAGTCGTGGCTTTACCGGGAGCGACTGGGTGTTCCAACAGAGCCGTTTAAACCGGAGGTTTTCACGACAAGCTCCAGCCACGCCTCTCGATGGGGTTTGAGGAAGCGGAGAAGACCATGACAAAGTCCTTTATTGCTGCGCAGGAATTGCTTGCACGGAAAACGGCTCTTTTATGGCTATGGCGGCATCTGACGTGTAATCGGCCGAGTCTAAATCACCCTCGTCTTCGATTTCGACTGGCCCAGCATCTGACGCATGGCCACGGTAGATCCCGGGGCTCGCTTCTCTCTCCAGGCTTCCAGCCGCTTGCAGGTCTCTTCAATGTTTTGGAACAGGTGGGGATTCTTGAAAGCGGCGCGCCAGGTGGGAACGATCGTGCGCATGCGGTCCCACACGACCCAGATTTCTCCATTACTCTCAAAAAAAAGTTCATCGTTGATCAAGCCGCGATTCACGATGCTCGCCACCATTTCCCAATAACTGATCACCATGCGGATGTAGGTATTTTCTTCGCTGCCTTGGGGGTACTTTTCGATCATGTCTTCCGGGGACGTGGGATGGAAGTTGTCGGTAAACCAGGCCCGCGCTTGCCGCAGGCGCGGTTCGCGGCGTAAATCGTACAGCCGCAACATGAGGTTCACTTCATCGTAGGTGATCTGGGCCATGCCGACTCCTCCCGGGCTACCTCGCAGTATCCGATTGTGCGGCTTCCTGCAAGGAACGAGAAACGCCGGTAAGTTCGATGCGCTGGACGCTCGAAAGGGGTATCCCCTGCTTGAGAAGCTCGGCTTGAATGCGGCGCCGCAACTCCCGAGCCACTTCGTCCTGGCGCGTCGGCGCCGTTCGCACCTGCAGCCGAAACGTGGAAGCGGTTCGGTCAAAGTCTTGAACGCCCAGGATCCGAGGGCCGTCCACCAAAGCCTGTGACCACGCCGGATCCGCTCGCAACGCCGCCGCCGCCGTTTCCAAAGCTCTTAGTGTTTTCTCGACGGGCGTTTCGGGGGCGAGCGAAACATCCACGAATGCTTGCGACCAATCGCGGCTCAGATTGCTTACGGTGCGAATCTCGCCGTTCGCGATGGTGACGAGCGCTCCGCGAGCATCGCGCAGGACCGTCCGCCGCAGGGTGAGATGTTCCACCCGTCCGGTGTAGTCGGAAATCTGCACGGTGTCGCCCACGACGTATTGGTCTTCCAAAACGATGTAAAAGCCGGTAATCACGTCACGCACCAGATTCTGCGCTCCAAAGCCGAAGGCCAGGCTGGCAAGGCCCGCAAGCGCCACGGCGGGCGTGACGTCCATGAACTCGTGCAGCGCCATTAGCAGCGCAACAGCCCACACCACTTTGCTGGCCGTGCCATAAATAATCCCAGCCAGCGTGCGCGTCTGTTGCTCACGGAGTTGTGATTGGCGAGTCTGCGCCGTCGCAGTTTTGATGATCAATTTGCTGGCCGCCCGGAGCAGGCGATTGACCGCCAGTGCGATGACAAGGATGCCCAGCAATCGCAGGGCATGAGGAAGCATCAAGTACACCCAATGATTTAAAGAACTTGGCATGATTTCTATGAGAGGGGGAGTATAACATTGGAAGAGGTTCGGGGAAGCGCAGTCGTGTGTTGGGACTGAGAAGAACAGGCGCAAGGGAGCATTTTTAGCTATGGAATCAAGAAGAGGATTTCTGACCATGTTTCTTGTTTCGGGCGTGCCTCTTGGTGTCTTGGGCTCCACCCTGCGCGCTCAGGACAGCCAGACCAAGCCTGCCCCCAAGCCTCCACTGAAGGATAGGGATGAGGAGCCTGAAGGACCCAAGATCGACTCCAAAGTCTTGCTCGAGGCTAATCAGAAGGACATCAAGAAAAATATTGAGAAGCTTTTCCAATTGGCCAGCGAATTGAAGGCCGAGGTGTAAAAAACGGATTCCGTTCAAGTGCTTTCCGTGGCCATGCTGAAGAAGGCCGAAGAAATTGAAAAGCTTGCGAAGGGAATTCGTTCTCGCGCGATTGGGTAATCCTGCGGTTCTGTTTTGTGGGCGGCAAAAGCGCGGAAAGAATGCGCGCTGGCGCGAGAGAATCAGACCGGATAGAATATTTACGTCGCATCGGTTTCTTGTACGTTGCACGCTCCCTGCGGAAGCAAGAGCCAGTGCTTACAGCGCGCCCGTAGCTCAGATGGATAGAGTACATGCCTCCGGAGCATGGGGTCGTGAGTTCGAATCTCACCGGGCGCGCCACTTCCTTCAAGCCTTAGTCCTCAATGATTTGGAGGAGTAGTCTTTCGTGGATTTAGAACTTTCGCTCGGCAAGTCAATGGACCCGCGTTTCAAACACGTTTCCAGGTCCTTGAATTGAGCACCCTCGCTGACAGCCATCCAGTTGCGTACAGCGCTGGAGAAGGCACACAGTCTACGAAGGTTTCACCAAAGGCACCGCACGCCATAGCTTTCGAAGGATACCGCATTGCTGATGATTGGCATATTTTCTGCCTGAGCTTGAGCAATGAGCATACGGTCAAATGGATCCTTGTGAGGGCCAGGCAAAAGTCCGGCGCGAATACCATGCTCTGCGGAAATGGCTAAAAGGTGAAAACCTTCGCGTTCGACTTGGCCAGAGAAATCCGCCGCCAGGTCAGTAGCGGTCGGCAGTTTTCCCCTATGCTATTCAAATCGGATGAACGGCTAAACTTGGCATTGGTACAAGGTCACGGGAAAGAGTTCTGAAATGGTCCCCTAGGGCGCCACTTTCACTGGGGTCCAACCAGATATCGTTAGCGTAACTACTCCGACTAAGGAACCAGAGTCATGGCAAGAACCAGCACGCTCCGGTTGTTCGGCAAGGCCATGCTGCGGACCACCTTGCTGCTGTCGAGAGGGAACGAATACCCGAAGATGTGAAACAGACCATCGTCGTTTTCGCCATCGCCATAAAGCCGGTAAGGCATAGTCACGGCTGCGGACTCACCGCCGAAGTGTCCCGGCGCGGCCCAATCGCTCAGGCCCTGCGTATGAGGCGAAGACGTTCCGTCGGCATACGTGACCGTGAAAGTCTGCGACTCCTGATCGCCATCGACGCCCGTGGCGAGCATCTTCAACGCTGCAAACTTGCCCGATGGCAGCGCCACCGTCTTGCTCGTGACTACATCCTGCGCATTGGCCCGACCGAGCTGAAACAAAACGCCGTCCCACACTTGCGTTGCGCCCAGGAGTTGCGCGGAAAGTGCATAACCTCCGCCGTCGAGGCTGGAGTTCTCTTCGAACGTGGAGCCATCCGAATAAATCCCCGTTGTGTTGTATGCCGAGGCCAGGTCCACCGCCACTGCCCCCGTTTTTAGTGCAGTCACATTCAGAACGATTGGGACATCATGCGACATGCCACCGGACGCTCCCATGACCGTTATTGTGGAGGTTCCCGGTCGCGCCGCACCGTCGGCCTTCAGCGTGAGGGTGCTCGTTCCAGCGGTGTTGGCCGGAGCGAACCATGCCGTTATCCCCGCGGGCAGTCCCGAAGCGGCCAGGCTGACACTGTCCTGGAAGCCATTCCGCGGCGTTACGCCAATCGTTGTCGTGGCGCTCCTCCCTTGAGGAACGGAAAGGCTTGCAGTTGCGTTGGAGAGTAGGAAGTCCTTGTCGCCCACGGCAGCTGGAGGCAAAACGTCATACAGGGGCTGCGCCGGCTTCACCCTCGGGTTTTCCTCGGCCACGGACATCGCCAAAACGCGAATCTTGGCGTTATTAGGCAGCTTGATGGTTTTTTCTCCGGGTTCCAAAACGATGGCGTAAGCAAACAAGTACGAATACGAGTAGGCCGCGTTCTCGCCCGCGGCGTTGTGATGATGCGAGCAATACCACACCAGGTCCGCGCGCTTGATGTAGCCCGGCTTGATCCCGGTCATCTCCGCGTAATCATCATGTGCTTTGCGAGCCGGTCGCGCCGCGGTCGCGGGAATGGTTATGTCCTTCGCGGTCCACTGCCGGTTGTCCCACTGGCCGATGAATCCGCTCCAGTCCTGAATGTTCAGCTCGACTCCCTTTCCCCCCACTTCGAACGTGGCTCTCTGATCGCCATCGGCGGAGGCCGCCAGCACGTAAACTCGGTCAAAGCGGCCCGCCGGAAGATCAATCGTTTGCCCTTTCGCTACGAGCGCGTTGGGTGTGCCGGTCTTCGCGGGAGCCAGCTGAAACTCCACGCCGTCAAATTGAATTTGCGAAGGCAGCATCTCCGCGGGCAGTGCATTGCCTTTGCCGTCAAATCCAACGGTAGACTTCGTGCCGTCATTGCTGGCTGCGGCAAGGTCGTACCGCAGCTTCACCGGAACCGAACGCACGCCGCTCACCTTCGTGGGCGCAGCGGCCAACTTAATCGCGAATGTCCGCGGCTGATAAGCCGAGAATGAAGCAGCCAGCACGCCGTCGGTTACGGTCGCCGGTCCCACCGGCTGCTCCTGACCGTTCACTTCGCGTGCCGCGTTGATTGGCGCAGCGAATGACACGCGGACTTTCTCCTGTGGTTTGCCGTCCAGCTCCGCCATTCGCACGATGATCTCGTCGCTCTGCTCGGCTTTTTTCAGCCCGAACACTCGTATGCGCGGGTTGCTCACCTTCAGCAGTGAGAATTCCTGGCCCAAGGCTCCCGCATGCTTCGAAGTTTCGAATGCGATCAGCGGCGCATTCAGCCGCTGTCCCTGCCAGTCGCTTTGCCCGTCGCGCCAACCGCCAGCGTGTCCCGATATGCCGTAGACAAACTCATGGTGCCCAATGTCCTGTGTACCCTGGTC
>Ga0066695_10000850_pt1 | contig 10948 bp, 10 predicted proteins | sample GraSoiAngelo_144_FD_66452 | JGI IMG/M metagenome (GOLD analysis project Ga0066695, IMG submission 66452) | Grasslands soil microbial communities from the Angelo Coastal Reserve, California, USA - 14_1009_02_40cm | ecosystem: Environmental > Terrestrial > Soil > Grasslands | place: USA...
TCCCCGCTTCTGCCCGGGAAACATGTCGGGGTTGACGAGGGTGGTGAACTCGACGTACTTGGCCTGGCCCGTGGGCTCCACGCGCTTGAGCAGATCCCTCAGGGAAAAGCCGATCCACGGAATGACCATGGACCATGCCTCCACGCAGCGGAGCCGGTAGACGCGCTCCTCGAGGGAGAACTTCAGGAGCTCCTCGATGTCGAAGGTCTTGGGCTTGGCGCAGTGCCCCTCGACCTTGACCGTCCACGGTCGCGTCTTCAGCGAAGCCTGCAGACGCTCCGGGTCCTCCTTGTTGGTGCCGAACTCATAGAAGTTGTTGTAGGAGGTGACGTTCTTGTAGGAGGTCAGCGCATCGGGCAGCGTGAAGGCCGGGTTCTTGGCCGCCTTGAGCGGGGCGAGACGATTCTCGGCTCTCACCCCGGACGGGGCCAGGGCCAGCGCGGCCGCGCCCGCAATGAACGCCCGGCGGTCGAGATAAAGCCGCTCCGCGGTGATCTCCGAGGCCGGAATGTCCTCTCCGCGCAGTTTCCTGTCCTGGTCACGCTTGATCAGCATGGGTCGACCTCCCTCCCATTTGACTCCTCATTATCCTAACAGGTTCGCGCGGGAACGGGTTCGCTCGACCGGGAAAGGTTGGGCCTGCGCACCCCCATTGAGATAATGACCAGGTGATCCGGCCCCGACCATGGGCAGGGTGGGCGCTCGCGCTGACGCTTCTCGCTCCCGCTTCCCGCCCGGCTTTCGCCTCCCACGCCCAGCACCCTCCGGAAGCGGAGTTCAGCTGCCCGGGGACGGCCCGCTTCTCTCCTCATGGCGGCGCCGAGGCCCTCGTCGTCGACACACTCACCCAGGCCCGCGTCTCGGTGCGCATCGCGATCTACGGGCTGACCAGCCGCAAGATCGAGCAGGCGCTGCTGGATCTCGCCCGGGCCGGTGTCCGCGTCTCCATCAAGGCCGACCATCTCCAGAGCGCGGGCAAGACTCAGGCCGCGCTCCTGGCACGGCTACGCGCGGCCGGCATCGAGGTGGAAGTCTCCCGCGTAGGGCGACTGCTCCACGACAAGTTCGCGATCGTGGACGGCCGCTGGGTCGTCACGGGGAGCTTCAACTGGACCGAGGGGGCGGAGGGTCGGAACCGGGAGAATATCCTGGCCTTCGATTGCCCGGCCCTGGCCAGTGCCTTCGAAGCGGAGTGGGAGACCATCCGTCCCGACGACCCTTAGCGCGGCACTGGGTTTTCTTGATTATGAGAAGGTCCGGGCGATAGGATGTTCCTCCCGATGCGACAACGCGCCCTGCTCGTGATCGTCGCCGTGGCCGCCTGGTCGGCCGGCTGTGCCTCCCTGCCCGTGGGTACGTACTATCCCTCGCCCGCGGATCCGAACACCGTCCGCGTCGCCCATATCCTGCACCGCGCCGCCGTCGCGGCCGGTGACGATCCCACGCGTTATAGCTTTGCCTTCATCAAGAGCCAGCATGCCGCGGCCTATACGGACGAAGACGCGACCTTCTACATCACCGACGGTCTGGCCCGGCTACCGAGCCCGGTGCTCGAGGCCGCCGTCGCCCACGAGGTCGCCCACGAGGTGCTCGATCACGTCGGCACCCGCCGACGCCTCGCTCTGTCGCTCAACGCGGGCTTCGGCACCGCGGGCTTCTTTGCCCCCGGCGTGGGGCTCCTGGACTTCGTCGTCAATCCTCTCGTGGTACGCGCCTTCTCGCGCCAGCAGGAGCTCGCCGCCGACCAGCGGGCCATCGAGATCCTTCGCGCCATGGGCAATCCCTCGCCGCGCCGGAGCCTCGCCGAGTCGCTTCGCGCGGTGGACGCCGTGCTCGTCCGCACTCGCGACGAGGGCGGGAGCGTGCTGGACACCCATCCCACCCTCGAGGACCGGCTCAAGGCGCTCGAGCCGCTCGAGCCGGCCGCCGTCGCCGAGGTGCCCTCCAAGAAGCGGTGACGGGCGGGGCGTCCGTCAGGCGCTGAGCCGGTGCTCGATCACCGCCGGCGCTTCCGGCTCAGACTCCGCCACCGCGCGCGCCGAGCGCGCGTCCACCACCCGCGTACCCGCCAGCATGTCCGCCAGCCCGCGTCGCTCCGGCGTCACCAGGATGCCCACATACCCCAATCCCAGGGAGGCGGCGGAGAGAAAGCCGCCCAGGCAGCGGAGACAGGCCGCCGCCGCGCCGACGGGACCGCCGTCGCGGCGCACCACGATCACGCCGACGGCCATCTTGCCCAGCGTCTGGCCGCACGCGACGAGCATGAGAACGTGGTAAGCGAGGTGGAGAGCCACCGCGAAGGCAGGCACGGCCAGGGCGAGCACGAAGATCTCTCGAAGATCGCTGGGGGCGCCGCGAAGCTCCCAGACGCCGATCAAGAGCCACATCGAGCCCAGGAGCCAGGCGCCGAAGCCGACGAGACAGTCCAGGAAGTGCGCGGCGAGGCGGCGCCAGAAGCCGGCCGCCACCAGCTCCGTCATGGCTTGACGTTCCCTGCCGCCGGAGCGTAGAGACGCCGATACTCTTCCCAGGCGAGCATGACGCGCCGGACGAAGCGGCGGGTCTCGTCGTAGGGGATGAGCTCGACCCACACCTCGAGATCCTCCGTGGGCCGGCTCTTCCACCACTCGCGCACGCTCGTGGGGCCGGCATTGTAGGCGGCCACGGCCAGGCGGGGCTCGCCGAACTCCTTCATGAGCACGCTCAGGTAGGCGCTGCCCAGAACGAGATTGACCGCAGGGTCGTCCAGCGACTCCTCGCTCGTGGGAAGCCCCCGGCTCTTGGCGAGCTGGCGCGCCGTGGTGGGCATGAGCTGCATGAGCCCGCGCGCGCCCACGCGCGAGCGCGCCTGCGGATAGAACGAGGACTCCTCGCGCACGATGGCCGCCACGAGGTACGGATCGAGGGCCGCTCGCGAGGCGGCGTCGGTCAGCTCGTTGCGCCATCCCATCGGATAGAAGAGATCCCAGAAGGTCCGCGGCGCGGGCGGCGCGCTGCGCGCCACCCCGAGGAAGTTCCGCTTGAGAATACGCAGGGACAGGTAGAAGCGCGACTCCTGGGCATAGGCGGCGGAGAGCGCGTAGAGCCGCCGGGGATTATCGGCCGCCCGTCGCGCCATGGAATCCATCTCGTCGTCGGCGTAGTCGCCGAGCCCCACCGCCCGCAGCGCCTCGACGCGGGCCCACGGCGCCTCGGCCTGGAGCAGCTCGCGAGGGTCCGCGGGCAGCGATGCCGCGAGCTGGGCGGAGACGGGATTGCGACCAGGGCTCGGCTGGACGTGCGGCGCCCGGCGGGAGGCAAGGATCCCGTAGTAGCTGCGCGGCGCCTCCGCGATGAGCTGAGCGAACTGCCGGGTCGCGGCCTCGGTCTGGCCGAGCTCCGCGTGGGCGCGGCCGATCCAGTACGCAGAAGCGTCGCGGTATCCCTGGCTGGCCGCCCGGACCGAGGCGATACGACTCCACCGCTCGATCGCCTCTCCATAGTCGCCGCGCAGCCAGGAGAGCCAGCCGAGCCGCCAGGTCGCGGCCAAACCCTCGTCGCTTTCCGGATAGCTCTGGGTCAGCTTGACGTAGACGGGCTCCGCCGACTTGGGCGCGCTCCCCGCTCCCAGGAGCCGCGCCTTGAGCAGCAACGCCTCCGGTGCCTCGGCGCTCTTGGGCTCGGCGGCGACGAGCCGGTCGAGCTGGACGATGGCGCCCTCGCGATTCTTCTTCTGCTGGATCTTCGCGGAGTCGAGGATCCAGGGGGCGCGCTTGTCGGCGGGGGCGAGGGCGAGGGCCCGGTTGACGGCGAGGAGCGCGGCGTCGTCGCGATTGAGACGCCGCGAGGCGTCCATGACCACGTGAAGGGCGCGCAGGGCCACGTCCGTGGAGGGCTTCTCCGCGAGCAGAAGCTCGGCCTCGCTGCGCGCGGCCTCTGCTGTTCCCGCCGCCACGAGCCGCTCGGCGCGCTCCACCCGCTGGACAGGCGTCAGCGCGGCCAGGGCGACGCCGCGGCCCTCGAGGGCGCGGAGCTCGCGCGCCGCCGCCTCGCCCTGCGGGGACGCGGGAAGAAGGAGCCACAGCTCTCGATACGCCGCGGCAGCCTCACCGAGACGCCCGGCATTGCTGAGGGCCTGCGCCCAGGCCAGACGCGCGCGCGGAAGATCAGGCAGATCCGGGAATCGATCGAGGACACGGCGCCAGAGGGCCGCGGCCCCTGCCTCGTCGCCCGCGCGCGAGGCCTGCTCGGCAGCGAGGATGAGGGCGGCGGATACGGCACGGCTGTCGGGCCACTGATCGGGAATCTGCTGGGCGAGCAGGCGCGCGTTCGCGGCGTCGCCCAGGCGGGCCAGGCTGTCCGCGTGATAGAGGAGCGCGTAGTCGGCGATGGGGGCCGCCGAGCGGGCGAGATCGGCAAACTCGCGGGCGGCGGTCGCCCAGTCGGCCGCCCGATGGCTCTGGAGGGCCGCGGCGAAGCGGTCGCGCGCTTCGGGAGTCAGGCGGACGGGCGCGGGTCCCGCCGCCGGCGACGCGGACGCGAGAAGCGCCACGAAGAGAACACACGTCATGGCCGTGCACGCGCGACGCATATCGGGAGTCTACCGCAGCGTCAGATCCCGGGCGATCCGGCGCGTGTAGATGATGCGCTGGACGGCCGTGACATTGGTGAGTACGGCGAGCAGCACCATGATGGGCGTGAGCACGAGGAAGGTGGCGCCCGCGATCAGGGCGATGAGCCGCTCGGGGCGCTCCATGATGCCGACCTCGCAGCGGAGACCGATGGACTGGGCCCGCGCCTTGGTATAGCTGACCATGAAGGTGCCGGCGAGCGTGGCCATGGTGGCGATGGAGCCCGTGGTGTCACCGCGCGTCTCGTAGTAGACGAGGATGCCCAGGAGCACGGCGAGGTCCGAGTAGCGGTCCACCACGGAATCCAGGAAGGCGCCATAGTCGCTGTCCGAGCCGGCGAGGCGCGCCACCGCGCCGTCGAAGAAATCGAAGAGCCCGGCCACGGCGAGAAGGACGGCGCCCCAGCGCAGCCGCCCCATGGAGAAAACGTAGGCCGCGGCGATGCTCACGCCCAGTCCCGCCACCGTCAGGTGATTGGGGCGGAGGCGCGCCCGGAAGAGAAGCCGCGCCACGGGATCGAAGAGCCGATGGAGCGGGGCCTTGTAATGGCCTAGCACGGCTTCAGCAGGGCCTCTTCCAGCGCCGCCCGGATCCGGGCCATCTCGTCGGAGTCCTCGATGCGCCGGCCCCGCCGGTCCACCACGTAGAATGTGTCGAAGGCGTGGTCGATATCGGTGGCGATGCGCGCGCTCGCGATGCTGAGGCCGAGCTTCGAGAGGGTGACGGTGATGAGGTACAGGAGGCCGACGCGGTCGGGGCACTTGACCTCGACCACCGTATGCGTGTCCGAGAGGTGATTGTCCACGGAGACCTTGGGCGGCCCCGGCACCGCGGCGGGCTCCGATCTCGCCCCCTTGCGCGCCGCGAGCAGCGCCTCGATGGACTGCTCGCCCAGCACCACGCGGCGGAGGGATTCGAGGGTGCGGCGCCAGCGCGCCTCCTCGGTGACGGCCTCGCCGAACGGGTCATTGACCTGGAAGGTATCGATGGCGATGCCGTCGGCCCGCGTGTGGATCTGCGCGGAGAGGATGTTGATGCCGTGGGCGGCGAGGCTGCCCGCGATGAGCGAGAAGAGCCCGGGCACGTCGCGGGTGACGATCACGAGGTCGGAGGAGCCGAGATCGTGGTGATGGAAGAGCTCCGTGGCCACGGGATCCTCTTCCAGCCGCTCGATCAGCCGCATGTGCGCGGCCATTCGCGCGGGCGCGGTGGTGGCGAGGTATCGCTCGGAGACCATGGCCAGGTGCCCCGGCACCGCGCGTCGAAGGGAGGGATCCATCAGCTCCGCGGCCACGCGCTGGCTCGCCTCCTCCCGCGTCAGGGGCTCCAGACGGCCTCCCGTCAGTCGCCGCATGGCGCCCGCGTAGAGCTCCCAGAGCACCTGCGCCTGCCAGCCCGTCATGACGCCGGGACCCACGGCGCGCATGTCGGCGAAGGTCAGGAGGTAGAGCATGCGCAGGCGCTCCGGGGTGCCGCACATCTCCGCCAGAGTCTCCACGGTCTTCGGATCGTTGACGTCCCGCCGCTGCGCGACGTGCGAGAGGGCCACGTGCTTGGCCACGAGGAAAACCACGGCGCCCGCGGCCTCGCCGGCCAGCCCCAGTCGCGCCGTCAGCTCCTCGGCGAGCGGGATGCCCTTGGCGACATGCCCGTGCCCCTTGCCCTTGCCGATATCGTGCAGGAGCATGCCCAGCATCAGGAGGTCGGGATGCTCGACCTCGTTGAGCACCTGCGCGAGACCCTGGGTCTCCGTGGAGGCCCCGGGAGCCAGCGCCTCCAGACCTTCCACGGCGATGAGCGAGTGCTGGTCGGCCGTGAACTTGTGATAGACGTCGTACTGCACCAGACAGGTGAGGGCGCCGAACTCCGGCAGGTAGCGCCCGAGAAAGCCCAGGTGGTGCATGGACCGGAGGGTCTGGGCCACCCGCCCCCAGCTCCGGCAGATGTCGAGGAAGAGATCGCGCACCTCGGGCGATCGGCGGAAGCGGTCGTCGACGAGATCCAGCGCCTCCTCGACCGCCCGCTCGGCGCCCACGCCAAGGTCGAATCCCAGCCGGTGGGAGTGCCAGTAAATCTTCATGAGCCGCGTCGGGTCCTCGCGCAGGTCGCGGCCGTCGGGATGCACGAGATGGATGCGCTCGTCCATGACGTAGAGCCCGTCGGCGAGCGCCTCCTGTCGCAGGCGCCGCTGGACGGTACCGCGACGCGAGAGCGTCTCCTGGCAGCGCAAGATCAGCTGGCTCGACACCCGGTGGACGACGCGCGCGTGGAGATAGTAGTCGCGCATGAACTTCTCGACGGCGAGGGAATCGTCGTCGCTGACGTAGCCGAAGTGCGCGGCGATCTCCGGCTGGATGTCGCGCGAGAGCACGTCATTCTTGTGGCCGGAGAGGAAGTGGAGCTCGTTCCGTACCCGCCAGAGGAAGGTGAGGGCCTCGTCCGTCTGCCGCTGCTCGCGCTCGGTGATCATGCCCTTCTCGAAAAGGTCGCGGAGGGTGCGCGCGCCGAACTTGGTCGAGGCGAGCCACATGGCCGTGTGGAGGTCGCGCAGCCCGCCCGCGGACTCCTTGACGTTGGGCTCGCCCATGTACGGCGAGCCCCCGAACTTGCGATAGCGCTGGTCGCGCTCGGCGAGCGCCGTCTCCAGGAACTGGCCGAAGTCCTTGCGGTAGACGTTGGCCGAGAGCACCTTGCGGAAGCGCTGGAAGAGCCGCCGGTCCCCCACGAGGTACCGCGCCTCCTGCATGGAGGTGCGCGAGGAGAAATCCGTCGTGGCCATGGCCACGCAGTCGGGCAGGCTGCGCACGGAATGTCCGACGGTGAGGCCCAGGTCCCACAGGGTGTAGAGGAGGCCCTGGGTGGCGCGCTGGATGAAAGGCTCCATGACACCGTCGTAGATGAGCATGAGGTCGAGATCGGAGAGCGGGCCCAGCTCGCCGCGCCCGTAGCCGCCGAGGGCAACCAGGACGAGCGGAGCCGGCGCGATGCCTTCCCGCTTGGCGTCGTCCACGGCCAGTCGGAAGAGGGTCGAGAGGAAGCCATCCATGAAGGCGGCGTGGGCCTGCACCGATTGCTGGCCCGACGCGCCCCCGAGGTGGGCCGCCTTGAGGAAGTCGACATTGGAGGTCAGGTGCTGGCGGAGGAGCTCGAGCCGGAGCCGCCGCTTCCTTTCCGCGCGCTCGGTGGACGACCCGTCGAAGCCCTTCTCCGCCTGTGCCTCCACGCGTTTCACCTGGCGGAAAAGGTCTGTGGACATGACGAAACGGTACATGCCGGTATTAGGGATGTCAAATCTGGCGCGGACTTGGACGGCGGGATAGAATGACTCACCATGCGACGGATCTGGCGACAGGCGCTCGAGGCAGTGACGCCATATGAGGCAGGCAAATCCCTCGAAGCGCTGTCTCAGGAGCTCGGATTGCCGGCCATCGTGCGGCTTTCGTCCAACGAGAACCCGCTCGGCCCCTCCCCTCTGGTCATCGAGGCGCTGAGGCAGGAAGCGGCGCGGGCCCATCTCTACCCGGACGGGGGCTCGACGCGACTACGTGAGGCCCTGGGCTCGTGGCTCGGCGTGCCGCCCGACTGGCTGATGGCGGGCAATGGCGGAGACGAGCTGCTCGGGCTGATCGCGCGCGCGGCCTTCGAGCCCGGGGACGAGATCCTCATGCCGAAGCCCGCCTTCGAGCCCTACGGCATCGAGGCGCGCCTGTCCGGAGCCACGCCGGTGGAGATCCCGCTCCGCGGGTACGATACCGATCTCGACGCCATGCTCGCGCGCGTGGGGCCCAAGACCAAGGCCATCTTCCTGTGCACGCCGCACAATCCCGCTACGACGATCATCCGGAGAGGCCCCCTCGACCAATTCTTGGAGAAGCTCGGCGACGACGGCCCGCTCGTGATCCTCGACGAGGCGTACCGGGACTTCTCCGATGACCCGGAGACCCCCGACGGGGTGGCGCTGGCGAGACGGTGGTCACGGCTGATCGCGCTCCGCACGTTCTCCAAGATCGCCGCGCTCGCCGGCCTGCGCGTTGGCTATGTCGTGGGAGCGCCCGAGATCATGGGCTGGCTCAACCGCGTGCGCGCGCCCTTCAACGTCAACCGCTTCGCCCAGGTCGCGGCGGTCGCCGCCCTCGAGGATCGCGCCCATCTCGAGCGCACGCGCGCGCTGGTCCTGTCCGAACGCCCGCGCCTCCTGGCCGAGTTCGCCCGGCGCGGCTGTCCCGCACCGCCCTCGCAGGCGAATTTTCTCCTGCCGAGAATCGGTGCGCAGTCGCGAGAGCTCGCTGCCGCACTGCTCAAGGCGGGCATCCTGGTGCGAGACGGGGGAGCGGTGGGCTTCCCGGGGCACCTTCGGATCGCCATCGGGCGGCCCGAGGACAATACTCGACTTCTGGAAATCCTGGACGAGACTCTCGCAGCCCCCTGAGGGACCGCGGCGGGTCAGGGCTGCTCGGCCTGCTCCAGCATCCGGACGCGCTTCGACAGGGTGACGAGCAGCTTGTAGGTCAGGTCGGGCACATCCCGCAGCAGGATCTGGAAGTTCTTCCGGTCAATCACGAGCACCCGCAACGGCGTGGCCGCGCGCACCGTCACGGAGCGCGGGCCGCCATCGAGCAAGCTCATCTCACCGAAGAAGGCGCCGGGCTTGAGGAACTGCTTCTTCTTGCCCGGCTTCTCGACGGCCGCGGTGCCGTCGACGAGCACGAAGAACTCGTCGCCGGGCTGGCCGGCCCGCGTCAGCGAGGTTCCCGTGGGTACCTCGACCACGCGCGAGATGTCGGAGACCGAGCGGAGCTGCTTCTGGCTGCAGTCCGCGAAGAGCGGCACGTCCTCGAGGTGGGCGATCTTCTCGTCATGGCTCATGCGCGGCCCGGCGGGCTCCGCCCGGCGAAGCGCGTCCTTCAGATCCTGCGGGATGGAGCCGTCCAGGATGCGACTGATCAATTCCATGCGATCTCCTCGAGCGTCGGAACGCTACCGCTTGGGCGCGGACCGCCCAGCCTTCTTGTCTTCCGCGGGCCGGGCCTGGCTCTCGGCTTTGAGCGCGCGCAGCTCCCGCTCGAGCCGCGCGATACGCTCTTGGCCGAGGGTGGCCTGCATGCGCAGATCTTCGGCCTCCTTGTACACGCGCGTCAGCTCCCGCTGGAGCCGGGCCGCCTCCCGCCGATTGTCGCTCCACTTGACCCACAGCACGGCGGAGAGCACGACCAGGGTGAGGCAGGCGGCGATGAGAAACCACGGCCGACGCGGCTGCCGGTGGCGCTCCCGATGGTCGGCCGGCTCATCGTCCGGGGCGTCTCCCCTGCGCATGTGGTCCGAGCGTAGCACCGCGGGGTCAATGCCCGCCAGAATTTGCTAAAGTGGCCCGCGTGATTCCCGGACTGAGCGTGGGCCATGTCACCGACAACCGTGGACACACCGGGTGCACCGTCATCATGCCCGAGCGCCCCGCCGCGGGCGCGCTCGAGATCGCCGGACGGGCGGCTGCCGTGCACGGGCTCGAGTTCCTCGACCCGCGTCACCTCGCGCCGACGGTGGACGCGGTCGTGCTGGCCGGCGGCAGCGCCTATGGCCTCGAGGCGATCTGGGGCGTGATGCAGTGGCTCGAGGAGCGCGGGCGCGGCTTTCCCGTGTCCCGCACCGTGGTCCCGCATGTGGCAGGCGCCATCATCTTCGATCTCTCCGTGGGCGACCATCGCGCGAGACCCGACCGGGCCATGGGCCATGCCGCCGCCGCCGCGGCCGGCGCGGGCCCCGTGGCCGAAGGCAGCGTGGGCGCGGGCACGGGCGCCAGCGTCGGCAAGCTCTACGGCATCGAGCGCGCCATGCGCGGCGGACTGGGCGTGGCCCGCGTGGACCGGGACGGAATCACCACGGCCGCGCTCATGGTCGTGAACGCCGCGGGAGACGTGCGGGATCCCGCCACGGGGCGGCTCCTCGCCGGCGCCCGCGACGCGCCCGACGGTCGGCAGCTCGTGGATACCGCGGCCGCGCTGGCGGCGGGGGTGAGTCCGCCGCGCTTCCGCCCCGCCCATACCACCATCGGCGTGGTCGCGACCACGGCCGCCTTGAGCAAGGCGGAGGCGGCCCGCGTGGCGCGGCTCGGCCTCGCGGGATTCGGGCGGGCGCTCTCTCCCCCGCACCTCGACACGGACGGCGACTGTCTCTTCTGCCTCTCCATCGGAGAGGAGCCGGCCGACGTGGCCGGCGTGGGCGCCGCCGCGGCCGAGGCGGTGGCCACGGCCATCGCGCGGGGCGTTCTGAGCGCCACGCCCCTGCCCGGGCTGCCCACCGCGCGGGATCTCTCCCGCTAGAATTCTCGCCGGGGGCTGGAC
>Ga0066695_10000855_pt1 | contig 10929 bp, 9 predicted proteins | sample GraSoiAngelo_144_FD_66452 | JGI IMG/M metagenome (GOLD analysis project Ga0066695, IMG submission 66452) | Grasslands soil microbial communities from the Angelo Coastal Reserve, California, USA - 14_1009_02_40cm | ecosystem: Environmental > Terrestrial > Soil > Grasslands | place: USA...
CGCACGTTCGGCCAACGACCGCGGACGAACTACACCCGACCGTCGGCGTCCCCGCCGGCGCCCATCACGGACATCGTCAGGCGCACCGTGCCGCGGCCGGAGCAGCAGGCGCATCTCGTGCTCGGGTGGCCGGCGCCGCGCCTCGCGGATCGCGACAGCCTCGCCGTGGATCTCGTCGCCACGCTCCTCGCCGGAAGCGAAAGCGCCCGCCTGGCGAGGACGCTGCGCGACAGCGAGCGGATCGTCTCCCGCGTGTCGATGAACAACGCCACGCTCCAGCTCTCCGGCATCGTGTACATCCAGGCGCAGCTCGAGGCGGCGGACGTCGACCTCGTGGAGCGGCGCATCCTCGAAGAGATCACGCGTCTGCAGCAGACGGGGCCGACGGACGAGGAGCGGGAGCTGGCGATCACCAGGGCGGAGTCCGACCACGCCCTCGCGTACGAGACTTCCGACGGCGTCGCGTCCGCGTACGGGATCGCGTTCACGACCGCCACGCTGGACGACGAGCTCGACTACCTGGCCCGCCTCCGAACGATCACCAGCGAGCAGATCCGGGACGCGGCGCGCAAGTATCTGCCCGTCACGGCCTACGCGCGCATCGCGTTCGTTCCGGCACCGCGATGATGAGGCCTCGCGCGCTCGCGGCGGCCGCGCTCGTCACCCTCCTGCTGCCGATCGCGGGCGTCGCGCAGCCGGCCGGCATCACGCGCAGCCGGCTGGCGAACGGCTTCACCGTGATCGTCCGCGAAAACCCCGCGGCGCCCGTCGTCGGCTATTCGCTGCTGGTCAAGATGGGTACGCGCACCGAGACACCCGAGACGGCCGGCATCTCGCACATGCTGCAGCTCATGCTCGTGCGTGGCACCGACAAGATGAGCGGGGAAGAGATCGTTGCAGCCGCCGACCGGATGGGCGGCACCATCGACGCCTACGGTGATGAAGATTATTCCGAGATCACGGCCACGGCGCTCTCGCGCAACTGGCAGCCGATGCTCGAGCTCGTGGGCGCCGTCGCGCTGCGACCGACCGTGCCGGACGGCACGCTGACCGGCGTTCGCGACTTCCTCGTGCGGCAGATCCGGAATCGCGCCGACAAGCCGTTCGACGTCGCGGTCGACCGCATGCGCGCGGCGCTGTTCGGCGATCACCCGTACGCCTGGGATCCCGTTGGCCGCCGGGACAGCGTGGAGCGCCTGACGCGCGACACGCTGCTGGCGTACTACCGACGTCAGTATGTTCCCGGCCAGATGGTGCTGGCCGTCAGCGGCGACGTGAAGACACCCGACGTGATGGCCGAGGTGCGACGGATGTTCGGCGCGATGCCGACCGGGACGATCGCCAGCCCGACGCGGCCGGCGCCGCCGCCGATGGCAGCCACCCGCGAGGTCGTCACCGTGTCCGGCGCGCAGGCGCAGATCTTCATGGCGACGCTCGCGCCGCCGTTCACGCATCCGGACTTCGCGCCGCTCAAGGTCATGACCGCGATCCTCGGCGGCGGCATGGCCTCGCGCTTCTTTTCAGACCTTCGCGACAAGCAGGCGCTGGCCTATTCGACCCGCGGCCAGTACATGGCGCACGTCGACACCAGCGCGTTCGTGGCGATGCTCGGAACCGCGCCCGGCAACGCCCAGAAGGCCGAGGCGGCGCTCAGGGAACAGCTCGCCCGCATCCAGAACGAGCCGGCTTCGGACGACGAAGTCGCGGTGGCCCGCTCCTACGTCGTCGGCAGCCAGGCGATGGACCGCCGGACCAACGCGCGTCAGGCGTGGTACCTCGCCGCGGCCGAGCTGGCCGGCGTCGGCTACGACTACTTCGATCTGTACGCCGCCAACGTCAAGAGGGTCACACCCGCGGACGTGCAGCGCGTCGCCAGACAGTATCTCGGCGTCGTGCGCACCGTCGTCGTCCAGCCGCCGTAATCGTCGTCTAGCCTAGCGAGGTCACCACCATGCGCCTTCAGCTCTCTCTCGCGCTCGCTGCCGTTTCACTCGTTACGTGGCCGCTCGTGGCCGACGCCCAGGACCTGCGCACGGTCTTCAAAGAGGTGAGTCCCACGGTCGTCGTCATCCGGGCCAGCGGCCAGGAGATCACGAGCGGCGGAACGACGCGCTTCCTCGAGACCGGCTCGGGCGTGCTCATCTCCCAGGACGGCAAGGTCATGACCGCCGCGCACGTCGTGCACGCAATGAGCGACATCAAGGTGCAATTCCTCGGCGGCGAAACCGTCACGGCCAGGATCGTGGCCTCAGAGCCGGCGGCCGACCTGTCGCTGCTCCAACTCGAACGTGTGCCGCCCGAGGCCCGCGTGGCCCGGATGGCCGACTCGAACAAGGTCCAGGTGGGCGAGCAGGTCGTGATCGTCGGTGCGCCCTATGGGCTGAGTTACTCGCTCAGCGCCGGGTGGATCAGCGCGAGATGGGCGCCCAACACCGTGTACAAGAGCATGCCGCTCGCCGAATTTCTCCAGACGAACGCCACCATCAATACCGGGAATTCAGGTGGCCCGATGTTCAACCTCGCCGGCGAGGTCATCGGCCTCGTCTCGCACAATATCTCCAAGGGCGGCGGCAGCGAGGGACTCGGCTTCGTCGTCACGATCAATACCGCCAGGCAGCTGCTGCTGGAAAAGAAGTCGTTCTGGGGCGGGCTCGAGGGCCAGCTGCTCACGAACACGATGGCCGATCTGCTGAACGTCCCGAACAACCAGAACGGCTATCTGCTCAAGACGGTGGTCAAGGGCTCCCCGGCGGACAGCTGGGGCCTCAAGGGCGGAACGACGTTCGCGACGATCGGCGGCGAGCAGGTCGTGCTCGGCGGCGACATCCTGCTCGCCGTCGACGGTGTGCAGGCCAACTCGGTGTCGAACATGATCAAGATCAAGGACACGGCGTCCGCGGCGAAGAGCGGAACGCCGGTGAAGGTCACGATCCTGCGCGCGGGCCGCGTCCTCGATCTGACCGTGAAGCTGCCGTAGCCGCTACTTATCGATCCGGGTGATCTTCGAGCCCTGCAGGCCGAGCCCGGCCATCAGGCCTTTCTGATCGAAGAACACCGCGTAGATGTCGTGCTGAATGGTCGAGCTGGTAAAGGCACGCGCGGTGCCGGCGTCGAGGACCACGATGCTGGGCCCGGTGCCGAGCTCGAAGCCACCGCTGCTGTCGAGGTACCGCAGCGCCGAGGGGCTCATGAAGAACAGCGCGTAGCCGAACACCTGCACGCCCGCCTGCAGCCCATACGACGCCGCGAGGGAGTTGTAGTAGCCGGTCGTCTTGCCACGCTGGCGAAGCGCGCCTTCGCCGTACTGCGCGCCGAGCAGAAATCCGGCCTTGACGATGTCCGGGAACACGAGGACGCCGGTGGCCCGCTCGCTGAGCGAACGCGCCCCGGGATTGCTGTTGAGCATCAGGCCGAGAGCGTTGTCGACCGCTCGCTCGATTTCCCCGGCGGACGCGGCGCGAGCGGGTCGAGCATCTCCGAGCATCACGAACGCAAGGGTGATCGCGAACAGACCGACTCCGAGTCGCGCGTTGCGCATCGTACGTCCTCCCTGACTCACTTGATCAACGGAATGTCGCGCGCGAGCTCGTAGTTCACCAGCGCGCGGAGCTTGTTTTCGACCTGGTAGAATCGCGCGACCTTCTTCGGCGGTAGCGCATTCTGCAGCTTGGGCAGGTAGCCGTTCAGCAGCGCCGCGTGCGCCGTTTCCAGCGACAGGAACTGTCCCAGCAGCTGCGACGCGGTGTCGTCGGTCATGGTCTTGTACGCGGCCGCATAGTTGCTGATGAGCTTCATGACGCGGTTGTAGTGCTCGATCATGTCGCTCTGATACGCGTTGTAGACGGGCCAGAACGTCTTGGCCTCGCTCTCGGACAGATCGAGCGCGACGGCGACGAGCAGCTTCTTGTCCGCCCGCACCTTCTCGCGCAGCACTTCCATCGTGTCGTCCTGCGCAGCGGCCGCGCTCGCCAGGCCGACGACGAATGCCGCGGTCATCACTATGGTCTGGATCCGGCCCCTCATCTCACGCCTCCTCGACGACGTCGCGCTCAGTTCGCGACGTCAGACTTCTTCCAGCTCTTGTCGGGATTGAACGCGCGCATCGCGCCGGCGATCGTCGGCGTCTTCGGCCCGAGATCCTTCTCGTAGACGACACCGTCCTGGTTGACGATGAACGTCGTCACGCCCGAGGCACCGTATTCGGCGGGAAACGCGACGAGGCCGAAGCCGCCGATCATCTGGCCGCCGACGACGTAGTCGTACGCGCTATCGGGGGCGTCGGGACCCTGGCTCGTCAGGATGCGGAACAGGTAGCCGTGGTACGGCGTCGGCCCGCCCGACTTGTCGCGCCGGTATCCCTCCGCGCGCGCCTTGGCCACGAAGTCTCCGAGCGGACTCAGCGGCTCGGCGGGCTTCGTCTCCCAGTACAGTCCGTCGCGCTTGCCCGGCGTGCTCGCGAACTTCTGCGCGTACTGCAGCACGCCGTTGCCCCGCCGATCCTCCTCGTAGTACTCGCGCTGCGCGTCGACGTAGGCCAGGCAGACCTGCATCGTGTTCAGCTCGTTGCGGCCGATGCGTCGCGCGAGAATCTCCTCGCGACCCTGCGCGGTATCGAAACGCCAGTGGGCTCCCTGCTTGACGATCGGGATCGGCAACGGCCAGTCGTCGCTTCCGACCTTGAGCGTCATCGCATCCGAGCCCTTGGCGACGAGCGTATGACCGGCGTCGTAGGCCTCCAGGAACGCGTCGCGGATGTTGCGGTCGGCGACCGGATCACCCGAGGCGATCAGCGGCCGCGCGGCGCTGCCCAGGATCGTGACGAGGGCACGCGTGTCGTGCGCGCGCAGCGCGGCCACGAACGCCTCGGTGGCCTCTTCGGCAGACGCGAAGCGCCTTGGCAGGATCAGCGCAGGCTTCGCCGCGGACGTCGGCGCTTGAGTCGCGGAGGACTCTTTTGCTGGCGCCGCCGGCGTCTGAGCAGTCACGCGAAACACGGCGGCCCATCCGAGTGCTGCCACCATCACGACAGACGCGATCAGGATTCGCGGGCTCATCGCCGACCTCCCCCTCGACCGCCGCCACCGCCGCCACCGCCACGGCTACCACCACCGCCACCACCACCGGCGCGGCCACCGCCACCGCCACCACCACCGGACTTCTGGAAGCTCTGGCGGCTGGCGTTCCCGCGGTCGCTGGAGCTCTGCGTGGAGCGACCGTTGCCCACGCCTTCAAACGCTCCGGAGCGCCCGCCCTGCCCGATGCCGCCGCCGCCCGCACCGGTCTGACGGGTCGTCGCGCCGCCTTGGCCAAGCCCGGCGCCGCCCTGGAAGTTACCGCCGCCCTGCCCCACGCCCGCGCCACCCGCGCCGCCGGCGCGACTGACATCACGAGTCGAGGCCTGCGGGCCACCGCCAACGCCGCCGTCGCCCCTGCCAGCCGCCGGCTGCGTGCTCGGGCCGCGTCCGCGGAACTGCTCGCGCGCCTGGCTTCCGCCCGGACCGGTTCGGTTGAAGCGCTGCTGCGTGGCCTTATCGCGATACTGCACGCCCTTGCGGTGCTCGGGGTTGTGCTGCCATTTGCCCCGCCCGCCCTCGCCCCCCTGGTTCCTGCGTTGCTCGACTCGATTCTTCGCGGTCTCGCTGTTGTTCACCCGGTTCGAAAAATTGTTGTAGTTGTTGTTGCTGTTGCTGACGTTGACGTCGCCGCCACCGCTGCCGTGACCCCAGTCGCAGTCGCCCCACAGCGCGGCGCCGACCGCCATGCCGCCGGCGAACATGAACGCGCTGGCGGCGAAGTAACCCGGCGGATAGGGGGAATACGGCGGATAGGCCGGCGGGAATCCGCCATAGACGACCGTCGGGTCGTAGCTCGGCACGTACACCACCTGCGGATTTGCGGGCTCGATCTTGATGATCGTCGTCGTTGGCGGCGCCTGGACGACCTGCACGTTCGCCGGCGCCGGCTGAACCTGCACGGTGGTCGGCGGCGCCTGCTGAACCTGCACGTTCGTCGGTGGCGCGGGTGTTGCGCTCGGCGCGGGCGCGGATCCTGGCGGTGGCGCCCCAGACGCCGATCCGGCTGGCGGAGCAGGCGCGCCGGCCACGGGCTCGACGATGACGTTCTGCTCCTTCGTGCTCTTGAGCTGTCCCGTCGCCTGCGCACGCGCGCGCAGGCGCTGCACGGCGGCCATGAGGTCCTGCTGCTGGGAGAGGACCGCGTCGCCGAGCTTCTGCAGCCAGTCCAGCTTGTCGTTCATCATCGTGAGGACCTGGGGAAACGTGACGAGCGATTTCACGCTGTCGTCCCAGGTCTTCTGCTTGAGGGCCTCGTTGAGCTGGTCGGGCGGCAGCTTGGCGTTCTCTTTGGAGAAGCGCGCCGCCTCCACCACCTCGAGGGGATAGGTGGAGGCCATGAAAATTTGCGCCAGCAGCGCGTCGGGATGAAGCGCGATCGGCGCGACCAGCTGATCGAGCTCTTCGGACTTGAACGCCGGTTTCCCCGCGTCCTGTCCGACGGCGGGCAGCGGCGGCGCGAACAGGATGCACACGAGGCCCAGGGCGACGATCCGGCGCAGAGTGTTCATGGCCACCGCCTTCTGTGTTTCATCGAGCGGATTCTTGTGGCAAATGCCCCGCGAGACCATCGGGCTTTGGTCGTACGCGACCGATCCATGGGGTCAATTGGCCGGAATCGTCAGCACCGGCGGCGGTGGCTTTTCGCCCGTATCCGCCAGCGTCAACAGGATTAGCAGGAAGGTGAACACACCTTTCGATCGGAGATCGCCGTCGTCGATCCAGTACCAGTGATCGCCGTAGCGCACGGCGGCGAAGGCCGCGTCGGGCCGCCAGCTGCCGCTCAGGACGCGAACGGTCGGGGGGAAGGCATTCTCGGTGTCGGCCGCCTGCGGCGGTGGCGGAAACGCGCGGCCGCCGCGGACGTGCTCCTCCGGAACGCTCACGAACGCCGAGAGCTCGTAAAGGATCTGCATCCCGGAGCGCGTCGCCATGGCGACCACGTCGTCGCGGTCCGTTCCCGTTCCGAAGACGATCCGAAAATCGGACTTGTCCGGATTCAGCCCGAGCAGCTTCCGGACCGTTTCCCGCTCGGCCTGAATGTCTGGCGGCACGCTCTTCCTGTGAAACGTCATGACGGTTCCTTCGCGCTTCGCCTCCTTTTCGACGTCGACGCGAAAGCCGACGGCGCCGGATTCCTGGATCCGCCAGAAGGCCTTCACCATCCGCACGAAGTCGGGATCCGGTGGCCGCCCGCGTCCGCCACCTCTGCCGTTCGAGAGTCCGTTCACGCTTTGCACCGCGACCGGAAACAACAGATCCGCGCGGTAGCCCGACTCGATCAGCTCCATCAGCCGGATCGGCGGAATCGGCGTCATCATCGTGCGGATGAAGCTCGATCCGGTCAGCGGAACGTAGGTGATCGTGGGCCGATCGATATAGGTGCCGCCGGCGCCGAGGTTGAAAAAATTCGGCGACAGACCGCTCGGGAACACGGTGCCACTGGCCGAGAGGACGCCTTGAAGCTGGTAGCCGGCGACGATCTGGCCGACGTCGACGAAGATCGGCGTGTCGGCGTAGCGCAGCTTGACGATGTTCAGGAGCGTCTGCTGCTTCCAGGAGTTGGCGACCGCATTCGTGAAATCGAGGCGGTCGCGGTCGAGCGTCACCGAGCCGAAGCTCCCGCAGCCGGCGAGGTAGATCGCACACAATGCTCCGGCCCAGACCCGCGCGCTCCGGCCGATGCGCACCGGCGTCAGAGCACGACCTGCAGCAGCCGTTTCAGCAGCTCCTCGAGCGACACCATGGTCAGGACCAACGGCGCCACCGGCAGGAGCGTCACGATCGCCAGCTGGATCACCGTGTTCTTGTCGAACGGGATCAGCCGCATGCCGCGGATGATTTCGAAGCTATTCCCCAGGTCGGCGAGCGACTGAATGTCGGCGCTCCCCAGCAGCGCTTCTCCCGCCGGCGCGCCGCCGCGGAGCCATTTGTCGTCGAACTCCCGCACGTACCGCTCGGCCAGTGTGCCGTAGGCGCGCAAACCGGCGCGCCGCGCCCGCGCCAGGTGCGGCATGAAGAGCATGAGCGGGCCGAGCACGATCAGCAGGAGCACCGCGGGCACGATGGCCAGCTCGATCTTGAAATCCAGCAGCGCTACCCCCTTGTAAAAGATACGGTTGGCGATCGATCCGGCGAGCAGGGTCCCGTGCGCCATCAGCAGCGGCGCAAACGCGATTACGGTGTTCGTCAGGAAGCTGAGACCGCCGGCACGATCCGGGTGCGTGGGAATCACGCTCAGCTCGCACCGCGTCACCTGCCACAGGAAGCGAATCCAGACGAACACCCGGAAATACCAGCGGAAGAGAAGGAACTGGAAGACCGGGAGGCTGACGCAGACGAACCACCAGCCGGCCGATGACAGCCGGCGGCCGCCGTCCGCGGGTGTCGCGAACCAGGTCGCCACATCGAGGACGGCGTATCGCGGCCAGATAAAAAGGATTCCGACGAGATACACGAACGCGATGAGGAGGATTTCCGCCAGGACCGAGTTCCGCAGCCGGCCGGCGGAGGCCAGGGCCGCGTCGAACCGCGCTCGGGACGCGTCCGCAATCAGACCGCGCTCGAGAAACTGCTGAACGACCGGCAGCATCCGTTGATGCACCACGAGCTCCGCGACGATCAGCAGCGGGACCGCGAGCAAAAACCTGGCGTGCACGTCGACGTCGAGCAGAAACGGCACCCGGACCGCGTCGCCCCACGCGCGCCCATCCAGCACGGAGAGGATCAGCAGCGGGAGCCACGCGAAGAGCGTGATGACGATGATCCGACGATGCAGCAGCTCCAGCGCGCCGCCGGCGAGGTGAGCCCGCCGCACCATCTGGTACAGCGGTCCACCGAGCACCACGGAGAAGTCGTGCGGGTCCGCTCGGACCTCGTCCCGTTGCAGCGGAGACCGCAGGCCTGCGACGGTGCTCACGAAACGGCCGCGCGGTTACAGCTGCCAGCCGCCGCCGAGCGCCTTGTAGAGGCGGACGACGGCGAGGAGCTCGTCGCGACGGGTGGCGATGAGGCCCAGTTCGGCGTCGAAGAGCTGGCGCTCGGAATCGAGCACCTCGAGATAGGATGCCACGCCGCCCCGGTAACGAATGTTCGCCAGGCGCGCGGTGTCGCGCGCCGCGACGGTGAACGCTTCCTGCTCGACGCGCGCTTCGCCGCGCTTGCGGAACTCCACGATCGCGTCGGCGACGTCGCGAAAGGCGCCGAGGACCACCTGTCGGTACTGCAGAAGCGCCGTCTCCGCGCGCGCCTCGGCGGAATTCACGCCGGCGGCGACCCGGCCCATGTTGAAGATCGGCACGGTGACGGACGGCCCCACGCTGAAGAACCCGAGCGGACCGAACCACTTCCTCACGTCGGTGTTGTCGGCGTTCGTCTGCGCCGGGTGGGTATAGATCCCGCCGGCCGCCGCCGAGCCCGCGATCAACACGCGCGGGAAGTAGTCCGCCTTGGCGACTCCGATGCGGGCGGTGGCCGCGGCGAGCTGTTCCTCGGCCTGTCGTACGTCGGCACGTCGTTCGAGGAGGGCGGACGGTACGCCGGCGGGAATTGCGGGCACGGCAATCTGTTCCCCCAGGGGCCGACCGCGCGGCACGGCGTCGGGGTTGCGGCCGAGCAGGATACTGATCACGTTTTCCGTTTGCTCGATCTGGCGCTCGGTGTCCGGCACGGTCTGGGCCGCCGTCGCGACGAGGATTTCCGCCTGCCGGACATCGATCAGGCTCGCCACGCCGCCCGACTGGCGAAGATTGATGAGTCGAAGCGAGTCGCGGCGCGAGACGAGCGTGCTGCGCGAGATCGCGAGCTGCTCGTCGAGCGCGCGCAGCTGGAAGTACGCCGACGCCACGTCCGAGACGAGCGTCGTGACCACGAAGCGTCGGTTCTCCTCCGTGGCGAACAGGTCGCCGCGCGCCGCCTCGGTCCCCCGGCGGAAACGGCCCCAGAGATCGATCTCGAAGAGGAAGTCGAGTCCACCGATCGGCGTGAACGATTCTCGGGGCGTGAGCGCCGGCCGGTCTCCGGCGGTGGACGAATAGATCGCCTCGGCTCGCCCGTCGACCGTCGGAAACTGGAAGGAACGCGCGACGGTGACGGCGGCGCGCGCATCCAGGATCCGCGTCGCCGCCACGCGCACGTCGTAGTTCTGCACGAGCGCCGTGAGGATGAGCGACTGCAGCGTCTGGTCGGGGAAGACGTTGCGCCAGGAGAGGTCGCCGAGCGACTCCGGCGTTGTCGTCGCCGCACCGCGGAAGTCTTTCGGCATGTCGAGGGCGGGGCGTTTGTAGTCCGGCCCGACGGTGCATCCGGCGATGACCAGCGCGGCGGCGGCGAGCGCGGCGCGCCGTCTCACGCGTGGCCTCCGTGAACCGCCGGCTCCGGTGTCGCCGCCGGCCGCGCGCGGCTCGGCGCGTGGCGGCGTCCCAGCCGTTCGACGAAGGCGAAGTTGCCCGGAATGATGAACACACCGAGGAACGTGGCGACCAACATTCCCCAGAACACCGCGGTGCCCATGACGTTCTGCGCGCCGGCGCCGGCGCCGGCGGCGCGCATCAGCGGCACCACGCCGAGGATAAACGCAAAGGCCGTCATGAGAATCGGCCGGAACCGCAACCGCGCGGACTCCAGCGCCGCCTCCTCGACGGACATCCCGTCCTGCTCGTGCTTCGCCTTCGCGAACTCGACGATGAGGATCGCGTTCTTGGCCGCGAGCCCGATCAGCATGATGAGGCCGATCTGGACGTACACGTTGTTGTCATAGCCCATCAGCCAGCAGCCGAAGAACGCGCCGAGGGCCACGAGCGGCGAGCCGAGCAGCACCGCCCAAGGCAGGCGCCAGCTTTCGTACATGGCGGCCAGC
>Ga0066695_10000856_pt1 | contig 10915 bp, 6 predicted proteins | sample GraSoiAngelo_144_FD_66452 | JGI IMG/M metagenome (GOLD analysis project Ga0066695, IMG submission 66452) | Grasslands soil microbial communities from the Angelo Coastal Reserve, California, USA - 14_1009_02_40cm | ecosystem: Environmental > Terrestrial > Soil > Grasslands | place: USA...
CGCGGATCAAAGACGCTCGCCGCGAGCCAGGCGCTGCTTCAGATCCTCGAGCTTCAGCGCCAGCCCCCGGTCCCCGAGCGCGAGCATCTGGACCGCGAGCACGGCGGCGTTCTTGGCCCCCGCGGATCCGATCGCGACCGTGGCGACCGGCACACCCGCGGGCATCTGCACGGTGGAATAGAGCGCGTCCACCCCTTGAAGGGGCGATCCGCCGAGCGGCACGCCGATCACGGGAAGGGTGGTGTGCGCCGCCACCGCGCCGGCGAGATGGTTCGCCATGCCGGCGCCCGCGATGAAGACCTGGATCCCCGCTCCCTTCGCCTCCTGGACGAGCTCGCGCACGCGATCGGGGCTGCGGTGCGCGGATGCGATCTCCAGGCGGGAGCCGACGCCGAAGCTCTCGAGCACCTTGGCCGCCTCCTCCATCACCGCGCGGTCGGAATCGCTGCCGAACAGGATCAAAACGCGAGCCTTCTCGCTCATGTGCCGGTTCTCCCCGTTTGAAGTGGCGCCGCGATATCGCGCCGGTAGTGCATTCCATCGAATCGGATCCAGGAGACCGCCTCGTAGGCCGCCTCCCGCGCACGCTTCACCGTCTCGGCACGGGCGGTCACTCCGAGAACGCGGCCGCCGCTCGTCACGAATCTCCCCGCGCGGCGGTCCACGCCGGCGCAATAGAACCGGATGCCGTGGGGCCGCGCGTGGCTCAATCCCTCGATCCGCTGCCCGGTGCGCGTGTCTTTAGGATATCCCGCCGCCGCCAGCACCACGCACACCGCCGCGCCCGCGTGGCGAAGGAATGTCCGGTGCCGGTCCGCGGGAAGGGAGCCCTGGGCGGCACGGAGAAAGAGCGGCAACACGTCCTCGTCGAGGAGCGGCAACACCACCTGCGCCTCCGGATCGCCGAACCGCGCGTTGATCTCGAGCACCATCGGACCCGAGGGGGTGAGCATGAGGCCCAGGTAGAGAATCCCGCGATAGGCGATCCCCCGCGCGCGCAGCGCGGCGAGGAGTGGATCCACGATCCGGCGCCCGATCGCGAGCGCATCCTCGTGATTCGGCTCGAGCGCGGGCGCGCACGCCCCCATTCCGCCTGTGTTCGGGCCCGTGTCTCCGTCGTAGGCGCGCTTGTGGTCGCGCGCCGGCGGGAAGAGCATCCAGCGCTCCCCGTCCGTGAGGACCAGGAGCGAGGCTTCCTCCCCGCGAAGGAACTCCTCCATCACGAGCGTCCTCCCCGACTCCCCCAGCTCTCCCCGGTCCATCCAGGACGCGATCACCTCGAGCGCCTCGCGCTCGGTATCCGCGACCACCACCCCCTTGCCGGCCGCGAGGCCGTCGGCCTTCAGAACGATGGGATAGGTCGCGGCCGCGAGGATGCGCTTCGCCTCGGACGCGCTGTGCGCGAGGCGGTAGGGCGCCGTGGGGAGATTCAACTCCTGCATCAACTGCTTGGCGAAGCTCTTGCTCGACTCCAGGCGGCCCGCGGCGCGGATGGGACCGAGCACGGGAATCGAGCCCTTCTGGAGCTCGTCGGCGAGCCCCGCGGCGATCGCCGCGTCCGGTCCGATCACGACCAGGTCCGGCTTTTCGCGCGAGGCCCACGCGGCGAGCGAGGGGAGGTCCGTGGCGCGGATCGGCACCAGGGTCGCTTCCGGCTCCATCCCGGGATTTCCCGGCGCGGCGAAAATGGCGGGGTGCTCCGGAGAATCGTGAAGGGCGCACACGAGCGCATGTTCCCTTCCGCCGCCGCCCACCACGAGCACCCGCGGGTGCCCGTTCACGTCGCCTCGAGCTCCTTCTTGAGCGCGTCCTGGATCTTCTCCGGGTGGGCGCGTCCCCGTGACTGCTTCATCGCCTGTCCCACGAGGAAGGCGAACGTGCGCTCCTTCCCCGCGCGCACCTCCGCGGCGGGGCCCGGGTTCGCCGCGATCACCTCGCGCGCGATCGCCCGGAGGGAGGCTTCGTCGTCGATCGGGAGCAGTCCCTGGCTCTTCACCAGCGCTTCCGGATCCTCGGGACGGGTCAGCATCATCTCGAAGAGCTGCTTTCCGATCTTTCCGGAGATCCTCTCCTCCGCGATCATCCTCACCAGCGTCCCCAGGCGGTCCGGCCGGATCGGAAATTCCTCGATCGATTGCCCCTCCTTGTTCCGGATCCCGTTCACCTCCGTCATGATCCAGTTCGAGGCGAGCTTCGCGCTGCCGGAGCGCCGGGCGACCTCCTCATAATAGGAAGCCAGGGCGCGCGTCTCGGTCAGGACCTCGGCGTCGTATTCCGGAATGCCGAAGTCGCGCGTGAGCCGCTCCCGCACCTGATGCGGAAGCTCGGGCAGCGCGGAGCGCACGGATTCGATCCAGGGCGGTTCGAGATCCAGCGGCAGGAGGTCCGGCTCCGGGAAGTAACGGTAGTCGTGCGCCTCCTCCTTGCTTCGCATGGGCTCCGCCTTGCCCTTGTCCGCGTTCCAGAGGAGGGTCTCCTGGACGACGCGGCCCCCGGACTCCAGGAGCCGGATCTGGCGCTCGGTCTCGAACGCGATCGCGCGCTCCACGTTCCGGAACGAGTTCATGTTCTTGATCTCGGTCTTCGTGCCGAACACCGATTGACCGCGAGGCCGGACCGAGACGTTCGCGTCGCACCGGAGGCTCCCCTCCTCCATGTTCCCGTCGCAGACGTCGAGATACACGAGGATCTGCTTCAGGCGGATGAGATAGTCGTAGGCCTCGGCGCCGCTCCGGATCTCCGGCTCCGACACGATCTCGATGAGCGGCACGCCGCTCCGGTTCAGATCCACGAGCGTCGTGTTCACCCCTTGCCGGCCTTCCGGATGGAGCGATTTCCCCGCGTCCTCCTCGAGGTGGATCCGCACGAGGCCGATCCGCTTCCAGGCCCCTCCGACGTGGATCTCGACGGTTCCTCCCGAGCAGAGCGGCCGGTCGTACTGCGAGATCTGGTAGCCCTTCGGGAGATCGGGATAGAAGTAGTTTTTCCGCGCGAACACGCTCCGCACGGCGATCGTGCCGCCCACGGCGATCCCGGTCATGACCGCGAACCGCACCGCCCGCTCGTTCAGGATCGGAAGGACGCCGGGGAGCCCGAGGCAAATGGGACAGACCTGGGTGTTCGGCCGTGCTCCGAATTTCGTGCTGCAGCAGCAGAAGATCTTCGAAGCGGTCTTGAGCTGAGCGTGGACCTCGAGCCCCACGACCGTCTCGTAGCGTCCCGGCGCCGCGCCCGCTTCCGCCTTCGAGGGGGATTCCGGAGCCGGTCTCGTCGCGCTCACGTCCGGGCTCCCCCGTTCGCGATGGGCGGCACGCCGAGCGGATCCCCGCTCTTCTTCTCCCAGGTCCTCGCGATCCGGAGCAGCGTTCCCTCGTCGAAGGGTCGTCCCACGAGCTGAAGCCCGATCGGAAGATTGGAGCGTGTCCTGCCCGAGGGAAAGGAGAGGGCCGGCGCACCCGCCAGCGAGGCGGGGATGGAGAAGATGTCGTTCAGGTACATGGCGAGGGGATCGTCCACCTTCTCGCCGAGCTTGAACGGAGGCGTGGGCGTCGTGGGCAGGAGGATCGCGTCCGCGCGCAGGAGCGCCTGATCGAAATCCCGGCGCACGAGCGTGCGCACCTTCATGGCGCGAAGATAGTAGGCGTCGTAGTAGCCCGCGGAGAGCGCGTACGTGCCCAGCAGGATGCGGCGTCTCACCTCGCGCCCGAATCCCTTGCCGCGCGTCGAGGCGTACATCGTCTGAAGATCGTCGCTCTTCGCGCGGAAGCCGTAGCGGACGCCGTCGTACCGGGCGAGATTGCTGGAAGCTTCCGCCGGCGCGATGAGGTAGTAGGTGGCGATCGAGTAGCGCGCGTGCGGCAGGGTGACGTCCAGGATCTCGGCACCTTCGCCGGAGAGCTTCTTCGTGACGCGATCCAGGGAGGCCGTGATCTCGGGGTCCACCCCTACGGACAGGAGATCGCGCGGAATCCCGATCTTCATGCCGCGCACGCCGCGCTCCAGGCTCTCGAGATCGATCGGCGTGGCGTCGGAGCGGCTGGTCATGTCGCGCTCGTCCCGTCCGCAGATCTCGTTGAAGAGGAGTGCTACGTCCCGGGCCGTCCGCGCGAACGGACCGATCTGATCGAGCGAGGAAGCGAACGCCACGAGACCGTAGCGGGACACGGCGCCATAGGTGGGTTTGAGGCCGAACACGCCGCAGAAGGCGGCGGGCTGCCGCACCGAGCCGCCGGTGTCCGATCCCAGCGCCAGGGACGCTTCGAGCGCCGCCACCGTCGCCGCGGATCCCCCGCTCGACCCTCCGGGGACCCGGTCCAGGTCCCAGGGATTTCTCGTCGGAAAATAGGCCGAGTTCTCGGTAGAGGAGCCCATCGCGAACTCGTCGCAGTTGGTCTTCCCCGTGAACACGGCCCCGGCGGCGCGCAAGCGCTCCACGACGTGCGCGTCGTAGGGAGGAAGGTATCCTTCGAGGATGCGGGACCCGCACGTGGTCGGAATGCCGTGCGTGCAGAGGTTGTCCTTGAGTGCGATCGGCACGCCCGCGAGAGGAGAGAGCTTCTCGCCGGACTCGAGCCGCCGGTCCACCTCGGCCGCCATCTCGAGGGTGCGCGCGCCGTCGCGATGGAGATAGGTCGAGAGCCGCGGCGCGCTCCGCTCCGCGCGCTCCACGAAGACGCGCGCTACCTCGACGGCGCTCCGCTCGCGGTTCCGGACGGCACGTCCAATCGACTCCGCGGTTTCCAGAGGGTCCGGCTTCTTCGTCATACGACTTGCGGCACTCTGAAGTAGTCCCCGTCCCGGTCGGGAGCCTGCGCGAGGGCCTCGTCGCGCACGTTCGAGGGCTTCACCTCATCTTCCCGCAGAGGCGCCTTGGTCCCTTCGCCCACCTGGCTGGTCGGCTCGATGCCGCTCACGTCCAGATCTTGCAATTGCTCCACGTAGGAGAGGATCGAGGTCAGCTCCTTCACGAGACGCGCCTCCTCGGAAGACTCCACCTGCAATCGCGCCAGGACCGCGACTTGCTGCACGACCTTCGCGTCAATCGGCATGGCTCAGCTCCGCGAAGGCGGCGAGGATCTTCTTGGTCCCCGCCCGCCGGAAGTCCACCGTGAGCTTCGCGCGCTCGCCGTGCCCTTCGCAGGCCACGACGATCCCCTCCCCGAACTGCGGATGCGTGACGCGCACCCCGATCGGGCTCGGTCCGCCCCCCCGCGCCGCCCGGGCTCCCTGCTCGCTCCCCCCGCGCCATTTCCTCGACACCGGCTTCGGGGCCGCCGCCCACGGCTCCCCGTCCCACTCGATGCAGTCCTCCGGAATCTCATGGAGGAACCGGGAGCTTCCTCCTCCGGCCGGGTTCCAGGTACGGCGGAAGGAAGCATGGAAGAGATGCACGCGCTGCTGCGCCCGGGTGAGCGCCACGTAGAAGAGTCGCCGCTCCTCCTCGAGCTGCGCCGGATCGTCCATCGAGGACGAATGCGGGAGGAGACCTTCCTCCAGCCCGACCACGAACACGTACGGAAACTCGAGCCCCTTGGCCGAGTGGATGGTCATGAGATTCACCGTGTCGTCCTCGTCGTTCCAGAGATCCACGTCGGTCAGGAGCGCCACCTCGGCGAGAAACCCCTCCACCGTGGGATCCTCGGCGCGCCGCAGATAGGATTCCGCGCCCGCGATCAGCTCGTCCACGTTCTCGATTCGCTCCGCCGCCTCGGCGGGATTCTCCTCGAGGAGATATTCCCGGTACCGGATCTTCGCGATCAGCTCGGTCAGGAAGGCCGGCGGGGAGAGGGACGCGAGCGGCCGGAGCGAGACGAAGAGGCGCGCGAATTCCTGGAGCTTCCTCGTGCCGGGCCCGGCCACCGCGGCGCCCAGCTCGGGATGCTCGAGGGCTTCCGGCACCGTGAGTCCCCGCGCTTCGGCGAAGCTCTGGAGCCGGTCCAGCGTCGTGCGTCCGATCCCGCGCGGAGGCACGTTCAGGATGCGGTACCACGCCACGGAGTCCCTGGGCTGGACCAGAGCGCGCGCGTAGGCCATGACGTCCTTGACCTCGCGGCGCTCGTAGAAGGAGATCCCGCCCGTGAGCTGGTACGGAATTCCCGAGCGCCGGAGCGCGTTCTCCACCGCGCGCGACTGCGCGTTGGTGCGGTACAGGACCACGAAGTCCCGGTTGTGGAGGTCCTGGGTCCGGCGCGTCTCGAGGAGGAGCGAGACCATGCGCTCTCCTTCGGCCTCCTCATCCTCGGCCAGGTGCACGCGGAGCCGCTCCCCGACCGCGTTCTCGGTCCAGAGCTCCTTCTCCTTGCGCGCGGTGTTGTGCTTCACGACTCCGTTCGCGGCGCGGAGAATCGTCTGCGTGGACCGGTAGTTCTGCGTCAGGCGCAGCACCGTCGCCTCGGGAAAGGACTTCTCGAAGGAGAGGATGTTCCCCACGTCGGCGCCGCGCCAGCCGTAGATGGACTGGTCGTCGTCCCCCACCACGGTGAGGTTCCGGTGCGTCCGAGAGAGACTCTCGATGAGGCGGAACTGGATGCCGTTCGTGTCCTGGTACTCGTCCACCAGCACGTGCAGGAAGCGCGTGGCGTACGCGCGATGGATCTCCTCGTCCAGCTCGAACAGGCGCACCGTGTGTCCGAGCAGGTCGTCGAAGTCCATCGCCCCGCGGGCGCGGAGCGCCTTCTGATAGCCTTCGTAGACTTGGACGAGCCGCCGATCCACCGAGGTGAACGCGGTCTTCTGATACTCCTCCGGACCGATCCCCTCGTTCTTGAGCTTGGAGATCCGCGATCCGGCCGCCGCGGGGGTCAAGCTCTCGTCTTGCGGCCCCACTCCCTTCAGGAGCTCGCGCAGGATCGAGCGCTGGTCGTCGGTGTCGTAGATCACGAAATTCTTGGGATACCCGAGAAGCTCCGCGTGACGGCGGAGGATCCGAACGCACGTGGCGTGGAAGGTTCCGAGCCAGACACCCAGGTCCTCCCGTCCGAGAAGCGCCTGGGCGCGCGCCCGCATCTCCCGGGCCGCCTTGTTCGTGAAGGTGAAGGCGAGGATGGAGCCCTGGGGGATTCCACGCTCGCGCACGAGGTGCGCGATGCGTCCCGTCAGGACGCGCGTCTTCCCGCTGCCCGCTCCGGCCAGGATCAGGAGGGGCCCGCCGGGGTGCTCGACCGCCTGACGCTGCACGGAGTTCAGGTCCACGGTTCTCCTAGTACTCGAGCCTCACCTTGAGATCGAGGTTGTACTGCTGCTTGTCTTTCTGGGCCGGGCTCAGCTGGCTGCCGGGGCCCGGGCGGATCTGCTCGCCACGCAGGAGAAGGTGCCGCGTCATACGGTATTCCGCGCTGAAGCTCTGCGCCTGCTCCGCCGTCGCGGAGAAGTCGCGAGAATACTTAACATAAAGCTCCGGTGTCACGTACCTTCCGAGACCGATCGCGCCGATGGTCTGTCCGGAGGTGCTCCCGCCGCTCGCGGTCCCGGATTGCAGGTCGATCGTATCGATGAAGCCCACGTCCGAAAGAAGCCGCTCCGCGCCTCGGAAGAGGTAGTTCCGCACCGGGAGCGTCGCGTCCGGGGCGGCGCCGGTGGTCGAGACGATCATCGTCGGATCCGTGCTGATTCCGGTGGTCGAGACCGTCGGGACCGCGCTGAACTGGCCAATCGTGAGGATCCTCCAGAGGTAGGCTTCATTGTCCCCGCCGTCGTCGTGCAGGTGCACCTTGAGCTGGCTGGCTTTCCCGGAGAGCGTCATGTAGATCGGAGATTCGCCGGTCGTGGTGCCCTGGGAGGCGGTGCGCGTGCCCAGCCCCCGGACGATGGTCTCGGCCTCGATCTGGATGTCCGGATCGATGCGGTCCAGGCTCGTGAAACTGATCGTACCTTGCAGGATCCGGAATTCGCTCGAGTACATGTAGAACTTACCCTTCACGTCGAGCGTGCCGAGGATGAGATCGCGGACGCCTTCATTGCGCAGGGTCAGCTGGCCGTTCTGAAGCTCCACCTCGGTATCCAGATTCCGGTACCAGAGGTTTCGCGGCACGTCGACCGCGATGTCGTAGAGGAAGGGAACGAGCGTCACGGAGTCCTCGCGCGGCTGGCTGAGGTCCAGCGTGAGCTCCCCGCGGAGGAGCGTCGCCGGCGTGACGCTCGTGATCCGGTAGGTCTCGCCTCCGCTCGGATCGACGGCGTCCTGGACTTTGAAGTCGCCGTTGAATCGGAACATGTAGGTTTCCCGGTCGGTTGCCGTGAATTCCGTCGCGCGCAGGCGAAACTCGAAATCTCCGTACCGCTTCTTCTCCGCCGATTGCCACCATCCGGTTCCGGTCAGGCGACCCTTCTTTCCCTCCTGAGCCGCGATGCGGGTGACGTTGACCCGATGCTCGTCGAACGAAGCGTCCACCTCGAGGCCCTCCAGCACTTCGTCGCGGCCCGCGACTCTTAGAATTCCGTCCTTGAGGTGAAGGGAGCCCGTCACCACCGGGCGCCCCGGCGTCCCGCTCAGGTCGGCCGTGACATTGAGCTTTCCGGCGCTCGCCGCGAACTCGGGGACGAAGAGCGCAGCCACGCTGAAGTCGGCGTCCACCATCCGGAGCTTCAAGGCAACCGGCGAATCGCGCAGAGTCGCGTGCCCTCCGTAGAGGGAGAGATCGATGGGAATGGACCCTTCCACGTGCGTGGTCGCGCCGTCGCGCGCGAAGTCGAGGTGCTCGAGCGTGAGCCTTCGCGCGGCGTAGTTCCCCACCAGCTCGGCCGTGGCCGACTCGACGCCGTGGTACGCGACCGAGGACGCCGTCACGTGCATGGCGAGTGCGGGCGCACCGGCGGTGCCGGTCACGCGCACGGTCCCCGTCGCGATCCCCCGGAGCGAGCTCAAGCTGGTATCGATCGGAGCCAGGGTGTTCAGATCGAAGGATTTCATGTCGAGCAGAAGACTGAGATCCACGCGCGAAGCCCAGGCATGGTCCTTCCGCTCGAGCGCACGCATCCACTCTTGCAGCGTCATTCGGGGCCGCGCGGTCCCGGCCAGCGTGGCCGAACCGGATCCGCGGACCCACCGGACGTTCGAGAGGGACAGGGTGCCGGGAGCGTAGCTCCCCGCGACCACGAGCGAGTCCCCCTCCACCTCGCCCAGGCGCGGATGCACCACGCGGAGATTCGCCTGGACGTCGGGATCCGAGAGCGGCCCGTCCAGGAGCAAATCTCCGTCCGCGATGCCTCGAGGGGCATCGGGAGATTCGGGAGGGCCGATCGCCTGACTCAGGTCGACATTCTGCAAGATGGCGTGCGCGCCGGCCCGGTTCGTCTTGAGATCCAGGCTTCCCGTCAGATTCACGCGTCCGGTCCCCATGGCGAGCATGAGGCTCTGGACCGTGAGCCGATTCCCCTCGAGCGAGGCCTGGACCGGTTGGACGTTTCGCCACGCCCGGTCCCCCACGGCGAGCCCGACGGAATCGAGCATCGCCATCGTGGCCTGGCCCCGGAACCGCACCTCGCCGTGCAGGGTGAGCGTCGTGTCCCCGAGCGACTCGCGGTAGCGATCGATGACGATCTTGTCGTTGAGGGTCAGGGCGGAGACCACGTCCCCCAGCGGCCGGTCTCCCGCGCGAAGACCGGCCACCGCCACGTCCGCGACCGCGGCCGTAGAAGAGCTGAGCTTCCCATGCGAGGAGATCCGGAGCGAATCGAAGGACATGTCATTCGTGAACGTTCCCGACGTCAAGACTCCCTGTAGAAGGAAGTCGGGCGCGGACGACGTACCGCGGAGCGTCCCCTGGACCCTTCCCTTCCCCGATTTCAGGGAGACAGGACTCAAGAGCGGGCTCATGGCGCCGAGGTCCCGAACCAGCGCCTCGTACGTGAACGCGAGCGTCGTATCCGGGCTCACCGTCCCGGACGCGACGAGACGGGCGCCGGGGGTATCCACCCACGCGGTGTCCACGCTCAGGTCCCCGCGCTGTCCCAGCCGGGTGTGCACGAATCCGCGCTCGATCTGGAGCCGCCCGAGGGATCCTCGATCGAGATCCATCGAGACGTCGGCGACCGGGTAGGGCTTGGCGCGTACCGCGCGGATGCGCGCGGTCCCGGCGAGACTCCCGTGGGGCGTGTTCGCCGGAACCCGCCACCACGGAATCTGTGCGGGGTTCACGTTCTTCAGTTTGGCCTCCGCGGTGATCATGCCCCGCGTTTCGATCACGGCCCGTCCCTGCACCTCGGTCTCCCGCACGCGCATCCGGCCGTCGTCGACGTGGATGGCGCCGGGCACCAGCGTGGCCCGCACGAAGAGCGTGTCCACCGGCTCCCCCTGAAGGGTGCCCGAGAGCCGCGCCACGGCGTTCCCGGAGCTGGGGTCGCCCGCGAATTGAACTTCGCCGTAGAGGGTCCCCTGCGCCGGCGGCGAGAGATCGAGGAGCCGCATGACTTCCGAGACCTCGAGCGGACTCAGCCCTGTGCGGGAAGAGACGACGCGGGCGTGCTCCAGATCCCAATCGATGGCGGACCGGATACGCGAATGGTCCAGCACCGCGTAGAGCGGGTCGAAGCGAAGGTGGCCGCCCGAGACCGTCGCGATCCCCTCGGCGCGGATGTTCGCCGGTCGATCGGGCATGAGGCTCTTGCCCGAGATCCGGGTGACGCGGAGCGTCGTCCGGTCGGGCTCCAGAGTCGCGAGCGCGTTCCCCGCGATGTTGCCGAACCGAACGTCTTCCCGGTCCAGGGACAGAGTCCCGTTCTGAAACGACACATCGATTCGCGTCGCGCTCTTGTCCAGCGGATTTCGCTTCGAGCCATGGAAGCGGGGCACGACGAGATTTCCGTGCTTGTCGTGCACCAGCGGGACCACGGGGGAGTCGATCGTGATCCGGAGGCTGCGGCGGCGGGAAAAGAGGAGCTGATACGTGTCGTATTCCGCACGAAGCCGCGTGGCGTG
>Ga0066695_10000857_pt1 | contig 10914 bp, 7 predicted proteins | sample GraSoiAngelo_144_FD_66452 | JGI IMG/M metagenome (GOLD analysis project Ga0066695, IMG submission 66452) | Grasslands soil microbial communities from the Angelo Coastal Reserve, California, USA - 14_1009_02_40cm | ecosystem: Environmental > Terrestrial > Soil > Grasslands | place: USA...
GGATCATCTTTGAAAGCGTTGTGGACGAGACGCCGTTCGTAGGAATTCATCGGTTCGAGCTGAAGCGAACGGCCAGTGATGCGCACCCGATCGGCCAATTCTCGCACCCGCTGGACGATACGATCTTCACGCATGGAGCGGTAATGTTCGCAATCGACGATCACTTTTTCGGCATCTTTGTCTTTGGACTGCAGGAGTCGATTAAGCAAAAACTGGATGGCTTCGAGCGTTTCGCCGTCTCGGCCGATCAAGCGCCGGCTTTCCTCGGTGTAAATTTGCAGCGTTAAGTTGCCGCCTTCGTTCTTTGTTTCCTCGATTTGCACGACGAAACCGAGATAACCCAGCATGGTGTCGAGTAATTCCTTTGGAGTCATCATCGCTTGCGTTTTCCGGCGGGTGCAACTTTTTCGAGCTTCGGCATTGGCTGATTCTTGTTCTGATAAAATTGCAAAATACTGAAAAGATTCTGAGTGGTGTAATACAATGCCAGAGCTGCCGCAAAATTGTAGCAGATAAATAGAAAGATCAGAGGCGTGAACATCATCACCCGGCGTTGCGTGGCGTCGCCGGTCTTTGGAGTCATCTGCATCAGCCAAATTTGCGTGGCCGCCATGCAGAGCGGAATGATATTGACCGGCCAGCCGAGCAACGGCAAGTGCGCGACAGTGTCGGGCTGGGAAAGATCCTTTACCCACAAGAATTTCGCATTCCGCAGTTCAACCGCCTGACTAAGCATTTTGTACAGGCCGAAAAAGATCGGGATCTGAATCACCATCGGCAAACAGCCGCCGACGGGATTGATACCGTACGATTTGTAAAGCTTCATCACCTCCTGGTTCATCCGAGTCGGGTCATCTTTGTATTTTTCCTTCAGCTCCTGCATTTTCGGCGACAGCGCGGACATCTGCCGCATCGACCGGTTCGCCCTGTTTTGAATCGGCCAGAGGACAAGCTTGATAATCGTGGTCAGCGCAAGAATGGCAGCCGCGTAATTTCCCAGCCAGCTGTGCAGCAAGTTCATGAAGTTGAGAAGGAACTGGCACACAATCTTGAACATCCCGAAATCCATGATCTCGGCTTCGTTATGCGGGAGCTGCGCGAGGCGATGGTAAAGTTTCGGGCCAGCGTAAATTTCAAAGCGCGCGCTGTAAGTTTGGCCAGGCTGCAGCTGAAAGCCGGGCATGCCGAGCGCGCCCTCAATTCCGAGTAGTTTTTGATCCGGCGCGCGCGCGACATCGAAGCGCCGGCCCCAAGCCGCGTTGGCCTTGGCGGTGAGAGGCGCGAGCAGCGTCGTAAAAAACTGATCGCTTACAGCAACCCACTCCGCACCTGCGATATTTTCCTGATAAAAAGGCCGCGCGGCACGCGCGTTTATGCCGAGCAATCCGCCGCTTGCGGCGAACCAGCCAACATCGATTCCTTTTGCTTTTCCATCGATGCACCAGACCAGTCGCGTGTAATATGGGTAATCCTTCGGGTGGATTGGAGCAGCAGATCCAAGCGCGACAAAGTAACCAGCACGTTGGAATGATTGAGAGCCGCGATTCTCAAGGTCGACATCCATTTCGGCCACAAAATTGTCTTTCTTCTCCTCGGATTTTGGGAAGAAAAACCTTTTCCGAATCGTGACTTGCTCCGCCGTGGTACGCTCGAATCGTACCGCGGAATTCAGCTCGCGAGAGGCGGTAAACTCAAGAAGCTCGGGCGACGACGGCTGGTCGGTGATCGCGCCAATCGGCGCGCACTCCGCTGAATTTAACACTACACGTTCCCCTTTTTCCGCCACTTGATTCAGCAAAACTACCTCTTTGATTCCACCTCCACGGTTTGTCAGGCGGAGCTCGACATCCGAATTGCGCAGCGATTCTATCTTCTCGGGAAAGCTCGGAACTGGTTCCGGAGCTTTCGACGCGATTGCGGGAGCGACCGCGGTCGGAGCTGTCGAAGGGCTAGTGGATGGCGTTGGTACGGGGGACGCTTGCGTCGGTCCAGTGGTGACCGGGACCGGTTTTCGTGGCGTCTGTTTTACCAGATAGAACTCCCATAAGACGAGTCCAATCACGCAAAGGGCAACGGCAATCCACGCAGTTCGATCCATAACTCATTCCGAAGCGGCTATTCACAGACACAGTCTAGATTTGATTGGGTGAATGTGGGGCCAGTTTTCAACTTGCCCACTTCCTTGCCCGCGCAAATTGGAATCTGGTGCCACTCTGACTTCCGCGCCGGCACCGGATCATGCCCTGCCCCGCCCCAAGGTTGGCACCGTGCCAACCGCTTCAATCCCAGCCAGCTTCCTCGAGAGACACCATGCGTCTCCACCGCTTCCAAAAAATATGCCGAACACGTCGGATTAAATCGACACCCGGAACCGGGGCCGCAAATCAACGAGAGGACCGGCGAGAGTGTGTATTGATAAATGCGAATGAAAAAGCGAAGGAAACTGAGCATCAGAGCGCTAGAATAGAAGCGCGCTTTGCCAGACGCAACCATTCATCTTCCAGCGCGTGATAACTCGCGCTCGCAGCGTCGCGCCTGGCGACAAGTACAATCCATAAGTCTTCTCGCAAATTATGCTGGTGTGTTCGCACGATCTCGCTCAGCCGACGTCGAATCCGATTGCGTAGGACTGCGCTGCCGAGACGTCGGCTCGTAACCAAGCCAGCGCGACAGGCGCCAGAGTTTTGCACTGCGAGAACGCCGAGCAGGATGAACTTGCCGCGTTGAGTGGTGCCGCCCTGCTTTACACGCTCGAATTCCGAAGTGCGTGTTAAGCGCCGGGACTTGGGGAAAGAAAGTGTGCGCGTTTGCAGCATGGCCATCTCCGATCTGCACCACGACAGTACTGGCTCTGGGTCTGTACAGCAAAAGTCTTCCCCCGAAACATTTCAGGGGAAGACTTCGCAAATTAAGCTGACTGGAACGCTAGGGTGTTGGCGAAGAAGTCGTCGTCGTCGTCGTACCGGACTCGGTCTTCGTTTCGCTGCTCGGCGTAGTTTTATTGATGGTCGTGTTCGTCTCCGTCTTGCTCGATGTAGCCGGGGATGGATTCACGATAGTTGTATTGCTTTCCTTTTTCTCGCTGGGCGGATTAGTAACGGTTGTCTCCTTTTGTTCACAGGCCGACAACATTGCAAGTCCAGCTAAGAGGCAAATATATCTTTTCATACCCCTGAATCGACTTTCGTGATGGATTCAGCCGCAATTAGGGAGTTGGCGAAGTAGCCGGGGACGTGCCGTACTCCGTTGTGGACGGACTCGTCGACTCCGGGACGGGCGGAGTTGTTTCAGTTGTAGTCGCCGGAGTTGTGGCAGCTGGGCTTGCCGCCGGCTCGGTAGTTTCGGTCTTTTGCTCGCACGCCGCGAGGAGAGCGGCACTGGCCAGGATGCAGATATATTTTTTCATAATAGTAGTTGGAAGCGCATATTGCTTTAAATGATTAATCGGAGCAAGGCACTTTTTGGCCCTGTCTGGATTTATTTTTCAGCAGCAAACGCTTGATAATCGCGGATTAAAGTGGGGCCTCGTATTTGAGGCCGTGCGCCTCCGCCACCGCTCGGCAAGTGAGCCATCCGTCCCGCGTATTGATGCCACCAAGAAGGGCCGGTTGTTTTTTGCATGCGCCCTCCAAGCCTAGATCGGCAAGCAATTCGATGTAACGGTAGGTGACGTTGGTAAGTGCTTGCGTGGCAGTGCGCGCATAAGCCGCGGGCATGTTCGCTACGCAATAGTGCGTCACACCCTCTTCGACATAAACAGGATCCAGATGCGTCGTTGGGTGCGAAGTTTCAGAACAGCCCCCTTGATCAATCGAGATATCCACGAGCACGCTCCCGGGTTTCATCTTTTTCAACATTGAGCGCGTGATCAACTTCGGAGCTTTTGCTCCCGGTACGAGCACCGCACCAACTAGCAAATCGCATCCTGGCATCAAATCGTGCAGGTTCGCTTCGTTGGAATAGAGAGTGTGCGCATTATTCATCGTGATATCGAGAAAGCGCATTCGTTCGAGATCGACCTCCAGGATCGTAACATCGGCGCCGAGACCGGTCGCCATACGCACAGCGTTAATACCTGAAGTCCCTCCGCCGACCACAACCACGCGTCCGGGCAAAACGCCGGGCACACCGCCAAGGAGCACACCACTGCCACCATTGAACTTCGCCAAGAAATAGGCGCCCATCACCGCCGACATTCGGCCGGCGATCTCGCTCATTGGCTCGAGCAGCGGCAAACGGTTGTTGATCTGGATCGTCTCGTAGGCGATGCCGGTCACTCCCGATCTCAGTAATGCCTCGGTGAGTGCTTTGCTGGCGGCCAGATGCAAATAAGTGAAAAGGAGCTGACCTTTGCGTAACAGTGGAAACTCTGCCTCCAGCGGCTCCTTCACTTTCACAATCATGTCGGCACGCGCAAAAACCTCTGCCGCTTGATCGACAATCTCCGCACCAGCTTTGACGTATTCTCCGTCCGGATAGCCAGAGCCGATTCCAGCGTTTTTTTCCACAAGCACCGAATGACCCTGCCTGGTGAGTTGATTCACGGCCGAAGGCAGCAACCCGACACGCTGCTCCTGCTCTTTAATTTCTTTTGGGACACCAATGGTCATTTCTTACGATCTGAATAGTGAATGGTGATTAGTGATAAGTAAAAACTCATCGGAGCGACAAGTTTCTTTACTCATCACTTGTCGCTGCTCACCAATTACTAATTCAACGACGGATCATCCGGCGCCGCCGCCAGCATCTTATACCACGGTCCGAGACCACGCATGATGTCGAACCAAAGTTTCGGCAGGCGATCGAGTTTGAGCACGGAGCGACTGGGCTTTTGCAGAAGCCAGACCTTTTGTTTCATCTCGGCCTCGAGCTGGCCCGCGCCCCAACCAGCGTAGCCCACAAACGCGCAGATCGGGGTCGATTTCTGACCGGCCCGCTCGCTCGCTTCCTTCAAACCCACATTGTGATTGAGCTTGAACCCTTCGCCTTTCTGCCATTCAAACGCTGCAAACATCAGCTGATTTTTGCCGACCGGTCCGCCGAGAAAAACAGGCACTTCGGAAAGGCCTTCCGGTGGCGTCTCGGTCACAAGATCGGCCACTTGTCTGTCGAGCGGGCGATTGATGATTACGCCGAGCGCGCCATCGTTTGGATCATGAACGGAAATAAAGAGCACCGCGCGCCGAAAATTCGGATCGAGCATATTGGGATGCGCGACGAGTAATGAACCAGCGAGACTCTGCCGGGTTTTGCCATCCTGATTGCGCATGCAAAACTAGAACCCTCTGGGCGAGCTTGCGCAAGCTCCACCTTCTCTTTGATCTCTCGGCGCGACCGCGATCTAACTCGTCAGTGAGAAAGATCGACATCTTCTTTGCAAACTCAATGGCACCTCGCATAAGTTCATGCAAAATTTTGTTGCCACCAGCCGTAAGCTCGATTACTAGCCTCAGAGTTTTCCACGATTGTTCTGGGGGGAACAGCCGCCCTTCACGCCCATCGGGCGTGGGGGGCGGTACTTTTTTTGCGGTAATCTGGGCCCTATGAAGAAATTCTCTGCGGCGCAGGCACGATTTTCCTGGCCAATCGCTTTCACTCTTGTCGCGCTCATCGTGGCTGCGGTCATCGTGCTTGTGTTCCTGCGCGTTGAAACCTGGCCAGCACGTACCGCCACACAAGGCACCGCCCAGCTCGAACGCCTCGGCAAAGATTTGCGTTCGGCTTTCATCGATATCGCGCACTTGCAGCCGCGCATCACGATCAACAACCGCGTCTACATGGAACAAACAACACCGGTGAGCCAGCTGGTGGTTCTCTCGCGACGGATGGAAGTGGAACACGAATTGTTACACACCTGGGTGGGCAGCTCGAAGCGGGTAAAGCTGCACGGAACATTCACTTTTAAAGCCGGATTCGATTTGCGACAAGATCTGGCCATCGATATTCGACCTGATGAAATCGTCGTCCGGGTTCCGCACGCTCAGATTCTCGACGTCGAGCAGGATCAGGTGGACGTCCTCGCGTTTGAAAACGGCTTTTGGAATCGAATTTCTGGAGACGATGTGCAAAGCGAATTATCGATCTTGCCTCAACTCGCCCGGAAAAAAGCGGCAGAAAGCGATTTGCCAGCTCAGGCTGAACGCGCTTTGCAAAAACAACTCGACGAACGGATTCACGCGGAACAGCCGCTGCGATTGATCTTCAAGAACGAGAAGAAAAGTGAATAGTAATCAGTGATTAGTGCAAGGTGTTTGATCGCCGGACCGGTTTCACTAATCACGATTCACTGATCAGGATTCACGTTTTTGCCAACCGATGCCGTTCAAGACTCGATTCTTATTCGCCAGCCTGCTGATCCTTCTGACAGTGCTGCTCGGGATTTGGTTGACACCTTTTGCTGTTTCCAATGGTGTTCGTTTTTGGCTCTGGCGGAAGGCGCGGCAAGAAGGGCTCGTTGTTAAGTTTGACAAGATCGACGCGCCGTTTCTGCGTCCGGTTGTGATTAGTGGCCTTCGCGTCACGAGCACGCGCGAAAACGCATTCAGCATCGATCTCACTGCGACGGAAGCGAGCGTCGACTTGAATCTCAAGAGAATCCTGCTGCACGCTCGGGGACGAGCTGTTCACAACCTTTCGATTGGACAATTGCATGGGGAGCTCAGTCGCAAGAATCCATCAGGGCGAGCATTGAGCCAGCGCGCCTGGACGACGCTGCACAATCTGCTTCCTGAGAACGTCAGCGTCGGCAGCTCGAATCTGCGCTTCGAAGACGGGCCAACTGTGATTTTGCTGCGAAGCGCAATTTTGTCCGCAAGTGAAACCGAAGCTGGTCGCTTCAGTGCTGACGAGATCATGATTGCATCGCCGTGGTTTCGCCAAACTTTTTCGCGCCTGCGCGGTGCGACCAGTTGGCAGGGCAATCGCCTCACCCTCGCAGGGCTGAGTTTGACGCGCGGCCTCGACCTTCAATCCGTCACGGCTGACTTGTCGCGCGTCAGCAAACAGCGCGTTGGACTGGAATTCGATGTCGATGCATTCGGCGGAAAAATTCGCGCGAGCATTTCGCATCAATGGCGCCCTCAGCATTCCACTTGGAAAATGGCGGGATCGGCCACTGATATTTCTCTCGCACAAACGTCGGAAGCCATCGGATTCACTGATCGTGTGGGAGGTCTCCTTCACGCCTGCAATTTCACATTCCGCGGTAACCCAGACGATCCGACTCATGCAACTGCGTCGCTTTGGACGGAACTGACTGGGCTCACTTGGCGCAATCGCACGGCCGAAGCGATCATGCTTGGCGCCGCCCTTTACAATCGGCAAATCGAGCTTCAGCAACTATATATCAAACAAAGGGCAAACCAGCTCACTTTGAGCGGCGAAGCCTCGTTCCCAAGCAACTCTTCCGACTGGCTCAGCCCGGACTTTCGCGGCGACATTTCCGCATCGATCAGTAATCTCGGCGATTTCGCCGGTCTTTTTGGCGCCGATCCCGGAGATTTCGCGGGAACGATCGCAATCGACGGAGCGATGAATGCGCGCGACCGCAAAATCGGCGGACATCTCATACTGGAGGGCGCATCTCTCACACTTTTCACAACCGCGATCGACACACTGAACGCAAAACTGAATTTGAAAGCGACCGAGTTGGAGATTGAACAGTTGGATCTCCAGCGCAAGAACGACTCCCTCAGTGCGCAAGGTAAGATCGATATGTCGCATAGCCACGATTATTCGGGGACGATCAATGTTGTCATCAATGATCTCAGCCCATACTTATCGACCTTAGGAACTGGTATCATCCGCACAAAACCGGTTTCAGCCAACGCCCAGATCACAATCAATTCGGGAGTCTGGGATGGCAGCTGCTCCATAACAATTGCAGATTCAAAACCAATCAGTCTCAACGCTCAATTTCCGCTCCGAATTGGGGGGAGTTGGAACACGTTCTTGGATTCACCGGTGGTGGTGAAGGTTGATTTTCCAGCAGTCTTCCTTCCCAATGCTCAACAATATTTTGATCTGGAGATTTTCCGCGATGGAACTTTGAGCGGCAGTATGTCGACCAACGGAACATTACAGCAGCCCAAAGTTGATCTAGAAGTACAGTTGATGAATGGACGACTCGAAGACGGGTCGTTTGCTCTTACCGAACTGAGTGGCCGCGCGCGCATCGAACGAGGACGAGGTGTGATTGATTTTCTTCACGCCAGTACGAAAGACGCCGACCTTTCGTTCAGCGGTGATATCGATATTCAGGATCTAGCCAACGCGACGATCACTTTAACCAGCACATTGCCGGTCTTCGATTTAACCCCCCGCCAAATCGACTGTGTCGGTCGAATCGCGTTCTCACCCATTGGGATAGCGCTCGCACCAGTGATTAATGAAATGGAGTTTCGTGGTGGGCTTCTGCGATCAAGGTGGACAATGACGCTTCAACCACCCGGCCGTGATCGAACGATTGAGCCAATAAATATTGCGACCAGAACGATCCCGTTATGTTTTGGCGCCGCATCCGACAACAACACGCTAATTCTCGGCGCGTCCTCCCGACCGCAGCCTTCGCTCCCTCGTCCGCGAAGGCGGGGAACGGCTCGTTGAGCGGCGATTAGCAAGACGGGGTGGGGCGCCGCTGCATTTCTACGCGTTTCGACGTTCGGAACAGGGCGTCACCAGCCAGCGAGACAGCTTTTTCTCGATGTCACGCGTAAGGTCGACGCGGAAATCCGCGCCCACATCCAAACGTAGGGAATTCCCGGTCGCGCGATCAAACAGCAACTGAACCGGACGACGGCCTGGTGAGCTGACGAGAATCTCGCGCACCTCGCGCAATTCGTTACTCGTGGTCGCGGGAGAAAATTGCAAAAGCACGGCCGGTTCCTGGCAGGTACTTGTCGAACCTTCACTCGCGCCATTGGTTTTGTCTGGCGTAAGCATCTTGATGTCCTGAGCCGTAGCACGAAGAGCGTCATCGCGTTTATCAAGTGTTCCCTTTATTTCAACGACGCGTCCGGCCGCGAGCGCGTCTGAAATCTTCAGATAAACCTCGTTCCAAACAACCACCTCGAGTACATCCATCAAATCTTCGACCCAGACGACCGCGAACGGTTTACCCTCTTTTCTTGTAAACTTTTTTTCCACCTCCACAATCGCCCCTGCAATTTTGAACGTCGCGCGATCGTCGAGTTCACCTAACGAGGCAATCGATCGATACTTTCCTGCAGCGAAAAGATCGATATACGCGTCGAGCGGATGCCCGCTGACATAAAAACCGAGCAACTCTTTTTCGTAGGAAAGCTTTTCATGTTCGCTCCAGCGAGTGATCACTCTCTTTCTCGACGTAGTGGGCGCGGTCGTCTCATCGAACAGTGAAACTTGACCGGCAGCACGGTCCCGGTACGCAGCGGCAGATGCAGTCAAAGCTTCATCGATACGGGCAAAAAGCTCGGCGCGCTCGCGGCCAAGAAAATCAAATGCACCAGCTTTGACCAGGCTTTCCAACATTTTGCGATTGGCGATGCGTGAGTCGAGGCGGCTACAAAAATCTTCCAGCGAACTGAAATCCCCTCCTCGCTCACGCTCGCGAATCGCGGCTTCCATCGCGCCCGTCCCGACATGTTTGATGGCGGCAAGGCCGTAACGGATGGCGTTGTGCTGGAGCGGCGCTCTGTGAGCGCCGTCGTCTTGGCTACGGCGGTCATAGGCTGCCGCTACAGTAGATTCGGGAGTGAATTTTAAACCGCTCCAATTGATGTCCGGCGGCAAGATCGAGATTCCCATGCGTTTGCATTCGCCGACGAAAACCGAAATTTTATCGGTGTTGTTGATTTCGTTGCTAAGCAACCCCGCCATGAATTCGACCGGATAATGGGCTTTCAGATAAGCCGTTTGATAACTTATCACGCCATAAGCCGCGCTGTGGCTCTTGTTGAATCCATAACCGGCAAACTTTTCGAGCAAATCGAAGATGGCGTTTGCTTTCTTCTCTGGAATTTTGTTTGTCCGCGCGCAGCCTTCGATGAAATTCTTTCTCTCCTTCGACATCTTCTCCTTGTCCTTCTTGCCCATGGCGCGCCGGAGAAGATCGGCTTGAGCGAGTGAATAGCCGGCGAGTTTGCTCGCCGCAGCCATCACCTGTTCCTGATAAATCATCACGCCGTATGTATCGGCGCAGATTTCTTCGAGAAGCGGATGCAGATATTTGATTGGCGTGATTCCCTTTTTCGCTTTCACGTATTCGGGAATGAGTTCCATTGGGCCGGGCCGATAGAGCGCGATCAAGGCAATGATGTCGTCGAGCTTTTTTACGTCGAACTGCTTCGACAAATTCGTCATCCCGCCGGACTCCATTTGAAAGAGGCCAACTGTTTCGCCACGGTTGTAGAGATTAAATGAGGCCGCATCGTCGAGCGGAATATTCTTGAGTAAAAAATCCGGCTCACGTTTGTGAATGAGCGCCAGTGTGTCCTCGATGACGGTGAGTGTTTTCAATCCAAGAAAATCCATTTTCAGGAGCCCGAGATCATTGAGCGGTCCCATTGGATACTGGCTGATGACGTCGTTGCCTTTCACGTCGCGGCAAAGCGGGATGTAATCCGAGAGATCGCGGTCGGCGATCACCACGCCGGCGGCATGGACGCCGGCATTGCGCGACAAACCTTCCAGGATTTTTGCATAATCAAAAAGCTGGCGGGTCGCTGGTTCCGTGCTCACCGCCCGTTTCAATTCGGGATTTTTTTCCACGGCTGAATCAAGAGTGATGTTGAGCTCGTTTGGAATCATCTTGGCGATGCGATCGGCATCGCGATAGCTCAGCCCCATGACGCGACCGACATCGCGCACGACGCTTTTTGCCTTGAGCTTCCCAAAGGTGATGATCTGCGCGACGCGGCGCTCGCCATATTTCTGCCG
>Ga0066695_10000884_pt1 | contig 10836 bp, 9 predicted proteins | sample GraSoiAngelo_144_FD_66452 | JGI IMG/M metagenome (GOLD analysis project Ga0066695, IMG submission 66452) | Grasslands soil microbial communities from the Angelo Coastal Reserve, California, USA - 14_1009_02_40cm | ecosystem: Environmental > Terrestrial > Soil > Grasslands | place: USA...
GGGACGATCGCTACGCTGTCTAGCTGTATCTGTTGGGGGTTCCTAGCTCTTCGACGCATCGTTAAGGAATCCGATGATTGCATTAGCGATGTATTCTCTTTCTTCCGGTCCAATACCGTTGTGGTTGCCGAAGAAGAAGGATTGTCGCATGATCATGTGAGGGTTTGGTAGTTTTCGGACTTCTCTATCGTCGATGTGTTTCATGGGCTTGCTACTCAGCCTTGCTCCTACTCAGAGACGCTGAGAGGTTCGTCTCACAGGTCTAGACCCAGCTAAAGTCGCTCAAGAAGGTCCCTCATGAAAGAATGAACCTCAGCGCTGTAGTCAGGGCTAGGAGGCTGATCCGAACCCGATGCCTGCCAATTTCAACTTGCTGAATTCTGCGGGACCGAATAATAAAGGAATAGAGTTCATGAAGGACTCTGGATTCCAAGAAATTATAAACTTGACAAAGGAGCTTGAGATTCGAGGAAAAGAACTCAGTGCTCAGAAAGGCCGTAATCCCCGCAGCAGGTCTGGGGACGAGGCTCTTGTCAGTGACGAAGGAGCAGCCGAAGGAGATGCTACCCGTCTTCGCGAAGAGTAAGAATGGCGACCTATGTTTGAAGCCTATCGTTCAGCTGGTCTTCGAACAGCTACACCAGGTAGGATTTCGCGAGTTCTGTTTTGTTGTGGGGCGTGGTAAGAGGGCGATTGAGGATCATTTTACTCCAGATTTCTCGTTTGTTTCAATACTTGACAGTAAGGGTTTGGATGGTCCGGCGGGGGATTTGGAGGCGTTCTACAAGATAGTTGATGATTCGACCGTGGTGTGGGTAAACCAGCCCGAACCTCGGGGCTTTGGGGATGCCGTCTTGAAGGCTAGGAGTTTCGTAGGTAATGATCGTTTCATGGTGCACGCTGGCGACAGCCAGTTCATATCAAGAAATGCGGACCACTTGCGTAGAGTAGTGACGATGAGTGAGGAGTCCAAAGCGGACGCGTTGTTCCTGTCAATGGAAGTGGATGATCCGACGCGGTTTGGGATCGTCGAGGGCGAGACGAGGGCTGATGGACTTGTGAAGGTGAAGCGTTTGGTGGAGAAGCCTGCAAAGCCGGCGTCGAAGTTGGCCATAATGCCTGTCTACGTGTTTGACTCGAACATTTTCAGAGCGCTGGAAGCGACGAAGGCGGGCTTCGGGGGCGAGCTTCAACTCACAGACGGTATCCAGAAGATGGTAGACTGGAACCTTAGCGTCTACACAACGATGGTTGCTTCAAGCGAGATCTGGTTGGACATCGGCTCACCTGATCTATACTGGGAAGCCCAGAGCTTGTCGCACAAGTACTACTCCGACGAGCGAGTACCCTAGCCAGATCTGCAGAGGCCTGCGTCAGGATTGATGGACCCGATCATTAGGGAGGATATCGATCGGGTCAAGAAATCCGTAGACCTTGAGCCGTTTCGTGGGAAGAATGCCCTGATATCCGGCGGATCCGGATTTCTAGGTAGCTGGATCTGTGATGCGCTGAATCAGATGGTTTCGAGAATAGTCTGTGTAGACAATCTCTCGACTGGGGTCTTCGAGAACATTGAGCATCTCAAGGGAGTGAAGGGTTTCGAATTCGAAAAGGCCGATGTCTGCACATACTCTAGAAGCCCGAAGGTTGACATGGTCTTCCATCTGGCCAGTAGACCGGCTCCCGAGGACTATCAGAAACATCCTGTGGAGACTGCGCTCGCTAACGCCACGGGAACGGACAAGATGCTGGACTTGGCTAGGAAGAATGACGCACGGGTCTTCTACGCGTCCTCAAGCGAGGTGTATGGAGATCCTGAGGTCTTTCCAACCCCGGAGTCGTATGAAGGTAAAGTCAATCCTCTGGGCCCCCGTTCATGCTATGAGGAGGGGAAGCGGTTTGGAGAAGCACTCTGCAAGGCGTATCATGACCAATATGGTCTTGACGTGAGGATTGGACGACTCTTCAACTGTTATGGGCCGAGGCTAAGAGCTGAGGGCTCTTATGGAAGGGCAGTGTCTCGCTTCTTCCTTCAATCTTTGAAGGGAGAGGGTGTCACCGTTTTTGGCAACGGTTCTCAGACGAGATCGTTCTGTTATGTTTCAGATACAGTTACTGGTCTCCTAAGTCTGGCTGGCAAGGAAAAGTTGGCTGGAGAGGCTGTTAATATTGGCAGCATGAGTGAGACGGGCATAATCGACTTGGCCTCGAAAATTATCCACGTTTCCTCCTCCAATTCTAGGGTTGAATTCCGACCATTTCCACCCGGCGACCACGTTAGGCGACTTCCTGATGGCCAGAAAGCTAAGATGATTCTAGGCTGGAGTCCAAGTGTCGAGTTGGAGGAAGGGCTAGATCGCATGGGCCGTTGGCTGAGGACCCAAGGCTGATTGAAGGGTCGTCCGCGTTTTCTTACATACCGGAGGTTTTGTTATCAGAAACAATTCTCTGCCCAAGAAGATGATTGTCTCGTCCTTGTGCTTGAGAGTCTCGCGCGTCAAGACATTTGAATCCAAGGACGCCATTACTTGTCTCGCGATAGAAGCTCCTTTCCATCCGCTCTTCAGGATCTAGACGCGAGAGAGAGAAAGAACCATGGCATCGACAAACCAATCTGCTCCCTCTGTGCTTATCATAGGTCAGGCAGGCGATTTTAACCTTGAGGGATTTGTTTCCAACTCATTCCGAGAGCTTGGCTGGAATGTTCAGAGGTTCAATGTGTACCAACATATAACAGATTCTGGCAGTTTTAACAACTCTCTTCGATTCCTAGCCGCAAGGTCAAATGAGGTTCACAAGCTTGTAGACCGTCTTTGGTCTATTCAAGACAAGATAATCTCGGCGGTGAAAAAATCGCGTCCGGACCTTTTGTTCGTGTTCAAAGGTGAGTTGTTCCCTCCCAACGTAGCTGAAACGATACGCAGGGATTTTGGTGCGAGAGTTGCATTGTGGTTTCCCGATGATCCCCGATACCTCCATTCTCTCCTGATCCAAATCGCGCCGTCCTTTGACCACGTAGTGGTATCCTCGAGATCTACCGTTCCAATTCTGGAACGCAAAGGTATCAGGTCAGTAATTTACTCGCCTTTTGCATGCGATCCCTCTATTCACAAGTCGCTTGAACAGCATAAGACTTATCCAGTCAGTTTCGTTGGCACTTATTATCCAGATAGAGCGCGGCTACTATCCAAACTGATCAGGCACAACATCAGGATTTGGGGACCATACTGGCGATCACCATGGGTTCCCAAGAACCTACGCAGGCACGTCGTGAGCAGCGATTCTTATGGCATGAATCTAGTAAACATTCTGAACCGATCGAAGATTACAATAAATATCCATCATAAATCGGACCTCCAGGCGCTTGGAAAACTGAACATGAGAATTTTCGAGGCTACGGGATGCGGGTCATTCCTGATAACAGATGCGCCCGGCGGACTAGAAGAATTCTATGCTCCGGGGAGAGAAATCGCATGCTATAGTACGCCCGACGACCTCGTGGAACTTGTCGATCGTTACTTACACGACGATACGGGAAGGAAAGACATTGCCGCAGCAGGGCAGGAAAGGGCCCATAGGGATCACACTTATACGAAACGATTGCAGTTTCTGCTGAATTCAACGGGATTGCGACCTGCCTCGGTGTAGAAACACCCCACGACGGCATCCCTTGGATAGTTTGCCCGCTTCAAGTGTCATTCGTATTTCATTTGATAATTGCTCCAAGTGCCGCGGTTCTGATTCTCTCTGCATGCGCGGGAACCTCCCGTGCAAATTGCAAGAAGGCCTTGTTCCAAGATATATCATCTGCTAGCAAGAGCCCTTTCGAATTGAGATGCTTCCATGCCATGCGGAATTCAAAGAGCATGTTTGCGTATGTGTGTTCGCTGTCATGAAAGAAGATATCTAGGGTCCCAAGGCCTTCCAGAACTGATGGCAACAAATCCTGGCTCTTACCTTCATGAAGCTCCCACCGAGACCTGAGCTCATTGGGGATAGCAAATCCAGTTGGGAAACCTCGAGGAAGCAACTCGACCGGCGCTCGTCCTATTTTAGGCAGGTACTCAACTTCGTAGTTGGGAGTGTCTAACGACACTAGCTTCCCATACCCGTTGTCTGCCATAGCTTGGAGGATGTACGCACTGGATATTCCTGCTGCGACGCCGGTTTCCATCACGGTAGTCGGTCGAAGGGCGCGAGTTATCACGTAGAGTTCGGGGCCTGCCCTTGTTTGACCTAATCCCTTATGATAGTTTAGCGTCGACTTGATATGTCTCGTGAATTCAACATGTAAATCTAATTTCTGATAATATGAACCAAGTTCTCCTCGACTAATCCTCATAGGCTTCAACAGTTTCCCTAGCTCGAACTGACTGGTTGCGCGGCGACCAAGGAGGAGAAATCGCAAACCTGCTTGTGGGTCGGCGAGGCCATTTTGGATGAAAGCGATGACTCTGCTAGTCAGTGACCAGTCCTCACATGTGGGATCGATTGAGTCTTTTTAGATGGTACTACAACGCGTCTGTGACCAGGGGAAGTTCCAACAGCGGAACTTATGATAAGTGTGAACTTGGTTAGCGGGAACGCAGTGAGAAATTGGAAGGCTATGATTGAAGATAGGAACTGCGCTCCTTAGGATCGTCAATTGTATACTCCTTCATAGTGCGAATCAAGTAGCTAATAGTGAACGTTCGCACAACGCTACGCGGTACTTCACGTCGACTCGCTTGCATTCGCTTTGATCGTCTCTCCATTATCAGCCGTGAGTGCGAGAAGACCCAGAAAAAGCCACGAATAACAGAGATTGCGTCTCGCTTCTTGCCTTTCCTCAGCAAGAACAACGATGTTAGCGTCCAGACTGCAACATGGCATGGTATTGCCACCACAAGTTGCCTGGTGGGCATGTTCTTTAGAACCATAAAGAGATAGTTTTTCGTTCCGTGAAAATACCTCAACTCGCTTCTTCGAGGGGCGATCGAGCCGCTAGAATTGTGATACACAACTGATGTCGGAACGTAGGCCACATCATAGCCAAGGCTCCAGATTCTCCAGCACAAGTCAGGTTCCTCGTTGTACAGGAAAAAATCGGGATCGAAACCTCCAGCTTCTTGAAGAGCTTGCTTACCGAACATCATTGCTGCCCCTTTAACGCTGAAAATGTTTTCCGGCTTCTCCCATTGGCCGACATCCCTGAATTTGTCAGCCCTCGCACGATCGATCAGTAAACCAATTGGGCTGATGAAAGCACCAACACCGTCTATCATTCTAGGAAGATCGTCCCTTACAAGCTTGCTTTGAGCCGCACGAATTGTTGCATTTGTTTGGAAAGCTCTCACTAGTGGCCCCAACCAGCCATCGGTCACTCGAGCGTCATTATCCAGGAAGACAAGGAGTTCCCCCTTTGCGGTCCGAGTCGCCAGATTTTGTGCTGCCCCGAGTCCACTCGACTGTTTCTCAAGTAGTATAGAAATTCTAGGTTCCGACCCCCACTGATTTTGAAGGAACTCTTGGCTCCCATCGACTGAATTCGCGTCTACTAGAACTACGTCGAAATGTGGATAACGTGTGGCCATGAGTCGTGGCAGAGATGTTTGAAGGTGATGTTTCCCGTTATAATTTATCATAATCACGGTTACCCATGGGAACGCATCAGCATTCATGATGCTCAATGATGTGTTTTCGGCCATTGCCTGATTGACATCGCAATGAAAATCATTGTCAGCAAAACTGCAGTCAATACAGAGATTATGGCAGAAGTAATGACGACTGACTGGTTAGCAAATCTCACATCGATGGTAAAGGATCCATGCCTCGTAATTATCCATGCATTCATACCCAAGTTCACAGTAAAATGTTGCGAAACTTGCGTGTTCCCGATCCATGCCTGCCATCCTGTGTCGAAGAGCTGGCCGAGGACGAGCGCAAATGGTTTCGCTGCATTTGTAATCTGCACGGCGTATTCTGTTGGAGCGATCTTTTTGCAAGTCATTTCGGGATGAGGTCCCAAAACGGACAATTCAGGCAGTAGTGAGCTTGGTATCGGTGCCAATTGATTCTGGCTTGAAAAGAAAGTAGTTTCATTCGGCTCAATACTAGAGCCCATCATGAGACGAATTTGGTCGCTTGTTGAGCCAATATCCGAGTCAAATCGAACATAGTCGACGTTTAGCTGGGCAGGTCCTGAAAGCCCTATCTTGTTAGTCAAATAGACCGAAAGATTCGCAATCGGACTGATAACTCCGTTAGCGGGAAGATCGTAAAAAATCGTATACCAATCAGTGTTATCATAATGGTTAGACGAACTGTCTGGTGGAGGGTTAAGCGCATACAGCCACACGTTCTGACCATTCGACTCTTGCACTTGCAATAATACACTGCCTAGGTCACTCGTCTTGAACCTCATTTCGACATACTCTGCGTTTGTGGGAACTGTGAGCGGCTTGGGTGAAGTTAGGTAAGTGTAGGAATAGGCACCGGGAGTTCCTTGCATTGCCATGCTAAATCCACTCGAGACTGCAGTGAAGTTTACAGGTTGATTGGAGCCCTCAATTGACCAGTTGTCGAATGTCGAGATTTCTGAAACTAGCGCGGGTTGCGCCATGCTGTAATTATCGGTAAGGACAGATCCTGTCACGTAGATCTGATCATACCAGAATGAATTCCTGTAAATCGTAATGGGGCCATCACTCCAAACTGGTTCGAGTCCTGTCAAATGGTTTACTAAGAAAGAGGTAGTCGTCTGATTCCCGTACGTATTGTACGTCCAGTTCTTGTCTTCTTGAAGCACAACATACTTTGCGTTCATGATTCCCCATACCTTGGCAAGTGCGGAGGCATTGTTGGTGTAGAGTTCCCGATTCACTGAGGTTATGATCCCGTCCTCAGCTGGGACGCCAGTTTCGCTTGAAATGGTAGGGATACCAAACTGCTGGAATATTGGAGGCCCCACGATCCCGTGTTGCCAATTGTATAACTCAAGCACACCGTTTTGAGTTGGGAGAGAAACAATCCTATAATTTGTTTGGTCCGCGTTGAAAAAGCTCACCGCTTCACTGTAGGCGGAAGGAATCTGAACTCGGGACAACGGTGGCATCGCGTCGCCAGTCCACATGGGCCAAAAATAAACGCCGATAACGGCAATTATGATTCCGACAGCGAGAATTTTTCCGGTTGATTTCGCGGTCAGGCGGTTTGAAGGGAAACCGGGCCATGATTGAACGTAATGCAGCCCTAGTGCAAAGAGCAACGAGACAGCAAAGACCAAGGCAAGTCCAAATTGGAGTCCCACGTCTCGAAAATCGATTTGGAGCGCATACGGCAGGTGGTCATAGAAGAACCGATTGATAGTGGAGAATGGAGGTTGCGCCCCTTCCGCGCCAGCTAGAGCAAGCAACATGATACCGAAAATTGTAATGATTTCTTTGAAATATGATCTCATTTTGAATGACAGACAAATCGTGACAGGTATTAGGATTGCAATCAGCGATAAGACGCTTCGAGATTCTGGCTGGTAGATGCTGGACCAAATGTAGGTAGAAGGATAAGAAAGAGCTTGGTACAGAGGCGACCAACCCGAGATTAAGAGCAAGTTCAGTATTGTCGTATTGTTGCTATTGTAGACGAAAAGAAAGGTTGTACCAAACGACTGGTACTCAGATATTGTTCCTGACAATCCTGCATAAAGAGGCAGAATCCACCAAAGATTTAGCAACGTCCAAGAAGTGATTATCGCAGCTGCATTGAAGGACTGTCTCTTGATCGTCTGAAACCTAGAAATGAAACTATAGACGAGAAACGAACAGAGGACCAAGATTTCGATCGGAAAAAGTTCGAACCCAGGAACTGATAGAAATCCTACCAGCCCAAATAGTAGGATGTATTTTACAAGATCTCGCATGTTGTCTTGACGAAGGCCTTTGAGAAACAATCCTAATGCCCAGGGCATGAACGAATATCCGAAAATGTTGGTTGAGAACACTCGCCACATGAAGACCATCGTATAGACGTTGAACATGTAAAAGAGGCCGGAGACCTGCGGAATCCATCTGTTCGAGAGAGACTTGAACAAAGTTCTGAACAAGTAGGTCATTCCAGCGCCACCAGAAACAAGAATAGTGTAATAGACCACAGCTTCCGAGGTCCACAATGGTATACCGAAAATCGTCGAGAACGATATGAGGACAAAATACGGAATGAAAGTTAGTGTGTGACCAGCTGGAAATCCCAGACTTGCAGTGGAGTACCATGATTGACTATAAGTTACAAGTCCGGAAAGAGGATTGAGAGGGAAAGTCTGGTCCCAAAAATAGATGAGATAATTTCCCCTGAACCAAAATGCGACAGCAAACCCTGATAGCAAGATGAGATGGTAATTGCGATAGATACTCCTTATTTTCAAGCCCAGTCCCGAAACGAAGGAGTTCGTTGGCCTCATTGCCGTCAAGGTCGTTTACAGAGTTCGCGGTTTGGACATTCGACCTTAAGGTTGAACCGACTGCGAGTCTCGAGCACGACGTAGACTCTCAAGCGTGCCTTTTCGTTTGCCTTCATGCGATTGTCTGGTCGATGAGTGTTTCGAATTCCTTAGCAGATCGGTCCCAAGAATGGACAGCGGACCAATCCCTTGCATTTTGCGAAAGTCGATCCCAAGTGGAATTGTCGCTCAGGAGAGTCAGAATCTCTTCGGCCAGCACTTGGTGATTGGGGAAAGGCGCCAAAAAACCAGTCTCGTTGTGAAGGATCGAGTCTCTGAGTCCAGGAACGTTCCAACCAACGACGGGAGTCCCCACTGAATTGGCTTCAATCACCGACATTCCGAATCCTTCTCTCTGCGAGGGAGATACCACGACCCTTGATTCACCGAACAATTGGAACTTGCTCTGGTCGGATATTCTTCCTAGAAAAGTGACGTTTCTTGCTATTCTAGATTGCTCAGCCATATTTGTCAATTCGTTCTGATAGGGCCCCGAACCTGCGATATACATCCGAGCTTCAGGGAATTTGCTCGTTATTCCCTTCATGGCGATCAGTGCCAGTTGTACTCCCTTGTATTTCATCAATCGCGTGATGCACACAATATTGTTGGGGGAGCGTTCCTCGAAGGTCCTCCGCGGGAGGTTTGATATGGGGCAACCAGGTGAGATCACACTAATATTCTGCGCTGGGATGCCACAATCCATGAGGTCGCGAGAAGTACTCTTAGAAACAGCCACTATTTTGGAGCGAGAGTAGAGTCTGTATAGTAATGGTTCGAGAACAAAGCCGAGGTCGGAAATAGGTCTCGGAAGTTCTTGATAGAATATCTCGCGAACAAGCTGATGGATTATAGTTATGCGTGGCGTTCGAGCGTATAAGGGAGTTAGCCACGGTATTCCCACATCAGAATTATCGATTAGGAGGTCGGTGTTCCCGGCAAATTTTGCGAGGTACATCATTGGCAAGAATGACCGGTGAGTCGATTCGGGAAAATGCCGGTAGCTTATACCATCTATCTCCTCGACGGGTTTGCTACGAGAGCCTCCTGACGAGAGAATTCTAATGGAGTGATGGTCTGTGAGGCGACGGAATATCTCATGGACGTATCTACATGCGCCGCCCCCCAAGGGGTGTCTGATGCTCCGGCGGCTTAGAATAACGACTCGCGCCATTTGATCCCTTACTTCGCACCGTGCTCCAACATTAAGAATCCGTCTTGTTGCGCGAGCTCTCGTCACCACGTCCCCATTCAAAAGGTCTGTGAGCTAGCAAGCTAAGTAGCATGATGGAATGATAAGTTATGTCTCGAACGTTCTTGGAGCCGCCGAGAAAATGACCGTTCTGGAAGTACTTTGACTCTCCGTTCTTCCTCTCATGCAGCGTTACGGGGAACTCCGCTGATTCAAATCCTCGGACCTTCAAGAGTGGCACAACCAACGGAAGGCCATAATCGAATATCGTGCCAGCACCAGCCGCCTCTTTCTTCAGTACCTTGATGCCGCAATTCGAGTCTCTAAGTTGCATTCGGAACAGTAGGCGTACAACCCTGTTGTATAGACGGGACAAGGCCGTTCTTGACGCGCCATAACCGTTGTAGTCCCTGCTTCCATTCACAAAGTCTATTCCATCTTTCAATCGGGCGACCATGGTTACGAGGTCCCCCGGAGTGTACTGCAGATCCGCATCGAAGAAGGCGACTATATCACCCCTGGCTCGCCGAACACCTTCCCTTAGAGCGACAGCCTTTCCGAAATTCTCAACGAGGTCGATGATTCGGACTGAGGAATGGGAGTTAGATAGAAGCCGTGCCCGCTCAAGGGTCGCGTCCGTGCTACCATCATTGACGAGTAGAATCTCATAGGGAATCTGAGTAGGACGAAAAGTCTCACCTAGTTGAGCAACACAGGTTCCAATGTTATCCTGTTCGTTAAAGCATGGAACTATGATTGAAACGTATGGTTTAAGCCCCGTCATTTCTTCATTCTCATAATCGCCCAACCAGCGTCGCCAATTTTTCTGTAGTCGATTTTCTTCTGGTGGAAGAAGTCTCTGTAACTCTGCCAGGCACCCTCTGCGTCCAACACAAAGGTGCCTGACCTGATGGATTTCAAGAGTGCTGGCACAGGAGTCTCAGTATATTCAAGGTGAGGAACAGACACGACCACCGAATCGAATTTTCTTAGATCTTCTGGGTAACTGAAAGTGTCAACTCCAGCAATCTCCTCTATCTCCTTCGAGGAGTAGAATGGGTCCTGAATCACAACGTGCTTTCCAGCTTTCTTCAGAACATCAGCGAGCATTATGGTCGGCGAGAGAACGTGGACTTTCAGATTGCGCTTGTAGCTAAGGCCGAGTATTCCA
>Ga0066695_10000893_pt1 | contig 10810 bp, 10 predicted proteins | sample GraSoiAngelo_144_FD_66452 | JGI IMG/M metagenome (GOLD analysis project Ga0066695, IMG submission 66452) | Grasslands soil microbial communities from the Angelo Coastal Reserve, California, USA - 14_1009_02_40cm | ecosystem: Environmental > Terrestrial > Soil > Grasslands | place: USA...
AATCGGGTTGATCGATTTCCTGCACCAGCGTAAGGGCGAGACCGTTTGCCTCTGTTGGAAGCTCGGCGAGTCCAGGGTCGAATGGTGGCACCCGGTCGACACCGGCATCGCCGGGCGGCAGCACCTCTAGCCGTTTCCGAAGACGACGGCGAGAACGAAGATCAGCAACAGAATGCTCGAGATCGTGAGACCGATGATCCCGAGAAGGCGGCCGGTGCGAGCTTTGTCCTCGCCCTGATACTTCTGGGGCTCCACCCGGATGGCCTTCACGGCATCGCCACCGAAGACGATGGAGAGGATCCCGGTCGGAATGGCGATGATCGGCATCCAGAAGAAGATCAGCGTCGTCACGCCCCAGGTCATGGCGCTCGAAGCGTTGCGGTGGACGGGACGCACGGCAGAAATTCCCTCGCGCTCGGCGAGCTGGTCGAGCGCCGCCAGGGGACCGGCGGCGGCGACGACTTCCGGAAGCGCCGCGCGTAACGCCGATTCCGCACTCCTTGCCAGCGCCTCGCGGCGGGCGGCGGGCAGCAGTTCCCGTCGGGCCGCATAGGCGACCACCAGGCGGCGCAGCGCCGGATCCACCGGGCGGTCGACCGCTGCTGACGGCTCGCCGGCCACGGGGGTGTCGGTGCTCGGAGCTGCCCAGATGGAGGCGGCGGGCTTTGGCTGGGATGCGGCCGCCGGCGCCGTGCTGGCCAAGTCGTAGAGGCTGATGCGTTCACGGTCGCGCACCACGAGGGTGCCAGCCGCGAAATCGCCGAGCCGCTTCGCCCGGCTGTTACTGAACATCGTCACGATGCCGATCGCATAAAACGCGGGCAGGAAGTCCACCACGCGCACCAGGTTGCGGATGGCCGCCTGGCCGATCGTGAGCGGCTCCCCATGGTCACCCACCGCCCGCAGCCGCACGTACCGTTTTCCCAGCGTCTGCCCATTCCAGGCGGCCTCGCTGATGAGGAAGTAGCCCGCGATCAGGACGAAGGTCAGGATCAGCTCCACCAGCCCGAAGATCTGGATCGAGTTGAAGATGCCGCCGAGCGCCGCGGCTCCGATGGTGATGACAATCTGAATCACGGTGATGACCAGCACGTCGATGAACTGCGCCAGGAAACGGCTTCCGATGCCCGCGATCTCGTACTGGAACGCCACCCGTTCCGGCGTGGAGACAACCAGGTCGTCCGACGAATCCGGGGGCTGCACGCCTGCAGTGTAACGCCCGTTTCGTGGAGAGATTTCAGGGTGCCGTGCGTCATCATGGATAGATGCGCGCCGATGAATTCGTGACCCGGCGGCGGCCCGAGTGGGATCGCCTGGAAAAACTGTTGCAGCGTGCCGGGACGAGCCGGGTCGGCGGGTTGCTGCCCACGGAGGTCCTTTCGCTGGCCGCGCTCTATCGCCGAGCGACCGCCGACTTTGCCCGGGCCAAGCGCGACTGGCCCACCGAGCCGGTTGCCGGATATCTGAACGGCCTGGTCGCGCGCGGTCACGCGGCGGTGTACCGGCAGGGCGGCAATCTCGGGGAGCGGATCGCCGTCTTCTACAAACGCACACTGCCGCAGACCTATCGCGAAGCGGCCCCCTATCTGGTGGCGGCCGCGCTTCTGCTGTTCGGCCCGGCCATCATCGCCTTCATCGCCGTCAGCCTCGACCCGAAGCTGGCTTACGCCCTGGTCCCCGCGCAAATCGTGCAGGGGGTTCACAACCATCAACTCTGGACCCAGATCTCGCCCGACACCCGCGCGCTGATGTCGGGGGTGATCATGACGAACAACATCCAGGTGTCGATCCTCGCCTTCGCTTTTGGCGTGCTGCTCGGCCTGCCCACGGTTTATGTGCTGATGACCAATGGGATCCAGCTGGGCGGGCTCCTCGGCCTGACCAACGCCTACGGCATCGCGCCCGGGCTGCTCGATTTCATCATCGCGCACGGCGTGCTCGAGCTCTCGGTCGTGGTCGCGGCGGGCGCCAGCGGGTTGATGATGGGGTGGGCCATCCTCTTACCGGGTGCGTATCGGCGCCGAGATGCGCTCGTGCTGGCGGCTCGCAAGGCCGTCATCATCCTGGCGGGCCTGGCGCCATTGCTGATCATCGCCGGCATCATCGAGGGAAACCTCAGCCCATCGGACGCGCCCACCGGGGTCAAGGTCGCCGTCGGCCTGACAACGGGCGTGCTTCTCTATGGATACTTGCTCTTCACGGGCCGGAGGGCTCAGAAGGCGCCAGTGAACGCCGGGTAGAGCGACCCGTTTACGACCTTCGCCGCCTGCCCGTCGGCAGCGACGATCCAGAGCTGGTCGAGCTGACCGCCGGGATCCAGGCCGCCAACAGCGATCGCCATGGCCGCACCGTTCGGCTGCGCCATCGCAAAGGCCGGACGGCCGGTCATGGTGGGATCGCCGGGCTGCCTCCACAGGACGTTACCGGTCTGCCATTCGAGGAGCGTCAGGTCGCTGCCGCTCAGAATGGGCACCGTCACCACTCGCGTCCCATCCCATGAGAATCGCAGGACCCGCCGATCATCCAGTCGAGCCACCGCGCGCCCGTCGAGTGTGCGCCGAATTACCGTGAAGGCCGTCGCAACCTGGCCCTGAGCGTCAAACGTTGTGGTCTGCTCCGCTACATAGCGCCCGTCGCGCGTGCTGATCAGGGCGACGCTTGCCCCGCCATAGGAGCGCTGGTACAGGAGGCGTCCGGTCGTCAGCGCGATCACGCGGACAGCTGAGGTGCCCCCGATCCCGTTATCCGCGATCACTGCCCGGTCGCTCGTCACGCTGCAAGCGAGGATGTCGACGCCGGACCGGGCGCCCGTGGAACCCACCAGGGCCACGCGCCGCATCGCCCCGCGCAGGCGACCGGTTTCCAACCACAAGGGGCCGCTTCCGGCGACTCGGCACAGACTCTGGCTGTCATCCGCGGCGAACACGGTCGACGCGTAGGCGGGTGTTCCGGCTGCAACGGCGCCATTGCCGTCGATGGAGCCGCCGTCCGTGGTGAGCACGGACGACCCGTCGGGCGCCTGTTGGAGCAGGGTCGATGTTGGATACATGGTGCCGGCGAGGTTCCCCTGCCAGTCGACCGCGAGCAACCGTTGATCGGTGGCGTTCCATGGTGGCTGCGTCGCATACCAGATCACGGGTACGCCAGGCGCCGGCCAGCCAGGCTCGGTCGAGAAGCTCCACTACCCCCGAGTGCTCGCCGCGGCGGTGCCATAGTCGACGGTGAGGGTTACCTCGTACCGGGTAAGTGGCTTGAGCCCGCTGTAGCCAGCCGTCCACGCCGTCCCCGTCCATTGGCCGAGCGTCAAGACTCCGTCCGCCGGCGAAATGGTGAGGCGCGGTTTTGCCGGCGGCACGTAGCTGAAGCCGACGGAGAGCTTTCCAACGCGTGGCACAAGCTTTTGGTCTTGCGCCGGCATGAGCGCCAGGACGGGGTAGCCCTGGGTCGTCACCGTCCAGCGCTTTTCGAAGTGAGCCACGTCAGCGAGGCGACTGCGGTACTCAACCTGCAGGACGACCTGGTACCGGGTCGAAAGATGCAGCCCGGCATAGACCGCGACCAGCGTGTTTCCGTCCCAGTGCGTTGACTCCAACACCGCGTGGGGCGGCTCCAGTCGCAGCGTCGGGATACCCTCGGGCCGGCGGTCGAACTTCACCCTGACGTCGCCGTCGAGCGGCACTCCGGTCGCGGCAGCCGCCGGGCTCAGCTCGTTGATGGTCGGCTGTGCCGCGGCCAGGGCATCGCCATGAACCTTGAGGAACGCGATGACGCCGGCAATCAGCGCGACTCCGATGAAACGGAGCAGCATCGCCCGGCGCCTTCCGACCGGCTCATCCGCCTGGTGCTCTTCGAGAATGTCGACCAGGCGGAGGTGGAGGTTCTCGCTAACCGTGGCTGCTGGGGCCTCGGCTGGATCGGTCTTCGCGGGCACCCATTCCTGCGGCGCACGTTTCCGAATACGTGCGTAGAGCTGCTTGCGCAGCTGGTCAATTCGGGTCGTCCTGGGCACGGACGGCGCCATGCTGGCGAACGCCTCCAAAAGGATCTGTTCGGCCGATGCTGGCTCCAGGCCAAGGCCAAGTGACAGGCCGTACGCGCCGGTCTCGAGCTCTCGCGCGATTGCGTCAATTCGATGCCGTTCGAGCGGTTTCACATCGGCTCCGGTGAACGCAACGCCCAGGGCCCGGGGAAGTTACTCGAACGCGCTAGAGCAGCGCGCGCTCCTTCAGTTCCAGGTAGCGTTCGACCAGCGAGGGGCTGAGCCGGCCGGCCTCCACATCGAGCCCGAGGACACCGCCCTGGCGCAGCTGCTCGAAGCTCGCCCGGCGCGCGGCGAGCAACTCTTCCGCCGCCGCCCACTCGTAAGCGCGCGAGACCCGCACGATGGGCGCGTCGCGGGCCGCCAGCACCTCGGGGTCGGACATGGCGACGACCATCACCAGGTGCCGCCGACTCAACCGGATCGCGTGGGCCACCAGATCGCGCGACGCCTCCGGATCGAGCACGTCGGTGAGGACGACCACCAGTGAGCGGCGGCTGACGCGCAGGGCGAGCTGCGCGAAGGCTTCAGAAAAATCGGGTTCCGTGTACTCGGCCCTCACGTCGTAGAGCACCTTGTTGAGCTGGGTCACCTGGGCCGGCCCACGTTGCGGCGCCACGAACCGGCGCACGCCGTCGCTGAAGGTGAGCATGCCGACCTTGTCGCCCTGGCTCTGCGCCACCCAGGCCAGGAGCAGGGCGGCATTGACCGCGTGATCCAGCTTGGTGAGGTACCCGGCGGGGGCGGTCATCAGCCGACCGCAGTCGAGCGCAATGATCGCCTGCTGACCGCGCTCGGCTTCGACCTCCATCACGACCGGGTTGTCGCGCCGTGCCGTCGCTTTCCAGTTGATCCGGCGGACGTCGTCCCCCGCCAGGTAGTCACGCAGTCCCGCGAACGCGGTCGTCGCTCCCGGCGGACGGGCGCGGCGGAGCCCCATCATGATCCGCATGCCGCGGCGCAGCATCAGCTCGTATCGCTTAATGGCGAGCACGTCGGGATACACCGCGGCCGGCTCGTCGGCCTTGATACGCACCTGCCGGATGAGCCAGCCTCCACGTCTCCAGCAACGCAGGTCAACCGGCCCGAACGGGTAGCGACCGCGATGCGGCGGCCGTACCGTGTACTCGACGCCCAGCAGGCCTTCCCGATCGAACGCACCACTCAGGACCCGGCGGTCCGGCTGAAGGTCCGCGGGCACGTGGTCGGCGACTTCGGCGGAAAGACCGGCCGCCTCCGAGTGCGCCACCAGCACCTGGACCGACTGGGCTTCGCCCAGCGAAAACGGCTGGGGTAGCACGCGGCTCGCCATGAAGCCGGACTTTTTCGGCAGCCGCGCCCCGTCGGCCAGGGCAAATCCCAGCAGCGCGGCGTAGTAGGCGAGAAAGAGGATGAGAAAAACCGGATGCACCAGGACGAGCAGGATCAAGACCGCCCCCAGCAACAGGGCGATCAGCAGGCGCGGCTGCGGGACCAGCGTCATCGGGGAACCTAGCGCGGAGGCGTGACGCGGGCGATGACGGAGTCGAGCAGGCTGTCGGCGGTCTGCCCGCCGACCTCGGCCTCGGGCCGAAGCAGGAGGCGATGGCGGAAGGTGGGACGCAGCAACCCTTTCACATCATCCGGGGTGACGTAATCACGCCCGTCGAATGCCGCGGCGGCCTTGGCGGCCAGCATGAGGAGCACCTCGGCCCGAGGACTCGCGCCCAGCACCAGCTCGGCCGCCTGGCGGGTGGAGACGGCCAGCTCGATGATGTACCGTCGGACCTTCTCCTCGACCGTGACCTTGCGCGCTTCCTCGCGGCATTCGCTGATGGCCGCCGCGTCCAGCACTGGCTCGACACCGGCGCGAACCGGATCCCTCAGCTCGATGCCGGCGTCCCACCGCCTCAACATCTCCAGCTCCTGCGTCGGGCTGGGGTAGGCCATGACGGCCTTGAAGAGGAAACGATCCTGTTGCGCTTCGGGTAGTGGGTAGGTTCCCTCGTACTCGATCGGGTTCTGGGTGGCCAGCACCATGAACGGGTCGGGCAACGGCAGCTGCTGACCTTCGAGGCTGACGCCGCGCTCTTCCATCGATTCCAGCAAGGCCGCCTGGACCTTGGCGGGCGCGCGATTGATCTCGTCCGCCAGCAGGATGTTGGTGAACACCGGTCCCTGGCGGACGCGGAAGGAGCGTGACTGCAGATCGTAAACCGACGTGCCGACGATGTCGGCGGGCATGAGGTCGGGCGTGAACTGCACCCGGCCGTATTGCACTGAGAGGAGCCGGGCAATGGTCTTGGCGAGCAAGGTTTTGCCGACACCCGGTACGCCCTCGAGCAGGACGTGGCTTTGCGCGATCAGCGCCAGAGCGCAGAGGCGGACCGCCTCCTCCTGGCCCACGATCGCCTTCGATGCTTCGGAACGAAACCGCGCGTAAAAGTCGGCAGCCTTCATGCGGACTCCTTGTGGTTCTCGACGGTCGATAGTGGATAGGCTAGGTCGTGCAGCCGCCGGGCCATGTCCAGCACCGCGGCCTCCGAGGCCAGCGCCGCAGGAAGCTCGGCCTCAGCCCGGGTTAATTCGGCGGCCGCGGCGGGCGAGCGCTGGGCGATCGTTTCCAGGAGCTGGCCGGATGGCGTCTCGCTGCCAAGCCCGACGCGTTCCGCCACGGTGCGACGCGTCGCCGCGAGCAACGTCTCCAGCGTGACCCGGCGAGCCCCCGTGCGATGAAGCAAGCTGCCCACGGCGGCCGCGTACTCCGCGCTGGAACGGTCCCCGGCCTGGAGCAGCGGAATCGGCGGACCGAAGGCGCGGCCGCGCATGGCGAGGCCCGCCACGATGACGATCACTGCCAGCGCAAGCGCCGCGCCCCACGGCGTCAGCACCCAGGCGGTCGCGGTCGGCGCGTTGCCGGCGATCTGCCCGTGATGAAACTCGTCGAAGAGCACGGCCCCACCATTGGGCGCAAGCGCGATCAGATCGGCGGCGAAGCGGCCGTTGTCGGCCAATCGCAAGTAGCCATTGCAAAGCACCAGCGGATCGGTCATGGCAATCAACTGGCCGGAGCCAACCGCCGTGCGAACCGCCATCACGTCGCCGGCCGCGTTTCGAAGCAGGGGCACCTGTAACGGCGACGGCTTGAAGGCGAGGGCGGTTGAGGAACCAGACAGGGAAGCGACGCCACCGAAGACGGGCGCCGCGGCGTGGGCTGAAGCTTCAACGGTGCGGCTCGTCAGGTGCAGTCCAAACTGGCTGTCCAGCTGCGGATCGCGTTCCTCGGTGGCATACACTGCCACGTTGCCGGCTCGCAGCCAGGTGTCGAGCTGTTGACTCTCGACGTTGCTGAAGCCCTCCGTCGGCCGGAAGACGAACAGCAGGGCGGGCGTAGAAGGAAGGGTGTAGTCGCCCTCGACCGCCCTGGTGGCGTGGCCGAGAGACTCGGCATAGAGTCGGAGTGCGGAGGTGCCGTTGCCGGCGTCGCTCGCCGAGCTGTGCTCCGGTGAATCACCTGTCGCGGTGCCGCGCAGTACCACGACGATCACGATCAGGACGACCACCCCGCCAAGCAGGATCCAGCGGCGGCGGCTCACGCGGCGCTCTGCCGGTAGCGTTGTGCCGCCTCGACCGCCTGCGCGTACATCGGCCGGTCGGGGGCACGCTGGCCGTAGCTCGCCTCTTCGAAGGAGCGAAGGAGCGGCCGCAGCTGCTCCGGATGCTCGGTCCGCGCAAACAGCTCGCGCACGGTGAAGGGGCTGCGGTCCCAGGCTCGTTCGCCGCTGATCTTGACCGTCACGCCGCCGGTCAGCGCTTGAATCGCGCCGAGGAAGTCGCCGGCCGCCGCCATCCGGTCCGCCTCGGCAAAGAAATCGACCGATGGGCGGACGGCCGAAGGCGCCGGTCGCGGGACAGCCTCGCGCCCGCCGCGACCGAGGGTTCCCCGAATCGGCCAGATGATGATGCCAAGGATGAAGAGCGCCGCCAGTGCCAGCCACACCCACAGCGGGATGCCCAGATGGAGGTTGCCGAGACCGAGCCATCGCAAGAAACGTCCCAGCGCGGTTGTGGCCGTATCCACGATCCGCTCCACGATCGACGGCCCCGAGGCGAGCCCGACGTAGCGTGGCATCGACAGGACATCGTTCAGCTGCTGGCGCGCGCGTTCCGGGTCCGGCGTGTCGACGCGCGCCTGCAGCGCGCTGTACAACGCCTGCAGTCGCTGGTCAGCGTCGGTAAGGTTGGGTGGCTCGGTGCCCAGGTCGCGCAGAATTTCCGGCTGGTTCGGTCCCGGCGCGGTGGCGAGGACCTGGAGGGCCTGCCCGATCGAGGGGGTATCGCCGCGTTCCGCGAACTGGACCAGCGTCAGCGCCCGATGGATGGCGTTGGTGTAATCATCGGCCTGGCTCGCGGACGCGGGCACCACTGCCGCCAGCGTGAGCATGAGCGCCGCCAGCAGCGGCCCCCCGCGCGCGAGCGAATGGCTGTTACGCCGGAGCAGGGCCCGGGGAGGTCTGCTGGGCGAGTTGGTCCAGGTCGAGGCCTTCCTTGCGAACCCGCAGGTCGAAATAGAGCAGGATGATGGCGATCGTGGTGATCGGGGAGACCACCGCGCTTAGCAATGTGCCGCCGACCTGGACGAGTGCCGCCTGAAAGTCGCCGGTGCTGAACAGGGCCGCGATCACGCCGAACAGGATGAAGAGCCCGTAGGTAATGATGGTCTGCAGGATTCCGACGATCAACAGGATGCCGAACGTCCGCCACCACGAGCCGCTGACGAGGTTCCAGCTCCGTCGCAGGCCCCGAATCGGCCCGATGTCCTCGGCCATCATCGCCGCCACGACCAGCAACCACCGCACTGCCAGGTAGATGGCGGCGCAAAACACCGCGATCCCGGGGAGGACCAGCAGGACGAATCCAATGCTCTCAGCAATGATCCAGCCGAGGAAAATCAGGATGACGAGCCCGAACAGTCCGAGCAGCGGCAGGTAACGGGCCAGGGTTTCGCGAAGCACCGAGCCGATCGACACGGGCCGTCCCAACGCGACATCGGTGACCGCCCGGTAGACGGCGCCGACGCTGATAGGAAGCAGGAAGAAGCCACCGATGAAGCCCAGGGCGAGTAACCCAAGGAGGTTCGTGAGCTGCTGACTGTTGAACGTCGGCGTCGAACTGCCGGTAGTGACAAAGAGGTTGGCGTAGGAAGCGGAGTTCAGTTTGTAGATGCCGGTAACGAGGCTCCACACCAGCCCGGGCACGGCGACCAGCAAGGCCACCCCCACGATAAGCGAGAAGTGCCGACGATACAGGCGAAACAGTTCGTCGAGGAGCTCAGGAAGGGGCATCGGCCGGAAGCGAATCGGCGCAGGGGTGGATGCCACGGCCCCCATCATGGCGGAAGGCGGCGCCGGTGTCTAGTTGTTTACGCTCAATTCGAGCAGGCGCAACTGCCGCCGCACGCGCAGCCGCCGGAGGTCGATGCGCTCGAGGCCTCGGCGGAGCCCACCACCGCGAAGGTGGAGAACATCGCCTTGGTGTTGGTGCTCTCACAGCTGGGGCAGACCTGGCGCTCGTCCCGGCTCGCATAACCGCCGAAGACGTCAAACGTATGGCGACACCTCAGGCAGGAGAACTCGTAGATCGGCACGTCAATATTGTAATGTTGTGCGCCCAAAAGTTCAGCAGTATGCGCTTCTTCTTCTCGAGTGGAACCGAAGCATCAATCTCACCGGGGCGCGGACGCTCGAGGAGGTTGAGGGGCTGATCGACGATGCCGGCGTCCTGGTCGAGGCGCCCTGGGGCGGCATCACCCGGGTGATCGATATCGGTAGCGGCGGTGGCCTGCCGGCGATCCCCCTGGCGGTCGAGATGCCGCATATCCAGTTCACCCTGTTGGAGGCCAACACGCGCAAGTGCGCCTTTCTCGAGCACGTGGCCGGGACGCTCGGCCTGGCGAACGTTTCGGTCGCCGCCGGGCGTGCGGAGGACCTCGGCCACCAGCCCGCGCTTCGCGAGCAATTCGACCGGGCGATCTCGAGAGCGGCGGCACGACCGGAGGTGCTGCTGGAGCTTGCCCTTCCCTTCGTTAGAACCGGTGGAGATCTCGTTGCCCAGGTCAGCCCCCTCGACCCAGTCGCGCTCGAATCGGCCGCCCTCCTCCTGGGCGGGGGGATGCCGCGCCTCGAGCACCCCGCCCGCGGCCATGCCCTCATGGTGGTGCCGAAGCTGGTCCCCACGCCGGCGCGCTTTCCGCGCCGAAGCGGGTTGCCGGGCCGCAAGCCGCTCGCGTAACGCACCGATTGGAGGTGGCGTTGCATGAACATGAGGTCGGCTCTCCGCCTAATTCCCCTGATGGCAATTGGCGCCGCGGCGGCCTTCCTGCTGGCTGGGCCGCTGACGTCTCTCTACAAGACCCACGCCGTGGCGGGCCGGCCTCAACCCTCCGCCTCGGGGACCATCGATCCGCACGCCTCGCCGACATCGTGCCCGGCCTCCCTCCCGATGCCAAAGACGGCGACCACCGTCACACCACCCACGGTGCCCGCGCTGCCCTTCACGGTGTGGGTCAACGAGCCACTGGGCGCAAAGGTGCGCGCCGGAGCGAGCTCATCGACGGCACAATTGGGCATCCTTTCGCAGGGCACCCAGGCGACCGCCGATCAGCGCGCGCCTGATGCCTCAGGCAACGTCTGGTACCACGTCAAGCAGGCGAGCCTCGCCGGGTGGGTGCGCTCGGACCTGGTCGTGTCGACGGCGCTCCACGCGGCCAGCGGCGTCGGTTGGAGCCTGATG
>Ga0066695_10000895_pt1 | contig 10809 bp, 10 predicted proteins | sample GraSoiAngelo_144_FD_66452 | JGI IMG/M metagenome (GOLD analysis project Ga0066695, IMG submission 66452) | Grasslands soil microbial communities from the Angelo Coastal Reserve, California, USA - 14_1009_02_40cm | ecosystem: Environmental > Terrestrial > Soil > Grasslands | place: USA...
TCCGTCCATCGCCTGGAGCAACTTGGGTTCAAGGTGACGCTGGAAGCCGCTGGGGAGGCGGCATGAGTCAGGAGGTTTCCCCTCCCCAGCGCAATCGAGATTCCATTTTCAGAGAAAGTCCAGCTCAGGTCAGGTCTGTGTCACGGTTGTGATAAGGAGCTTTATGACTGTTACAAGTTTGTGAGGTTTGGATGTTATGGTGCTAAGGAGAGAAGCCAAATCAGAAGGAAGTATGCCTGCGAAGGGTCCTTCCCTGACCCATCGCTTCTCAGCAATTGGTAGCAGCTATAGAGTCTCGGAAAGGCAGGTACATTCTCATGTCTGACGACCTAGAGGCCTGGAAGACCCAGAAAGAATCAAAGCATGCTGTCCATCATGTGGAAAGCCCATTTGGAGGGGGGACAGTTGCAGGTAGAAAAGAGATGGAAGTACATAGGATGTCGGATAGGCTGAGTGAGAAGGCTCGCAGGGATTTGGTACAAGCTAAGATGGCCGCCCTGGCTAAGTCTATTATAGACACGGAGAGGGAGTACTTTATAAAAACTTTGTGGCAACTCGATCTTACTCAAGAGGAAAGAGCAGACTTGATGAAGCTGTTGCGTGAGCAAGGTATCGTGCACCTACTACCAGGTCCAGGAGAGGAAAACGGTGAAAGCAGAAAGGGTGGAGCCACGTACATGGCGATCCGAAAGTACCATATCATCCCAGGGACAGGCGAGGAATTCCTGCACCGTGTGCAAGCGGGCTTTGTGCCTATCATCAGTCGGATACCTGGTTTCATTGCTTACGATGCCCTGCAGGTCGGAAACGACCAAATAATCAGCATCAGCGTCTTTGACACACCACTTGGCGTAATAGAATCAACCCCGCGCGCACTCCAGTGGGTACAAGAGAATATCGCCGGGCTCATCCAAGGGATGCCCGAGGTGATGGCAGGGCAGGTAGGAGCTTCAAGTGAGCTGGATCGGGTTTACGGGAAAGCTAGGAGGAAACTCTTCCGCAGATCTTAGCGAGTCTCCTCGTGTCTTTACCCATATCCTGGTTTTTGCGCAGGCTCGCTGATTCTGTCAGTCCTACTGCTTTAGCAAAAGCCTTATCTGCTCAATGGGGAAATCGTCGAAAACAACCGCCATTTACTCAAAGGGCTCAGCGTAGGAAAGGGATGTATCCGCTTTAAGGATATGCGCGCCCTTTCCGAAGCAACACTGCGCACTTTATTGCGCGAAGCTGCTGCGGCAAATGAGGCAAGCCCAAATGATCATTGCTAATAGGGGTCTTTATAATGTTTCAGGATGCAGGAGGGGATAAAGGTTGATCGTCCAACCTATCCCAAAGACCTGGGGCACAAAGATATGCGGCGTATCCCTGTTCCAGAAGGTAGCACGTATCCGTTCGACTGTCGGGAAGCGAAAGTCATATGGAATGCCAATAATCTTGCCGTACCAGGTTCGATCCTGGGGTGGCCGACGTACCTGGTCAACTATGGCTGCCCCGACGAATACGAGAAGCAATGCGCTCCAAACGATATTTTGAGGATTGAAGATCTTTTTCCGAATCATACTTTTTTCCCTTTCCCTGTTCAGGTTACAACTCGACTAACTCTGAGAACGTCTTTCCGTTATCTACATAGGCCCAAATTTATCTATCGTATAAGGCTTGTGATAACTCAAATTTACCTCGTCTATAGCTACAACTAACCGAGACGAGACACAGCAATTTATTGAAATATTTAAAAAATTACTTGTACACCTCCAATCCGCAAGCAAATCACTGTCTCCATTCCTGGCGCATAGAACGTGGTATAGGTAAGGGGTTCGTTTTGGCCATGATCGAGAAACCGAGGATTGCAGACAATGAATACAGAATTTGCTACACAGAAGGAAGCCCGCACAGAAGCGACAACGATTATCGTCGTTGAGGATGATCTGAATATTGGAGCCTTGCTTGTCGAAGCGATCCGGCAGGAGACCCCCTATCAGGCCGTACTTGCCACGCAGGGGACACAAGCATTAGACTTACTACGAGATCTCATACCTCAGTTGATTATCCTGGATTATCGGCTTCCCGACATGAACGGGATCGAACTCTATGAGCGAGTTCATGCCGTCAAAACGCTCGAAGAGGTTCCCGTCCTCCTCATCAGTGCAGAAATAGCACCTGACTTCAAGGATGTGGCAGCTCGCCATCTTCCATTGCTGAGTAAACCATTTGAGTTGACCAACCTCTTCAACGAAGTTGAGAAGCTTCTTGCATCAAATGCCCCATCTCATCACTAGAGGTGCACGATTTACCTCTCGAAAGCACCAAACAAATAATCTTCCCTGGCCCCCCTTTTCGCGCTAAATATAGCCAGTCGATCACGCCCATCTTTTTCACCGTATGGTTGCTTCACTCCACACCAGAAGCCTTGACACTTTCCCTCATCATATCATATACTATCAATAGAAAAGTGAGAATGATTATCATTATTAGGGTGACCTAACATATGAAAGAGACGATGAATGCCAATGCGCGGGCGGTGCTTGAGGCGGTGCGCGCTGGTGAAAACCACCCTACTGCGCTGGTAGTGTATGAGGCGGTACGGATTGTGCGGCCACAGATTGGGCTGGCGACGGTTTACCGCATTTTGCACCAGCTTGCGTTGCAAGGGCTGATTGAGGAATTGGGACAAAATGCCGAGTGTCGCTATGACGCACGGATTGATAGACATGACCACGCAGTCTGTACGAATTGTGGGACGCTGCTTGATGTACCGGTAGAGATTCACTTACCTGCTGATGTATTGCAGGAGGCAGCCCGGGTGACAGGTATGAAGTTGAGGTCGCACGAGGTGAGAATTTATGGATTATGCCGGTCCTGTCAGCACGTTGACCAGTTAGTTAAAGAGCCAGGAGAGGAGAGCGCGCATGAGCACAGATAAAAAAGAGGAACAGGCGCCAGAGCTGAAGCCTGATCAGATAAGTAATGCGGAATATTCGCCGGGAATAGATAGTGTAGGGAACTCAGCAGGAGCGGCTAGTGTAGGATTGGCGACGGGAACAGATGGTGCATGGAACTCGACGGTGACAAACGGAACACAGGGAGCACCACTGAGCGAAACGACGAAACGAGAGCTTATCGCGGCGCTGAAGCAGAACTGGCAGCGTGAGATGGAAGGGGTGCGAACCTACCGCGACCTGGCAAGCAAGGAACGGGACGCGACAAAACGTGGGGTGCTGGAGAAAATGGCCGACGCCGAAGCTCGTCACGCCCAGAAATGGGAGCGCAAACTGGCCGAATTGGGTGTCGAGGCACCGCAAGAGGAACGAACACTGGGGATGCGCTTCCAGGGCTGGCTGCGACGACAACTGGGTACCGAGGCAGCGCTGAGGCAGCTTGAGGGAGAGGAAGATAAAGATATCAGGCGCTACGAGGCGCAGGCGCGCAGTATCAATGACACTGAAGCCCAGGAGATGTTGCGCGAGGTCAAGCGTGACGAGGAGAGCCATGAGCGGATTATTCGTGACATGATCAGTCCCATCGGGCCACAGGGAATGCTGGATGTGATGTTGCACCGCGAGCGATGGCATAAACGCGGCGGCGGCTGGCTAGGGGACGCAATCTACGGCGCCAACGATGGTTTAGGAGCAGTCTTTGGTATAGTGAGCGGTGTAGCTGGCTATACAGGCGCCAGTAACAGTCACTTTGTGCTGGTTAGCGGACTGGCAGGTATGATGGCCAGCGCACTATCGATGGGTTCAGGCGCTTATCTGGCAACCAAGAGCGAAAGAGAAGTGTACCAGGCTGAGATTCAGCGCGAGAAACGCGAGATTGAGGAAGAGCCGCAAGAAGAGCAGGAGGAATTGGCTCTCTATTACCAGTTGAAGGGCTTTACGGAAGAGGAATCCAATGTGCTGGCAGCGAGGATGGCAGAGAATCCTGACCAGCTTCTGCGAACACTGGCGCACGAGGAGTTGGGGTTGTCGGAAGAAAGCTTTCCCAATCCGTGGGTCGCGGCAGTCTCGGCGACCGTTTCTACGGCTATCGGCGCCTTTATTCCCATCATTCCTTTCTTCTTCATGCAGGGTATCGCGGCTGTCATTGCCGCCGCGCTGATCAGCCTGTTAGCGCACTTTGCGGTTGGGGCAGCGAAGACGCTGGTGACCGGGCGCTCGTGGGTTGCTAGTGGAATGGAGATGACGGTTGTTGGCGCGATCGAGGCGGTGATTACGTATACGCTGGGAGCGGCTTTCAGAGTGGCATAAATAAACAGACAGATGGGTTGCGCCGAGGGCACAATTTAACCCACCTGTCTGTTTAATCGATTCAGCTGACCACTTGTTTGATCGCAGCAATGACGAGATCCGGTTGATCGAACATGATCCCGTGACCACTCTGCCTGGCGATGATATGGGTGCTTTTGGAGGAGAGAGTGGCGAGATCGTTTTGCAAGGTTTGCCAGGACGCATCGAGATCTTTCCCATGAGTCAGGATCACCAGGGGGAGGTTCCCTAACGAGTGTTGCGTTCGAGCGATACGCACCTGGGTGGTACTCTGATCCCAGCCAGCGCTCTCGTCATACCAGGTTCCACAGAAGCGCGTTTGATAGAGGTGCGCCTTCACTTGTGGCTGCACTGCAACCGGGTATGGGGAGAGGAATGAATTCAGAAGGCCGAACAGGCGCACCAACCCAAAGGGTGCGAGCCGTTGACAGGTGGAAAGTTGCTGCTGTCCATTCTGTATCGCGGCCCGTGCCGTTGGATCATTTTCATGAGAGGCATCAACAAGCACCAGGCCAGCGACATCTTGCGGGTAGATGTTGGCATAGAGACGCATGTTGAGTCCTCCGAAAGAGTGCCCGACCAACACGAAAGGTCCGGAAATGCCTGCTTTAACGAGGAGAGTGTGCAATTCACCGACGATACGCTCACTCGTGCGTGGCAGAGGGCCAGAATCGCTCCAGCCATAGCCTGCCCGGTCGTAGGAACACACTCGCGTGAAAGTCGCCACACCTGGTTGCACTGTACTCTAGTCCAGTGACGAGCCACCATTGCCAGCGTCCAGGATGACTGTGGGTCTGCCTCTGCCCGTACAATAGATGTGTAGACGATAGCCGCCCACATCCACAAGTCTCCCGAGTGGTGGATAGGCGGAAGCATCAAAGGCGCTGGTGAGAGCCTGGTACAACAGTCCTGCTCCCACCAGGAGCACAAGAAGGATAATGAGTATGAGCAGGACAGAGCGGATCCTCTGTCTAACGGTTTTTTTCTTCTTCGAAGCATGGAGGTGGTGAGGCGACTTAGAAGGTGGAGGAATCATGGTGGTGCTTTCTTTCTACTCTTTCACGGCTAGAGAAGCAGAAGGCTCTCCTATTTAGCCTGCCGCAGAAGCGCCCTTACGAGGCGAATCTCTTCGTAGAAGTATTCATCCCCCAGAAATTCCTTGACCGGTTTTAGAGTCTCTCCGCCAAGCTGTTGCAAAGCATCAACAATAGTTTCGAAGTGCCCAGGTGGGATCAATGCTTTCACATCGATGCTCTCACCGGCCTCGATTAGCTCAGCCAGGTGGCTGGCGATAGTTGTTGGTCTGAGGTTACGCTCCTGGGCTATCTCTTCGATACTCTGTCCATCCTGGTACATTTGCAGGGTGATCCGGCGTGTGAGTATAGCACTCACTGTGCCTGTCGTGGTGGTTAGTGGCGTTTCCTTTTTGGCTGTTTGTTCTGGCGGCACTGGCGACAGGCCCATGTTTAAGTTATGCAGTTCACAATAGGTACGTATTTCTCCGGTGAAGATGGTGTAATAGGCCTCCATTTTGCGGCTGCCAACGCCGGAGATTTCCATGAACTGAGACCGGGCCTGGGGACGCTGCTGGGCCATGGCGCGCAGACTGGTATCCGGGAAGATTACGTAGGGCGGTACTGCTTGCTGGTCGGCTAGCTGTTTGCGCAGCTTGCGCAATTGTTGGAATAGCCCCTCTTCTTCTGGTGACAGTGGAGGTACGTTACCGCTTATCCTGGGTTGGGCTGCTAGACTGTTCTGCATTGATTGTGGGAGCGCTTCAATTTGCACATCGCGCTGTTTGCGCAAGATTTCGCGAGAAAGTGCATTCAGCCTGAGTATCGAATAGCTGGTTTCGGTTGCTTCGCTCAACAGACCCTGGCGCAGGAGCGAGCGACCGAGGTGCTGCCATTCTTCCACGCTCAGATTTTGTCCAATGCCGTAGGTTGAGAGCTGGTCATGGCCGTTATCGCGGATCTTATGGGTATTGGCTCCGCGCAGTACATCGATGATGTGGCGCATTCCGAAGCGTTCTTTTGTTCTTGCCACGCACGAGAGGAATTTTTGCGCATCGATGGTGCGGTCTTCCAGAACGACCTGGCGCAGGCAGTTATCGCAGTTGCCGCAGTTGTTGGTAGGCAGTATCTCGCCAAAGTAGGCCAGCAGGGTGTGGCGACGACAGACGGTACCATCGCCATAGGCCAGAACTTGCTGCAGTTGTTGATGGGCAAGAAACTGTTCGTGCTCACTCGTTTTCTGAGCAATAATGTACTCGATCTTGAAGCGGTCACCAGGGTTAAAAAAGAGGATTCCCTGGGCTGGAAGGCCATCACGACCTGAGCGGCCAGACTCCTGGTAATACCCTTCGAGGTTGCGCGGCAGGTCATAGTGGATGACGACACGCACATCTGGTTTGTTGATGCCCATACCAAAGGCGATGGTCGCCACCAGGACCGGCACATCGTCACGGGTGAAGCGCTGCTGGTTCTCATTCCGCTGCTCAGTATCCAGGCCGGCGTGATAGGGCAGAGCATTGATACCGTCACGAGCCAGGACAGAACTCAGCTCATCGACGCCCTTGCGGCTCTGGCAATAAATAATGATCGAGGCACCATCCTGCTCGCGCAGCAGTTGCAGAAGCTCACCGTACGAGCCTTTATGTTTTGTTCGCACCTCGTAATAGATATTGGGCCGGTCAAAACTCGCGATATGGATATGCGGATCGCTGAGCCTGAGTTGGGTCAGGATATCTGCGCGTACGCGCTCGGTCGCAGTGGCTGTCAGCGCCAACATTGGCACTTTTGGGTAGCGCTTGCGCAGTCGGCCCAACTGGCGGTATTCCGGGCGGAAATCATGCCCCCACTCGCTGACACAGTGCGCTTCATCGACTGCTAAGAGGGAAAGACCGACATGCTTCTGGACTTGATCGAGGAGGTTGAGGAAGTTCTCGCCCATGAGACGCTCTGGCGCTACGTAGAGCAGGTTTAGCTCGCCATTGATGGCGGCACGCTCTCGCTGCAAGCGTTCGGCGGGACTGAGTGACATGTTGATGAAGGTGGCCGCGACGCCATTGGCCTGCAAGCGATCAACCTGGTCGTGCATGAGGGAGATGAGGGGAGAAATGACGATGGTTAATCCTGGCAGCAGGAGGGCGGGCAGTTGATAGGTGAGGGATTTGCCGCCGCCGGTGGGCATCAATACGAAGGCATCGCGCCCGGCGAGTATATGTTCGATGATTTCGAGCTGACCGGGGCGAAATGTATCATGGCCGAAATATTGTTTGAGTATGGACTCGGTGTTATGTAACGTTTTCAAGGGGCCCTTCCTGCTGGATATGTAATGATTGTGCCTTTGCTGGTGTTGATAATACCATGGGTGATGGGTTTCGCGCAATTTTTGAGGGGGAGACCATCAAAACACACATTGATATGCGGCGTCACCTGCTTGGGAACTTCCCTTCAAAGTCTCGCATCTTTCCCATAATTTATATACTTGTCTAACTACCTCAACCGGAAATCGCTTTGAAATGGAGATTCAATTTCAATAGGTAAACTTGCCGCGCAGAAACGCCGCCCAGCAGGGGACTTGCTGGGCGGCGTTTCTGTGCGGCAATACTATTTTTAGGTATTGTTTACTCTTGCACGTCTCGTCGCCACGTCAGGATAATGGCGACCGTCGCGAAGATGAGCGAATAGACCAGGGTGACCCAGAGCGTATGCGCGCCATCGACCGCGACAAACGGTTGAGCTCCAATTGTAAAGACTTCAGTTTTGGCGGAAGTTATGAGTGCTTTTGGCATGACATTCAGGTTCGGCCCAAGCAAATAGGCCGAGACGTTTAACCAGAAATCGCTGTGTGTGAGACGGTAGGCAAGATACAAAAAGATTGTGCCGATATTGTCAATTGGGAACCAGGCCAGTGCGAGACTGAGCCCAAAGGTCAACGAGCGCCCTACTACGGATGCGGCTGTTGCCAGGAGAATGGTTGCTCCCATACTGATCAGTACGGTCAGGATATATTGTTGAGCCTCCGTCCAAAAAGCTGGTGTTATGGCATTATAGGCATGCACATTTCCTACCATTATCAACAACAGCGCGCTCATCAGGATGATATTGTAGAGGATACCAACGACAAAGACGGTTAGCGCAATAATGACGACAGCAGTCAGCTTTGCAGCGAGCAATTGCAATCGCCCCACGCCGCGGGACAGGAGGACACGGATGGTACCGAGCTGGTACTCCAGGCCGACAACTGAAGCCGTTAGCACCAGGAGGAATATACCGATGAAGACGCGGAGCACGGCAAGGTTCTGCGTCATGCGATTAGTAAGAAACAGCAAGGGAGTGTGATTTATGACGTCTTTGACGTCAGGCACTGTCAAGGTGATGATATATGGGAGAGCAATGACCCCTGACAGTAGAACCAGCAACACCCAGGTTATCCACTGGTGGCTGATTTTGAATAACTCGCCGCGCAGCATACCGATAAAGCTTGGCCTGGACGTATGGAAAATCATTTTTTCCGTTGGCGAGGATGTGACTACTGTACTCACTGAATTTCTCCTGTTCCAGAATTCGTCAGTTCCAGGAAGACCCGCTCCAGGTCCTGCGTTGATTGTGTGATAGTTTCGGGAACGAAGCCAGCGTTGACAAGGAAGAGATTGAGGTCGCGGCCACGTTGCCCTGGAGCTTTGGTGATGAGCGCACCATGGTTATCAAGGTGCGCATCTTTGCCCCATGGCTGCGCCTTAACCAGTGCGACTGCGTCTGCCGTTCTTTCAACGGTGACGGCAAACTCACCGTGCCCGCTGATGAGTTCTTCAATGGTGGATACCTTGACCAGTTTGCCCAGATTGATAATGGCCACGCGGGTGCAGATTTGTTGTACCTCGGGGAGCAGGTGACTTGAGATGAAAACGGTCTTGCCCTCAGAAGTGAGGCGGTGCATGAGATCGCGCATCTCGACAATGCCTGCTGGGTCGAGGCCATTTGCTGGTTCATCCAGGATGAGTAGATCGGGATCTTGCAGCAGGGCCATGGCAACGCCCAGGCGCTGCTTCATACCCAGAGAGTAGGTGCGCACACGATCTTTCTGCCTGTATCGCAATCCCACTAATTCCAATACAGCATCGATTCTTGATGCGGGCACGCCACCGAGCACGGATGCAACCGCGCGCAGATTATTGCGGCCCGACATATAGAGGTAGAGAGCGGGGGTCTCAACAAGAGCGCCGACACGCGGTAGAATGCGCGCGCCATGGGAGTCGACGTCCTGGCCAAGTATCTCGACGCTGCCTGCGGTTGGCGCGATCAGGCCGAGAGCCATGCGGATCGTCGTTGTTTTACCGGCGCCGTTGGGGCCAAGGAAGCCCATGATTTCGCCGCGATTGACTTCCAGATTGAGATTATTGACGACGATGCGTTTCCCATATTGCTTGGTGAGATTAGTTGTGCGCAGGACAACATCCCCCGTGTCCATTGGGGGGATGTTCATTGCTGGCACTGTGATTACTTTATCAACCATACATTCTTTTCCATTTCTCTTTGATAATAGATGAACGGGGTAACTGTGAAGTAGGTATTCCCTACGGCAATATCAGGCAACCTGTTGTGTACAGGTTCAACTGTAGGACACCACTCGCGGCAATTTTGTGACATAGTTCTTATGGTAGTAGTACAACTGAACCCTCTAAGGGGTGCAACCGGTCAAATTACCCCGCCTAAGTACTATCCATGAAACAGACAAGAACAACAATACGTTATAATACAATAATGAATTATATGGTATAGGCGGACCGCATGACGCTGCAAGGTCGACCGCAAAGGACATCTGAAGAGCAATGGATAGGAATATAGACCAGCCTCAACAAAACCAGATATTGACCGCATATAATGGAGATAGCAAAACGCTCACCAATGGACACATAACCACTGTCTCTCATTCAACTCCCCCTCCCGCGGTGATGCCATCCGGCAGGAATTCTTCCTACAGGGATGCGAGGGTACCAGCGTTACGACGGAAAGTGCACCGTTCTCTCATACGCAAGCATTTACATGAACGCTATAATCGCAATATTGCCCCTCGTTTACTGATGATTACAATGATTGTTTGTATTGTGCTACTCACTCTCTTATCTACCGGCGCTGGCGCCGCCTATGCCTATTACCAGGGGCAATTACCGTTACTGAACGGCATTGCGGATCACGCGCTATCTCAATCAACACATATTTATGATCGCAATGGCAATCTGCTCTATGAGCTTTATGATCAACAGAATGGGCATGGTCGTCGCACGTACGTCAATTACTCCGACATCTCTCCAATGCTAGTAAATGCCACGGTCGCTGCTGAAGATCATACTTTCTGGCAGAATAGCGGCGTCGATATCCAGGGCACACTTCGCGCGGCCTTCACCAATCTGCAAAGTCATACCGTCGTTGAGGGTGGTAGCACGATTACACAACAACTGGTCAAGAATCAGTTGTTCCTGTCACAACCACGTTCCCTGCAAGTCAAAGGTGAAGAAGCACTACTGGCCTATGGTCTCACA
>Ga0066695_10000900_pt1 | contig 10774 bp, 4 predicted proteins | sample GraSoiAngelo_144_FD_66452 | JGI IMG/M metagenome (GOLD analysis project Ga0066695, IMG submission 66452) | Grasslands soil microbial communities from the Angelo Coastal Reserve, California, USA - 14_1009_02_40cm | ecosystem: Environmental > Terrestrial > Soil > Grasslands | place: USA...
GAGACACAGGTGTACACGGATCTCTCGCTGCAATGGATCCATCAACAGCATCCGGATCTGGCCATCGTGTACCTGCAAAGCACCGACACGATCGGCCACGTTTTCGCGCCGTACGCGCCGCCGCGCCAGGCCGCCGTCAGCCAGCAGGACTTCGACCGCTACAACGGAGTCCCCGAGCGGTTCTTTCGGGCGATCGACGATCGGATCGGCCAGTACCGCGATGCTGCCGTTGCGGAGGGAGCGGTGCTGATGATCGCGTCGGACCACGGGTTCTACTGGGGCGAGGGGCGGCCCGCGCAGTTGTCGAGCGTGGCCACCGCGAGCGCGGCCAAGTGGCATGCGCCGCGGGGCATCTATCTGCTCTGGGGTCCGGGCGTGTCCGCGAAGGCGGGCCACGCGCCTGAGGGCGACGTCCAGCAGGTCTGCGCGACGCTGCTGGCGCTGCTCGGCCTGCCGCCTGGACGCGACGTCAACGGCGATCCACTCGAAGGCGCGGCGCCGGTGAAAGCTACCAGGGCCGACTACGCGGCCTCCTATCGTCCGGCGGTCGCGCGGGCAGCCGGCGCCGCGCGCCCCGCGACCGACAAGCAGGCCGTCGAGAACCTGAAGTCGCTCGGGTACATCGGCGGCAGCGAGAGCAACGTGGCGCCGCCGGGCAGCCGCGGCACGACGCGCACTGCCGGGTCATTCAACAACGAAGGTGTCATTCAGAAGGAGCGCCGCAAGTTTCCCCAGGCGATCGAGGCGTTCGAAAAGGCGCTGCAGATCGAGCCCAACCTGGCGTCGGCGCAGTGGAACCTGAGCGACGTCCTCTACGCGATGGGGCAGAACATGGATCGCTCCGACGATCTCCTGATTCACGCATTTGGCGGCGGCATGCCGGACGGCGCGAAGCACGTGATCGGCCGCGCGATGGCTTACCAGCGCAACGGTGATACCGCCCGCAGCCTGCAGTTGATGAACGCCGCCGTCGCCGCGAATGGAGGTGATCCCGAGCTGTGGCTGTTCCGCGGGCGCTATCGGACCGAGCGTGGAGACTGTCGAGGGGCTGCCGCCGACTTCGACCACGCCACGTCGCTGTCGCCGGCCAACGCGGCGGCCTACAGCGCCTCGGCGCTGGCGCGGCTCTGCCTCGGCGATCGCGCCGGCGCGCGGCGCGCCTTCGAGCGCGCGCTGCAGATCGATCCGGCGCAGCCGAAAATCCGCGACTATCTTTCGACGCTGGAGCGGTGACAGGAAACGAGGTCCATGATGCGATGCTTCATCGCCGTTGGTCTCCTGTTGTCAATCGTCGCCCCGCCGGTTACGGCGCAGCCGCCGTCCCCGGGGCTCTCCGTCCGCGAGCACATCGAGGCGATGCGCCACTTGCGCCTGGGTCAGGAACACATGCATACCGAGCAATGGGACAGAGCGGAGGCGGAATTCAAGGCCGCCGTGAAGCTCGAGCCCACGCTCGAGATGGCGCACTACGGCCTGGGGCAGGTGTACATGAGCACCAAGCGGTTTCCCGCCGCGGTCACCGCGTATCTTGGCTGCCGCGACGCGTTCCTGTCGAACACGGCACGGCGCGCGACCAACGATTTGACCGCCCAGCGGCAGCTCGACGATCAGATTCGGGCCCTCGAAGATGAAAAAACGCTGCTCGCTGCCGGGCGCGTCACCGCCATGTTCTCCGGCGGACAGATCGACCTGGATCGGCGCATCGCGGACCTGCGGATGCGCCGTTTTCACGACGCGAAGGCGATGCCCGACATGCCCGCGTGGATCTCCATCGCGCTCGGCAGCGCCTATTTCCGCGGTGGATCGATGGCCGACGCCGAGCGGGAATATCGCGAGGCGCTCAAGGCCGATTCGAAGCTGGGCGAAGCGCACAACAATCTGGCCGTGGTGTACATGTTGACCGGTCGGTACTCGGAAGCGGACGGCGAGATCAAGGCAGCCGAGAAGGCGGGCTTCAAGATCAATCCTCGATTGAAGGAAGATCTGAAGAAGGCGTCCGCACGGCGCTGACGCGCGTCGCGCCTGTCATGTCCACGCCATGATGATCCACATTGAAGGAGCGTCGGACATGAACCGTCGGATCGGGACAGCGGCCACCGCGGCGCCGGAATTTTGGATTTCCCGCGTGGCGGAGTCGAGAAAAGGCCGGAGCCAGGAGTTATTGACATAATCCGTCAGAGTTATGATGCGCGGTGACGAGTGGTTGCACGCAGTGTCCCTCGTTTTGCAACAAATCAACAAGGAGGAGAGGAGTCATGCTCGTACGAACAGCGGCGGTTCTGCTTGCCGTTCTGATGACGGCATCCGCGGCAACTGCCCAGGAACAGCGCGGCACTATCGACGGCGTGGTGAGAGATGGTTCCGGCGGCGTCCTCCCGGGCGTCACGGTCGAAGCCCACAGCTCGGGCAGCGGCGTGCTCACGACCGTCACCGACCTGCGCGGCTCGTATCGCTTCCCGTCGGTGCTGCCGGGCACGTACGAAATCACCGCCAGCCTGGTGAGCTTCAAGCCCTCCAAGGTGTCGAACGTCGTCGTGGCGCTTGGCTCGATCAAGTCCGTCGACTTCTCCCTGGCGATCGCGAGCCTGACCGAGGCGGTGACGGTCATCGGGGAATCGCCGATCGTCGACGTGAAATCGAGCGCGCGCGCCGCCAACATCCGTGCCGAGCAGATCGAGCTCCTGCCGCACAACCGGGACTTCCAGTCCCTGGTCGTCCAGGCGCCCGGCGCCAACCAGGAGTTCAAGTCGAACGGCATCATGATCGATGGCTCCTCCGGCGCCGAGAACCGGTACATCATCGACGGCATCGAAACAACCGACCTGATCGGTGGCTCGTCGGGCAAGGACCTGCTCGCGGATTTCGTCGAAGAGGTGCAGGTCAAGTCCACCGGCTATCCGGCGGAATACGGCGGGTCGACGGGTGGCGTCATCAACGTCCAGACCAAGAGCGGGACGAACAACTGGAGCGGCGCCCTGCTCGGCCTCTACCAGGGCTCGAAACTACAGGGCTCGCCCAACCCCACGCTGCGTGCGGTCTTCGGCGTTCCCACCCAGGCCGAGTACCACACGTACGCGAAGGACGAGAACAACCGGTATGAGCCGGGCGGGACCCTCGGCGGACCGATCGTCGTCGACAGGGCGTGGTTCTTCGCCGCCTATCAGCCGTCGAATACGAAGGTCACCCGCACCGTGAACCCGGACACGACTGGCATCCCGACCGCGACGCCGTCCGTGACGTCGCAGACCCAGCTGGTCCAGAATTTCTCGGCGAACGCCACGAATCAGATCGCCAACAAACTGCGCACCCGTGTCGCGTTCAACGACAGCTGGCAGAAGAACTCAGGTCTGCTTGCGACGTTGATCGGCAGCGACAGCCCCACCACCAGCTACACCAAGGGCACGCGGTACCCGAACTGGTCGCTCTCCGGCACCGCGGACTACGTCGCCACCTCCAACTTCACCATCGGGGTGCGCGGGGGCCGCTATCAGAGCGACGTGATCGATTTCAACGTCAACAATGCCGTCCGATTCGTCTTCGCCGACGGCACGACGAACGTTGGCCAGGCCGGTGTGCCGGCGGCGGAGCAGCACGCTGCGGGCTACAGCAACATTCCCTCGAACAACGGCATCGCCACCGACAAGCAGACGCGCAATTTCTTCCAGGCCGACGCGACGTATTACGCGCGCATGGGCTCCTCCACCCATCAGATCAAGGGCGGCGTGCAGATCGATCGCCGCGCCAACGACGTCATCAACGGCAACCTCCAGAACGTGATTCAAATCCGCTGGAACACGCCCCTCAACGGCAGGCAGGGCGCGTTCGGGTACTATGAAGTCATCAGCGCGGGCCCGACGGCGTACCAGCAGGGGTTCGCCACCACGGGCAACGTCCAGTCCAATGTGAACGGCGTCTTCGTGCAGGATACCTGGGCGGTGAACAGCCGGCTGACGATCAACGGCGGCGTCCGGACCGAGAACGAGAACGTGCCGACCTACTCGCCCGGCGCCGGCATTGTTCCCAATCCGATCAGTTTCGGATGGAAGGACAAGGTCGCCCCGCGCGCCGGCTTCGCCTACGACCTCAAGGCCGACGGCAAGAACAAGATCTACGGCTCGTGGGGGATTTTCTACGACATCTTCAAGCTCAACCTGCCGCGCGGATCCTTCGGCGGGGACAAGTGGACTTCGTATTACTACACGCTCGATACGCCGAATTTCGAGACGTTGCGGGACTCGGCCAGCTGCCCGCCCACGTGTCCCGGCACGTTCCTTTCGAGCGTCAATTTCCGTCTCCCATCACAGACGCCGGGGCTCGACGTCGAGCAGCAGGGCACGTTGAAGCCGATGCGCTCGCAAGAGCTGTCGTTTGGCTTCGAGCGTGAGCTCAATCCGCATCTGGCGGCCACCATCCGGTTCGTCCACAAGCAGCTCGATCGCGCCATCGACGACATCGGCGACCTCGTGGGCGCGGGCGACGAGGCCTACATCATTGCCAACCCGGGCGAGGGTCTCGTCGCGAGATACGACATTTCCACCGGCACGAGTCTCTTCGCGCCCCAGGGCGCGACGAACCTCACGCAAACCATGCCGAAGGCGACGCGGAACTACAACAGCCTCGAGCTCGGCGTCACGAAGCTGATGGGAAACAACTGGACGTTCCACGGCAGCTACATGTGGAGCAGGGACGCGGGCAACTACTCGGGCCTGTCCTCATCCGACGAGGTGGGCAATGGGACCGGCCGCAACTTCTCGACCAACTCAGCGACCCCTACCGGCCGCGACAATCCGAACAACTCCCGGGACTTCGACTACCCCTCCATGTCGTTCGACGGGCACGGCAACGTGCTGGACGGAGTCCTGGACACGGACCGCACGCATCAGGTCAAAGCGCAGGGGGTCTACGCGTTCAAGTGGGGCACCTCGGTCGGAGTCAACGCGTATCTGATGAGCGGCACGCCCATTACCCGGCAAGTGCCGATCATCTCGCCCGACAACTACCCCATCCGGTATCTCGGTCGTGGCAGCGAGGGCAGGACGCCGGTCTTCTCACAGGCCGACCTGTTTGCCGCCCACACCATCAAGATGGGCGGCCGTCGCAGTTTGGAGCTCAGTGCGAACGTGCTGAACCTTTTCGATCAGCGCGCGGTCGTCAACAGGGTAGGGACGATGCGGCGCACGGGTGCGATTCCGCTCGGCCCCGGCTACTACACCGAAGCGGCGTTCTACGCAGGTCAGCTGAACTTCGATCAGCTGATTGCCAAGTCGGTCGCGGATGGCAAGATGACGCTGAATCCGCAGTTCGGAATGGACAGTTATTATCAGGCGCCCATTCAGGCCCGCTTCGCCGTGAAGCTCCGGTTCTAAGGGCCCTAAACGCCGGAAGCGGGTTCGCTTCTCTTTGCGCCCCGCGGGCTTCCGGCCCGCGGGGCGTTTTTTCATTCGCCTCACCGCGGTCCCGTCCATGGAGGCGGGATCATGAAACACTCGGCGCCGCGTCAGTCTCCTTGTCCGAAAGAAGATGTCAGGAAGGTGTCGGCGCGTCACTGACGCGCGGCGTCCCGATCATGTCCGGGCTATGATGGTCGACGGTCGACCTTGGAGGAGCGCTGGACATGAACCATCGGATCAGGACAATGGCCGCCGCGGCGGCGTGCGTGGCCGCCCTCGCGTGGGTCGCGCCGGTGCGGGCCCAGGTCTCGACCGGCCGCGTCGACGTCGCGATCGAGGGCCCGGCCGGCGGACGGCTGGCCGGGGTCAACGTGCAGCTCGACGGCCCGGTCGCGCAGACGCAAATCGCCGACGAACACGGCCAGGCACACTTCCTGAACCTGCCCGTCGGCACCTACACGATCAAGGCCACGCTCCCGGGCTTCACTCCTTCCACCAGCAGCAACGTCCAGGTGCTCAGCGGCGCCAGCACACCGCTCACGATCAAGCTGGCAGTCGCAGGCGCTCCCGAGACCGTCAACGTGATTGCGGTCACGCCGGCGGTCGATCTCAAGCGCGAGACGACGACCACCAACGTGACGCTCGAGGAGCTCGGGAACCTCCCGCTCGCGCGGGATCCCTGGGTCGTGATGGAGACGGTGCCGACGGTCTACATGGACCGCGTCAACGTCGGCGGCTCGGAATCGGGGCAGCAGTCGAATTACAACGCGAAAGGCGCACAGGCGACCGACAACACCTGGAGCCTCGACGGCGTACCGGTCACCGACATGGGCGACAGCGTCGTCCGGCCGAATCACGCCACAGGCTCCTCGTCTTTCTATTACGACTTCGACAGCTTTCAGGAGATGGCCGTCACCACCGGCGGCGCCGACGCACAGAATCCGACGCCCGGCGTGCAGCTCAGCATGGTGTTGAAGACGGGCATCAACACGCCGCACGGCGGCGCGCGCCTGTACTTCGAGAACCAGAAGCTGCAGGGCGTCAATATCTCGCCCGAGCTGGCGGCGGCGCTGGGCGATGCGAGCGGCAAAGGCAATCGCACCGACAAGTACGATGATTACGGCTTCGATCTGGGCGGTCCGTTCCTGAAGGACAGAGTGTGGGTCTGGGGGGCGATGGCCCGGACCACCAACAACCTGCTGACCCTCACGAGCGCGTCCGACAACACGCAGTTCAAGAATACCGCGTTCAAGGCGGACGGAAAGCTGAACAACGCGGTCCGCGGCAACTTCACCTATTACGAGAACAACAAGACCAAGGACGGACGGGACGCGGGCCCGACGCGGCCCCCGGAGACGACCTGGAACCAGACGGGGCCGGCCAAGTACTACAAAGGCGAAGGAACCTTCGTGGGCGGCACGAGCCTGGCGGCATCGGCAAAGGTCGCCTACGTGGACGCGGCGTTTCAGCTCGTGCCGGCCGGTGGTCTGGGCCGGGACTACTACATCGACGACGGCGGCGTTGTTCACAACAGTTATTACCAGTATCAAAGCACGCGTCCGCAACGTTACATCGGCGGCGATGCGAGCTACTTCGCGGGCAGGCATGAAATGAAGTTCGGCGCCGGCTGGCGCAGGACGCCGGTCGACACGCAGCAGATCTGGCCGGCCAGCCACCTGATCGCAACCTGGGATCAGTACCCGAACATGCTTGTGCAGGTCGCTCGCGACTACCGGTCAGCGACTGACGCGCGGTACGTCAACGGCTACGTCACCGACACCGTTTCGCTCAACCGGCTGACGGTCAACGGTGGCATCCGTTTCGATCATCAGAAGTCGTCGCTCTCGGCCGCGTCCGTCACGGGCGTGACCGGCTTCGAAACGATCCTCCCCACGCTCGACACACCCGCGGTCGACGGCGTCTACGTCTGGAACAGCCTGACGCCCCGAGCCGGCTTCACCCTTGCGGTCGGCGACGCGCAGAAGACGGTCGTCAGGGGCAGTTACGCGATGTTCGCGTCGCAGCTGACCGGGTCCCAGGCGGCGTTCGTCTCGCCGATTCAGTACTCGTATGCGTACTACAACGCCGTGGACCGCAACAGCGACGGTATCGCCCAGTTGAGCGAGATTCTGATCAACCAGGGGCTGCAGGGTTACAGCGGTTTCGATCCGAAGAACCCGCGGGCCGCCGTGAACCGCGTCGACCCGGACGGGAAGGCGCCGGTCACGCACGAATGGCTCGTCGGCTTCGACAGGGAGCTCGGTCCTCAATTCGCCCTCAGCGGCACGTTCACGTACCGCCGCATGCTGGATCTGCCCTGGACGCCGCTCATCGGCGTGACACAGGCGAGCTACACGCAGACCACGACGCTCAGCGGCAGTCTCCCCGAAGTCGGTGCGTTCAGTGTCCCGCTTTATGCGCTGAGCCCCTCGGCCGTTCCACCTGGCGGCGGCAAGGTCGCGACCCACCGCCCGGGCTACCACCAGCGCTACCTGGGATTCGAGCTGAGCGCCACCAAGCGGATGTCGAGCCGGTGGATGGCCCGGTTCGGGTTCTCGTCGAACGACTGGCGGGAATACTTCGACGATCCGTCGAAAGCGATCCTCGATCCGACGCGCGCGCCGGCCGCCTCATCGTCGTGGCCCTTCGCCGGACCGCAGGTGAATGGCGGAGCCGTCGTGCGCTCGTCGACCGGCAGCGGGAAGAGCGGGATCTACATGGTGGCGCCGAAGTACCAGATCGTCGCCAACGGGCTGTACGAAGCCTTCTGGGGCGTGAACGTTGGCGCGAGCCTCGTGACGCGGCAAGGCTTCGCAGAACCGTTCTTCCAGAGCAACGTCCTGACCGGCGATCCGCTCGGCCGCAAGACGGTTCTGCTGGCGCCGGCCGTCGACGCGTTCCGGTTGCCGGCGGTGACATCGCTCGACGGACGTCTGGAAAAGAGATTCAGGTTCGGATCAGCCCAGATTGCGCTGGACTTCGACGTGTTCAACCTGCTCAACGCGGGGACGGTGCTCGGCAGGCAGTACGACGCCCGCCTGACCGGTGCGACCGGCTTCAATGAGGTGCTCGAGATCATGAACCCGCGCATCGCGCGTCTGGGCTTACGGTTCACATTCTGATAATTAGGAATTTGGAATTCAGAATTTGGAATTCGAGCACGAATTCCAAATTCCTAATTCTTAATTCCTAATTGCGTCCTTCGTCCCTGTGCGCGGATCGCATCGGCCTGCCGGCGGTTCCCGAACATCGTGTAGATCCGCGCCGCCAGGGCGTAGCTCTCGGGCGTCGGCGTCACCCGCGTCATGTCGGCGAGCACCCGGGTGGCGGCGTCCGGCTGACCGCTGGCCTGATAGAGCATCGCCAGCCCGCCGCGGGCGCGCGTGTTCTGCGGAAACAGGCGGAGCTCTTCGATGAACTCGGCCTCGGCTTCGGGGTATCGCTCGAGCCGCCCGAGCGTGTCCGCGGTATAGAAGTGCAGATCGCTGATCTGCACGGGGCCCGGCCGCTTCAGCCCGGCGATCGCCTGCCTGAACAGCGGCAGCGCATCGGTATATTTGCCCTGGTCGTAGAGCAGCCGCGCCTCGACGTAAAGCGGCAGCGTCGGATTCTCATCGCGCGCGAGCTGGGCCTCCTCGCGCGCCGCGTCTGCATCGTGCTTCGCCAACGCAATCTTCGCCAGCATCTCGTGCGCCGACGCCCGCGCTCGATGGTCGCTCTCGGGCGCCACGTCGGCCGCAAGCTGCGCATGGACGCGCGCCTCGTCGAGCTTCCTCAGCTTGAGCAGGCCGCCGGCGACGCCGAGATAGGCGGTCGGGTCCGCCGGTTTCAGCTCGATGTAGTGCATGTACGCGTCGACCGCCTGTTCATGGCGATCGAGGCGGCTGGCGAACACGGCGAGCTGGCTCCAGACGTCGGCCATCCCGGGGTTGTCCCGGAGAATCTGCTGCAGGAGCACGATCGCCTGGGGCCACTTCCGCTGGCCGGCGTAATCGACGGCCGCGCGGTACCGTTCGAGGATTTCCCGTTTATCCTTCGGATCGGGCAGCGCCTCGCCGGACGTTGCCGGGACGTCGGTGTGCGTGCCAACGTAGCCGAGGGCCTGCAGCCGCTCACGCGCGTCGGCGGAGATTTGCGAAGGCGCCGGTATCGTCGCGCCGGCCGCCACGCGATCGAGCGCGCCTCGAAGCGCCTGACGCGCTTGCGGCCGCTCGCCGGCGATGTTCGTGCGCTCCCGCGTGTCGAGCTGGAGGTCGTACAGCTCCTCGCGCGGGGCTTTGATATAGCGATAGCGATCGTCGGTGAGCGCGGTCAGCTCGCTCCAGCCGAAGTGGTAGCGCGCGTAGAGCGCCTCGGAATACACCTTCGGCTCGGGCAGGTGTCCCGTGCCTTCGAGCACCGGCTTCAGCGATCGGCCGCGCAGGAGGCTCGACCCGGGCGCCTTCACGAGGTCGAGGATCGTCGGCACGACATCGATGTGCTGCACCAGATCGGTGACACGGCGTCCCGCGCCGGCGTTGCTTTCCTGCTTGATGATCAGCGGAACGTGTATGGCCTCTTCGTACACGAAGAGACCGTGCTCCTGCTCGCCGTGATCGCCGAGGCCTTCCCCGTGGTCGGACAGCAGGATCACGGTCGACCGGTCGTAGAGCTGGTGCGACTTCAGGTACCGGACGAGCCGGCCGACGATTTCATCGCTGTAGGCGATCTCGCCGTCGTACGGGTCGTATGCCGCGAAGCGCTCCGGCGGTGCGTACGGCTTGTGCGGCTCGTACAAATGCAGAAACAGAAACGCGCGGGCGGTTCCAATCGACGCGAGCCAGTGTTCGGCGATCGCTTCCGATTCCTGGCCGTCGCGCTGCACCTGGCCGATCGACACCTCAGGCGGGCTCGGCGGCATCTCGTCGTCGAAAAAGTCGAATCCCTGGCTGACGCCGGTTTCCTTGCGCAGCACGTAGGCCGACACCACGCCGCCGGTCGTGAAGCCGCGATCGCGCAACATCTGCGGCAGGAGACGCACGCCGTTCTTCACCGTGAAGCCGACGTTGTCCCGCACGCCGGTTTCGAACGGCAACTGGCCCGACAGGAGCGAGGCGTGCGCGGGAAGCGTCTGCGGCGCATGTGAATACGCCCGCTCGAAGACGACGCCGTCGGCGGCCAGCGCGTCGATCGCGGGCGTCCGCACCTTCTTGTAGCCGTACGCGGGGAGGTGATCGGCCCTCAGCGTGTCGATCGAGATGACGACAATCGGTCCGCTGACCGGCGCCGAAGCGCGCGCGTACCGCCAGCCGCCGACCGCCGCCAGACCGGTGCCCAGGCCTGCGAGCCCGAGGATGAATGTGAAGCGGAAGGGACGGGACACGCCATCTATTTCTTGAGTTGTT
>Ga0066695_10000905_pt1 | contig 10756 bp, 12 predicted proteins | sample GraSoiAngelo_144_FD_66452 | JGI IMG/M metagenome (GOLD analysis project Ga0066695, IMG submission 66452) | Grasslands soil microbial communities from the Angelo Coastal Reserve, California, USA - 14_1009_02_40cm | ecosystem: Environmental > Terrestrial > Soil > Grasslands | place: USA...
GAACGCGCGCGATATGCAGCTCGGGACTGCTCAGTCCCACGAACCAAATGCGCACCTCGATTCCCGCCGCCAACGCCTTCTGGAGAAGCGCGGTGATGGTATGTCCTCCAAGCGTGGTTTCGAGTGCGAAGTCCAGACGTTCGGCAATTGCGTATTCCAGAAGCCGCTTCCCCTCGTGCCAGGCAGCACTGTTGGCTTCCGCCGTCGAAATGCCTGGATTGCCGGCCAGAATCCGCCCTGTCGCTTCGTCAGGATTGAAGTAGTCTGCGCCGGATTGGCGGAACATCGCGCCGGCTACACTGCTTTTGCCGGCGCCGTTCGTTCCAGCGAGCACATAGATGCACGGACGACGCCTCGCCCTGCGGTTAAACGAGCGTTCCAAGATGTTCGATGAGTTTCGGGAACGTGTCGGGGTCGTCGACATCCACTGCCGCTGCTAACGTCCTCGGCGTCGTCAGATCGAGAAACGAGAACACAACAACCGTACTGCCGGGACCAGAGCCCGCGTGGCCGGCAAGACGGCCGCGCGCGCTATCCTCACACATTACTCCGAGCCCGTAGCCGGGCGGCGGATCTCCGTCCGCGTCGTAGGGGCGCGGTTCGAGCATGGCGCGCTTGGGTTCCGGACCTAGCAGCTCACCGTGCATCAGGCGATGAAGAAAGACCGCCGCCCACCACAGCGATCCGATGACGCACCCGTGATACACCCAGCGCGGGTCGTACCCGCGGGCGTTCCTCCAGACGATCCGGTCAAACTCCTCCACGGTGCTCGCGACGAACGCGCCCTCGATCCCCAGTGGATCGAAGACCAGCGCCCTGAGCGCGGTGTTCAGATTGGCATCGGCCACGCGCTCGATCAGTTGGCGTACAAACAAGTAGCCGATGTTCGAGTAGGCGAATCGCTCGCCGGGCTTGAAGAGCAGCGTCGACGCGTTCGCGCGACGAAGCAGCTCATCGACGCACCACGGCTGCTCGCGCGCAGCAACCGCAGCGTGGTACTCGGGAATCGGGCCGTAATCAGGAAGCCCTGAAGTGTGCTGCAGCAGCTGTCGGAGCGTGTATGGCGCGCCGGCGATCGGCCCGTCGAGATCGATGCGGCGCCGGCTGACGAGGACCAGCGCCGCGGCAGCGAGAACAGTTTTCGAAAAACTCCACCACGGGACGCAGGCCTCTGACTGCGGATGCTCGTTGGCCTCTGCGGTGATGACGCGCTCCAGCACCCTGATCCCCGGCCCTTAGCCACGCCTTCGAGCCGCCGCTACCGCAGCCTTTCCTAACTGTTTCGCTGAGGCTGAAAACGCTGATTTCATTCCCAACCGCGCTCTGGGTGTCTGCATTCGAGCAAGAAGCGCGTCGAATTCGTGGCTCAATGTATCAAGCCTCGTCTCGGTCGCCCGCGATAGAGCGTTGAAATCCTCAACCGAGATCAGCACGGCCTTGGGGGCGTCGTGCTTCGTGATCACAACGGCGCCGCCCTGGACGGCCATCTCCAAAACGCGCCCGAACTCGCTCTTCGCCTCGCTCGCGGTGACCGACGAAGGTTCGAACCAATATGGCGTTCCCGGAATAGGACGGCGGACCGTTTCGCACGATTGCCGCCCATCTCCACAATGCGCGGAGCCGCCTGGATCAACCGTGTTGTTGTCAAGCCCTGAGTCGCGGACCGACCGCTCGCGTCACTCGGCGGATTGAGAAGCGTCGTTGCTCAGCAGCGATGCGAGCCGCGCCCGATCGATATTGCCGCCCGACACGATCACCGCAACGTGGCGGCCGCGGACATCGATGCGTTTCCCGACCAGTGCCGCGGCCCCGGCGGCGCCCGCGCCTTCGGCCACGAGATGTTCTGTCGCCGCGAGGCCGGCGATCGCGGCTGACAGGTCGTCCTCGCTGACGGTGACGATGCGATCGACGAGCCGCTGGATGAAGGCGAAGGTGATCGTTTCGGGGTCAGGGTTGCCGCCGAGGCCGTCGGCGAGCGTGGCGCCCGGCACGATCTCCACGAGACGGCCGGCCCGAACGCTCGTCTGAAATGCACACGACACGTCCGCCTCGACCCCAATCACTTCGGTGCGCGCCTCGATGGCTTTGGCCACGGTCGCGACGCCGCTGATCAACCCCCCGCCGCCGATGGGCACGACCAGCGCATCGGTGCCGGGCGCATCTTCGAAGATTTCAAGCGCGACGGTCGCCGCGCCGGCGATGACGTCGGCGTCGTTGTAGGGCGAAATGAACGCGGCGCCGGCGTCGGTCGCGAAGGCTTTCGCACGCCGCTCGGCATCGTCGTAGTCACGGCCGTCGGCGCGCAACTCGGCGCCATGGCGCCGGATGGCCTCCAGCTTCGTTTTCGGCGCGTCGGCAGGCGTGAAGACGATCAGCGGGAGACGGAACGTTTCGGCGGCCGCGGCGAGCGCGCGGCCGTGATTGCCGGCCGACGCGGTGACCAGCTGCGGAGGCGCGCCGCCCGGCCGCTCGAGCCGGGCCATCACCGCGTTGAACGCGCCGCGCGCCTTGAAGGAGCTCGAGCGCTGCAGCGACTCGAGCTTGAGCGAGACGCTCGCGCCGGCCAGGTCGGACAGCCAGGGCGATCGCAGGAGCGGCGTCGGTCGGACGTGCGGCGCAATCCGCTTGCGGGCGCGAAACACGTCGACGAGCGTCATCGGCTGCGTCACCCTGTTGGACGCCGCGTCAGCGGTACGTGGGGCGCCGCTTCAGCGGTGCCCTCCCAGGATCTCGCCGATCTGTTGCGTGAAGGCGGACCGCGCCATCACTTCGCCGACGCCCGCCTGACGCGCGGCCGCAATGATCTCGGTCTGCACGTGAGACGCGTATCCGATCGTGGGAATGGACGCCAGCGCCGCATCCTGTTTCATCATCGCGACGATGCCAAGCGGATCGATGCGGGCGTTATTGAGGTCGAAGATTACCAGCGTCGGCGATGCCTTTCGCATCTCACCGAGCGCCGCGTCAGCGGATCGCGCGAACGTGACCGCCACGCCGAGCTGGCTCGCGGCGGTCTTGATCTTCGAGGTGAACATGAGGTCGTCGAGTACGGCTAAGATCATCGGCGACCATGATAATTGAGAGTCAGGCCGTCGGCCCATTCTTCAAGAACGGCTTCGTGGTCGGCTGTGAAGAGACCAGGGACGCCGTGCTCGTTGATCCCGGCGACGAGGTGGCAGGCCTGCTGGCGTTCGCCGGGCGCAACGCGCTGGCGATCCGGCACATTCTGCTGACCCACGCCCACGTCGATCACGTCACCGGCGTGGCGGCCGCGAAGCGACTCCTCGGCGCGCCCGTCTACCTGCATCGGGACGATCTGTTTCTCTACGAGCGCGCCGTCGAGTCGGGGGCGATGTTTGGCCTGACGGTCGAGCCCCAGCCGCCGATCGACGTGTTCTACACGCCGGGCGACGTCATCGTGTTCGGCGCCTGCGAAGTGCGGCCGCACCACACGCCGGGTCATTGCCCCGGCGGCGTCTGTCTCCAGATCGGCAAAAAAGGCCGAACGGCGAAGGAGCTGTTCGTCGGCGACACGCTGTTTGCCGGCGCGATCGGCCGCACGGATCTGCCGGGAGGCGATTTCAACACGCTGATCTCCTCGATCCGCACGGTCCTCTTCCCGTTCGGCGACGATGCCATCGTTCATCCGGGACACGGACCCGACACCACCATCGGCCACGAGCGCCGCACCAATCCGTTTCTTGTCATGGCTGATGGCTGATGCCGAAAGACGGAACCATCCACCATTGCCATAAGCCATTAGCCCTCGGCCATGACGAGCTGCCTCAGCCCTCAGCCCTCAGCCATGACGATCCACTCCACGCGTCCCACGCGAAGACGATCGCCCGCCGACAGATGCGCCTTTTCGACGCGTCTGTTGTTGACGAACGTGCCGTTCGTACTCGTCAGATCCACCACTTCGAGATTGTCGTCGGTGGCGGTCAGCCGGCAGTGCAGGCGCGAGACAAGGGCGGCATGGACGACGAAGTCGGCGCGCGGCGCGCGGCCGACGGTCTTGACGGCGCCGGATCGCAGGCGAAACGTCGTCTCGGTCTCGGCGCTCCGCAGGATCCACATTGACGCGTATCTTAACAGCCCGTGGTGAAAGTCTGGCTTTCGACAGGCCTGTCCTGAGCGAGCGGCTCATCCTTCGACAGGCTCAGGATGAGCGGCGAGTCGAAGGGCTCAGGATGAGCGCCTCATGGTGAGCTCGTCGAACCAGCGTGGTCCGCGGTTAAACGTTCCCGCGTCTCAGCTCTCAAGGTTCAGCGACAGCTGAAAAGCCGGGAGGTGCCGGCCGTTGTGTTGAACTTCCGGTGTCCGGCCCTCGTCCAGCTGTCGAATCGGCGTTCTCACGCTCGCCATCGGCGGCGTCGGGATCATGAACATCATGTTCGTGAACGTCCAGGAGCGAACGCGTGAGATCGGCGTGCGCAAGGCGCTTGGCGCGAAGCGCCGGGAGATTCTGCTTCAGTTCCTGCTCGAGGGCATGGCGACGACGTTGCCGGCGGCGTCGTCGGCATCGCGGTGTCGTGGGGGCTCGTGTGGCTGCTCAGCCCGCGGCCGTTTCTCGCCGAGCTCCTGGACGACGCCAGCCGGGTGACCGATATCCACCTCGTGCTGTCGGTGCAACTCGTGGCGATCACGTCGGCGATCCTGATGATCGTCGGCCTCGTCAGCGGCCTGCTGCCCGCCCTCAAAGCGTCCCGGCTCGATCCGATCGAGGCTCTGCGGTACGAGGACGCGCTGCGGGCCGTCCAGGGATTCGCTCTTCAGCCCTGAAGACGTGCGGCCCGGATAATCGACTCGGCCGAGCGATCGATGTCCTCTTCGGTCGTCGACCAGTTTGAAACCGAGATTCGCATCGCGTCCTTGCCGTGCCAGCGGGTGATGCCGAGCCAGCAGACGCGTTCTTCCTGCACGAGCCGCAGCGTCTCGCGTGTCGCAGCGTCCGCGTCAGCGTTCGGCGGTACGACACGGACGAGCACCTGGTTCAACACGACGTCGTTGAGGATCTCAATCGCCGGCGCTTCGCGGAGGCGATCCGCGAAGCGACGTGCCAGCCGGCAGCAGCGATCGACAAGATCCTCCACACCGCTCCGCCCGAGCGAGCGCAGCGCGGCATACACCGCAAACCCTCTGGCGCGGCGAGACGCCTCGGGTGTCCAGTCCATTGGTTCGCGCGGCTCATCCGGCGATCGCACGAGATACGCCGCGCTGAGGCTCATCGCCGCGCGATGCGCAGCCGGATGCGCGACGAACACCAGGCCGGAGTCGTACGGTACGTTCAGCCACTTGTGCGCGTCGGTCGCGCACGAGTCGGCGCGCTGGACGCCGCGGACGTGGTGCTTCAGCGCCCCGCTCGCAGCCGCCCACAGGCCGAACGCGCCGTCGACGTGCAGCCAGGCCTTGTATCGGGTCGTGATGTCGGCAATCGCGTCGATCGGATCGAACGCTCCGGTGTTCACGTTGCCCGCCTGCGCGCAGACAATCGTTGGACTTCCGCGAACCTGGCCGCCGTCGAGCGCGGCGGCGAGCGCGTCCGGCCGTATCCGTCCCTGATCGTCGGCCGCAACGCGGACGACCTGACGCGAGCCGATCCCGAGCATCCGCAGCGCGCCGACTACCGACACGTGCACTTCGTCGCCGACGATGACGCGCAGCAGGGGCGCGCCCTGCAGACCGTCCGCCTCGACATCCCAGCCGGCGCGGCGCAGCAGCTCGTGACGTGCCGCCGCGAGCGCCGTGAAGTTCGCCATGTGGCAGCCCGTGACGAAGCCGACGCTGGCTCCCTCCGGCAGCCCGAGCAGAGCGATCAGCCACGCCCCGGCCACCTCTTCGACGACGGCCGCGGCGGGGGAGAGGACGTAGAGACCCGCCGGCTGATCCCAGACCGCGGTGAGCCACTCGGCCGCGACCGTCGCCGGCAGGGCGCCGCCGGTCACGAAGCCGAAGTAGCGGGGTCCGGTGGTCGTCACGAGCCCGGGCTCTGCCCAGCGGGCGAGCGCCTCGATGACGGCCGTGGAGTCGATCGGATCGGCGGCCAGCGGACCCCCAAGCGCGCCGCGGAGCTCGTCGAGAGTGGTCGTCGGCCAGACGGGACGAGCGGATCGAGAAGCGATGTACTCGCGCGCGAGATCGAGCGCACGTTCAAGGCAGGGGTGCGTCAGCGCGTCGGGAGCGTCTTCTTGAGCCACGTGACGATCGCCTGAGTGACCACCTGGCTGACCTGCTTGTCCTTGAGCGTGCCGTACTCGTCGGCTTCGCCGGTCGTCGCCGGCACGAGCAAATGGTTGATGCCGGGCACTTTCACGACCTCGACGGGCGGCGCGTTCTTGCGTTTCCGCGCGAGCGCCTCGAGCTTGTCGGCGTTCCCGGGCTCGACCTGCGTATCGAGCTCGCCCTGCACGACGAGCAGCGGCTGCCGCACGTCCTGCACAAGCTTCGCCGGATCGCTCATGAGCAGGCTCTGGAACTCCGCGTTGTCGACGCTGCGTCGCACGTCAGGCGGCAGCAGCTCCAACCCCTTCCCGGTCATCACCGCCTCATGGATTTTCTTCTGCGCGTCCACCTTCGCCTGCTTCTCCTCGGGCGTCAGCTTCATGCGGCTCAGCAACCGCTGCTGCTGCGCGAGCACGATGTCGGCGCCGGTGATTCCCGGCGTGGCGATCAGGCCGACGGCCCCGATGCGCTTGTCCTTTGCCGCGGCCATCAACGCGACGAGCCCGCCTTCGCTGTGGCCGATCGCGGCGATGCGCTTCGGATCCACGTCCTTCCGGTCCGCCAGCACCTTGATCGTCGCGCGCACATCCTCCGAGTAATCGGCCAGCGAGGCCGACTCGGCGCGGCCGCCGCTCTGCCCGATGCCGCGCTTGTCGTAACGGACGACGATGAAACCGGCGTCGGCGAGGGCTCCGGCGATCTGGCCGAGAACCGGGACGCCGAACACGACGCTGTCGCGATCGGCAGGTCCGCTGCCGCCGACCAGCACGACGGCGGGCAGACGCGTGGCGCCCGCCTGCGCCGGCCTCGACAGCGTGCCGACGAGGGAGAATCCATTGCTCGGAATATTCACTTGCTCGTCGTTCGGCCTCGAGATGGTCACGCTGCGCGACGAGACCGCGGCGATGTCCTCCCGCACGACTTCGAGCGATTGCGCGGGGACGCTGAACCGGATCATCCGGCCGGCGTCATCGGTCCAGAGATCCGCATCGATCTGAGCGGCCGTCAGCACCAGCGTGATGTGCGTGCGCCGCGCCGTAACCATTCGTGCCGCCGTCTGAATCTGTTCGCCGGATGACTCGCCGATGCGCACCCGGATCGACCCCTGGGGCACGAGGTACACGGGCATCTCGCTGCCGGCCGCGGCCGTCCTCAAATGCGCGGCGAGGGCTTCATATGGACTGAAAAAGCCGGTCGGCAGCAGCAGAAGCGCATCCGGATCGACCGTATCGGTCTTCCCGGTCGCCTGTCCGGCCACGACGAGGTCGCTCTTCGCCGTCGTGCCTTCGACGACTGTCCGGATGGTTTGCGCCTGTCCTCTGACCGTGGCATCGAGCGTGAGCTCGACGGCCCGCCACTCCGGTGTGTATCGCACCTGCAGGCGCCGGGCGACGATGTCGATCGGCGCGCCCAGTCGTCCGGTGCTGGCGATCGTCCAGCCGGCCGCCAGGCGGTTGACCGCGATCTGTTCCGTTCCGATCGGCGCGCCACCAAGGAAGATCGTGAAGCTCGTCGCGCCCGCTTCCTGCAGCGCCGGCGGGACCGGCGGCTGCTGGGCCGCGGCGGCGAGCGGCAGGGCCAGCGCGGCCAGCATCGCGCGGATAGAATGGGACGTCGGCATGCCTTCAGCATAGCATCATGATTCCAGCTGTTTCCCCCGCCGCGTACGACGCCGCCCGTCACCGCGCGGCGCTCATCGATCGGTCCGGTCGCGGACGGATCGTGGTGTCCGGCGCGGACCGCGCGGCGTATCTCCAGGGCCTCCTCACCAACGATGTCGTCGCGCTGAAGGCGGGGCAGGGCTGCTACGCCGCGTATCTCACCGCGCAGGGCCGGATGATCGCGGATCTTCATGTCTACGAGCTCGGCGACGTCATGCTGTTGACGATGGCCGGCGACGTCAAGGACGGCGTGCTGGCGAAGCTCGATCAGTTCATCTTCACGGAAGACGTGCAGCTCGGCGACGCGACGGACACGTTTGCGCAGATCGCGGTGGTCGGCCCTCGGGCGGCGCAGGCGATTGCAGGCGTCGTGACGGGTCTCTCCGCCGAGCGGCTGCGCGATCTCGCGGAGCACGGCAATCTTCGTGCGCCCTGGGGCGGCGGCACCGCGATTGTCGCGCGCGTCACCGACACCGGCGAACCCGGCTACGACGTGTACGTGGAACGCGAGCAGGCCGGCGCGCTCAAAACGGCGCTCGGCGCCGTTGACGTCGTGGAGGCCGACGAGCCGGCCGCCGAAGCCATCCGCATCGAGTCGGGCGTGCCGCTGTTTCGCCGCGACATGGGCGATGACACGATCCCGCTCGAGGCCGGCATCGAGTCGCGCGCCATCAGCTTCACGAAAGGCTGCTACGTCGGGCAGGAGGTCGTGATCCGCGTGCTGCACCGCGGGCATGGCCGCGTGGCGCGCAAGCTGGTCGGTCTGCTGATCGACGGCCGGCAGGTGCCGGCACCCGGTGCCGTGATTCGCAGCGGCGATCGCGAGGTCGGCCGGGTGACGAGCAGCACGCGGTCGCCGGCGCTGAACCGGCCGATCGCGCTCGGGTACGTGCACCGCGATTTCGTCGAGCCCGGAACGAAGCTGACAGTCGCAGACGCGAGCGCGGAAGTCACGACGCTGCCGTTCGTCACTGCCGGGACGGTCTGACCGCCTCCGCCAGGGCTACGGCGGTCCGCCGAAGCTTTACGCGAAGGCGGAAGACCGTCCCCTACCGGAGAGTCCAAATACAACCACGAAGGCACGAAAGCCAACGAAGATCACGAAGAAGAATTCTTTGTACAAAGTCTTCTTCGCGTTCTTCGTGGATCTTCGTGTTTTCGTGGTTGCATTTAGACGGTAGGGGACGGTCTCCAGACCGTCCGAGTGGCTCAGACCTGCATCAGCCTGCGAATCAACTCGGCGTCCGCCGGAGGAAACTCGAGCGCCGCCAACTCCTCGCGAGGTACCCACCGCATCTCCTGATCGAGCTGAGGCCGCGGCTCCGCGAACAGCTCGCAACGGAAGAAATGCAGCTGGACGGCGCGCTCCGGATACGTGTAAGTCGTCGTAAGCAGTTCCTCGCCGATTCGAGCGTTGACGTCGAGCTCCTCGAGAAGCTCGCGCGCGAGACACAGAGTGAGCGCCTCGCCGGCGTCGCATTTGCCACCGGGGAATTCCCAGCATCCCTCGAGGTGGGCGCCCTTCGGCCGTTTCGTGACCAGAAACCGGCCGTCCCGCTCGACGACCGCGGCGGCGACGACAATCGTCGTCATGTGCCCGGAGCGAACGGATAGGCCCGGCAGCTCTTTGCCATCGGGCAGATGAGGCACTTCGGATTCCGCGCGACGCAGACCATCGCACCGAAATCCATCAACGCCTGATTGAAATCGAACACGTGACGCGACGGCACGAGTGTTTCGGACAGCGTCCAGAGATGACGCTTCATCCAGGGGCTCTTCGGATCGCCCTCGGCGACGAAGACGCGGAAGAGCACCCGCGCGACGTTCGTGTCGACAATCGCCGCGCGCTCGCGAAACGCGAAGCTGCGAATGGCTCCTGCCGTGTAAGCCCCGATGCCCTTGAACGACAGCAGCGTCGCTTCGTCTGGCGGCAGCCGACCGCCGTAGCTCGCGACGGCTTCGCGCGCGATTGACTGGAGACGGCGTGGACGGATGTTGTAGCCCAGCGGGTACCACGTCTCGGTCACCTCCCGCTCGGGCGCCGCCGCCAGCGCCGCCATCGACGGGTACTTGTCCAGCCACTCGGCGTATTTCGGCAGCACCCGGTCGACCTGCGTCTGCTGCAGCATGATCTCGGACACCAGGATATGGTACGGGTCGTCGGTCTTCCGCCAGGGCAGATCGCGGCCGTGACGCCGGTACCACGACAGCAGGCGGCGGCGGAACCGGCGGCGATCGGATGGCACCGGGAGCGGCAGCGCGCGGCGGACCTTCTTCCTGACGGCCATTTCGTATAATCCGTCCCGTGAAAATCTACACGCGCACGGGCGACGCCGGCGAGACGTCGCTCTTCGACGGCACACGCGCTCGCAAAGACGACGCGCGCGTCGACGCCTATGGCGAGGTCGACGAGCTCAACGCCTGGCTCGGCTTTGTCCGCGCGTCATCGCTCGATCCCACGCTGGACGAGGAGCTCCTCGCGCTCCAACGCGATCTGTTCGCCCTCGGAGCCCAGCTCGCCGATCCTTCCGACAGGCTGGCCCCGCGCGTCACCAAAGCGGTGATCGACGACGCCCATATCGTCCGGCTCGAAGAGCTGATCGATCGGCTCGAGGAAGAACTGCCGCCGCTTCGCCGCTTCATTCTGGCTGGAGGCACCTCCGCCGGCGCGGCGCTCCACGTCGCACGCACCGTCTGCCGTCGCGCGGAACGCCGCATCGTCGCGCTCCATCCGCCGATCGATCCGGTCTTGCTCCGGTACGTGAATCGCCTGTCCGACCTGCTCTTCGTCCTCGCACGGGTCATCAATCACCGCGCGGGAGTGACGGAGACAGAGTGGTGAAATTAAGAAGTAAGAATTTGGAATTTGGAAT
>Ga0066695_10000907_pt1 | contig 10739 bp, 7 predicted proteins | sample GraSoiAngelo_144_FD_66452 | JGI IMG/M metagenome (GOLD analysis project Ga0066695, IMG submission 66452) | Grasslands soil microbial communities from the Angelo Coastal Reserve, California, USA - 14_1009_02_40cm | ecosystem: Environmental > Terrestrial > Soil > Grasslands | place: USA...
GCCGGAGCGCCAGACGCACCGCCCCGCGCTCCTCGGCCAGCCCCTGCGAATCGGCTCCGTGCGCCGCGGCGCGCTCCGCGAAGGCATCCGAGGCCGTCGGCGCGTCACGCCACCGCGCGACCGTGGCGAGCCCGAGCCAGGCGTCTCCGTTTCCCCGGTCCGCGTCCAGCACGCGGAGGAATTCCCGTGAGGCACCCGCCAGATCGCCCTCCCAGGAAAGGGCGCGCGCGTACCCGATGCGGGTCTCGAGATCGGTCGAGTCCTGCTGGATGGCGCGGCGGAACTCGGGAATGGCGGCCTCGCTCCGACCCGACCACGCGAGCGCGCGCGCATAGCCCGCGCGGTCGAAGGCGTCGTCGGGGTACCGGGCGAGGACCTTCCGGTAGGTCTGGATCGACTCGTCGAAATGCCGCGACCAGGCGAGAACGCGCGCGAGAAGCGACAGCATGTCCTTGTTCTCGGGATCGTCCCGCAGGGCCGGGCGGAGAATCGCGGCCGCGGCGTCGAAGTCCTTCCGATCGCTCGCCGCGCGGGCCGTGCGAAGCGCCTCCTCGGAGCCGGGGCTCATTTCCTGCGCGGAGGCCGGCGGCGTGAAGCCGGCCGTGGAGGAGCCGGCGCACGCGAAGAGCGCGGTCGCGAGCGCGCCCACGAGAAACCGCGAGACGCGGCCGCCCGCGCACGCCGGGACAGCGCGCGCTCTACCGGCTCTTGGCGTCGAGATCCGTCGAGCTTCGTTGATCACGGGCATCCATTCCCTCGAACGCGTCCCTGACGAACATCGCGGACCTCTTGACCCGCTCCGAAACGATCGGCAGTTCCCATTCCTTCCACACATACGACCCCGCCGCTGGACTCGTGACCTGAACCTCTTGGGAGACTGCAGCTTGCGTCGTTCCCGGGGCGCCCATGAACTGCACGGCGGCCGCGGGGATCGTGCCCTCGAACTGCGCGTCCTCGGGGCCGAGCGAATCGACGCGGAATGCGGGGATCTTCGTGGCCCAGGCGAGGAGCCCGATCCCGGCGGTCCGCGTGACCTCGATCTCCCTCGTCCCGTCCTTGTCATCCAGTACGGAACGGCTCGAGGGGTCCCCAACATTCAAAAGCCCCCACGGAATCGCGACCTCGATCGTGCGGCGGAGGTCGTTCACGAACCACTCGCAGTGCGGATCGTAGGCATAGCTCGCTTCCGCGCCCGGAAGGGCGGAGCTCCGCGCCGGCTCGCGACCGTACTGGAGGCGGCCCCAGTCGAGATGCTGCGCCGGGAACACCTCGCCGCTCCGGGACACGCGCTCGCGGTTCGTCTCGATGAGGAGCGGAATGTAGTGCCCCTCGTCGTTCGCCACGGGGCGGAACGGAGCCGTGCGGGGCTCCATGCGCCCGCCCACCATCTCGCGCGACCAGAGGGAGTAGTTCATCGCGTGGTCCACGAAAAGCTCGGCGCGCGTGGGGCGCTTGCCCTTGCCCTGCTCGTCTCCCGGATTCCCGGGATCGAGGAGGAGCATGTATTCCGCTCCCCGCGACCAGGTGGCGCGGAGCGGCTTGGGAAGCCGGTGATCGCCGCGGGCCGGATCGAGCACGTCCATCGCGATCCCGATGATGGGAAGCGCCTCGGGCGCGAGATCCACGCGCAGATAGAGCCGGTTCTGATCGGACGTGACGTACAGGGAACGCAGGAGCGCGCCGTCCGGGGCGGATGCGTAGGGGGCGACGCCGGACCAGTCCTGCGTGCTCCCGTCCACGCGAACCGTGGAGGGCGGATCGAACCCCAGGAGCCCGTAGTTCTCCTCGGGATCGAGGAGATTGTGCCAGAGAGGATCCCGCTCGCGAGGCTCCTCTCCCCGGGCGACGAGCCAGTTCACCTTGAACCACTCGTCGAAGAGCGAGAAGAGAAGCCCGCCGGCGCAGCCCGTGGCTTGAAGGTCCTCGAGAAGGCGCACGTCCGCCTTCCCCTGCTCCTCCTCCGACATCCCGCCGTGGTTCAACCCCTGGGGCTGGAGGTGGGCGACACCGCGGCTGGTCGGAACGCCGAATTCTCCGATCAGGAGCGGCAGACCTTTCGTGTGCGCCTTGAGATCCGCGAGGTAGCCTGCGTAATTGCACGCGCCGTGCTTGTCCCGGTAGTGCGCGTAGCCGGGATCCAGATTCATGAAATCCGGATAGTAGGGATACACGTGGTAGTTGGAGAAATACCCGAGCGTCTTCGACAGGGGCCAGGGCCCCTTCAGGAGACGGACCTGGGAAGGATTCACCGAGTAGGCATCCTCGTCGTGCTCCGCGGGCTTCCCGCCGCGCTCCGCCTCGGTGGGATGGCGCATGGGATCGAGCGTGGGCCAGTTCACGAAAGAAACGGCGTGCGCCATCCCGTACCGCTTCGCCTCGTACGAGGCGGCGAAATCCAGCTCGCGCCCCAGCCAGCACTCCATCGCGGTCCCCCCATCCACCGCGAAGTAGGAGCCCTGGAACTTGGTCATCGCCGGGTGCGCTTCCTGGGTGACGCGAACCGCGTAGGGCTCCCACTCGCGTCCCAGGAGCCAGCCGGCGAGATACGGAGACACGTCGGCCGTGTAGCGTCCCGCCGCGTGGCCGGGCCGGGGTGCCAGGACCGCCTTGCCGTGGATCGCATCCACCGCCGAGCGGATCTCGGCCTCGAACTCCTTCCCGAACCCGGGATCCCAGAAATCATTCTTCGCCGGAAGCTCCGTCCAGACCTCCTGGAAGAGCCAGATCGGGTCCGAAGGATGGGCGTCGTTATCGTCCTTGAGCGCCTGATAGAACTCGGGCGGATGGAGCGCGTACACGCGGATCGCGTTGGCGCGGATGGTGCGCGCGAAGGCGAGCCAGCGGCGGTAGTCCGAGCGGGTGATGGCGAACTCACCGGGGAAATGGCCGGGGGGAGCCGCGCCCAAGTTGATGCCGCGGATGAACATGGGACGCGCGGCGCCGTTCACGACGACCTCGAACCGGTCCCCGCGCGCGCGCACGTACCGGGCAGGATCTTTCGCCCCGGCCAGGGCAGGGACGAGGAGCATGGAAAGCAGAATCGGGACTACGTGGCGAGCAGCCGTGATTGGATCACCCTCCCGTCGTCACAAAGCCCCCCCGGGGCGGGATAGTCGCCTAGATCCGGAGGAAACGCCACCTGTGAATTGCCGGCTCCCCGGACGGGGAGTTCTGTGAGGGAGATCGGCTTCCCGCGGGGGAAGCTTTAGGGGCAGATGGCCTGAAGGGTGCCTTCGACGTCCTCGAAGGAGTCGAGGATCACGTCGGGCTCCGCCGCCTGGAGCTCCTCGCGCGCCACGAGCCCCGTCGCGACGATCACGGCGCGGGCGCCGATCGCCCGGGCGCAGGCCACGTCGCGGGGCGTGTCGCCGATCACGGTGACCTCGTCCCCCTTGACCGGCCGTCCCAGGATCTCCCGCGCCTTCTCGACCGCGATCTTGGCCAGCTCGCCCCGGTCCTCGTGCTCGTTCCCGAACGCGCCGAACTGGAAATAGTCCCCGAGCTTGAACCGCCCCAGCTTGAGCCAGGCGCCTCGCTCCACGTTCCCGGTGAGGAGCCCCACCAGCACGTCCTCCCGGCCGCGGAGCCGCGCGAGGAGCTCCTTCACGCCGGGGAAGATCTTGGCCCCGTCGTGATTCCGCATCTCCAGAGTCAGGTGCTCCACGTAGCGGTCGAGGCAAGCGTCCCGGCGCTCGCGGATCACGTCCTCGGGAACTCCAGCCATGCGCATGATCTCGGCCACGCATTGGGGGTCGGTCATGCCGGCGAAGCGGAAGCCGCTGATCGGTCCGGTGGTGTCGTAGGTCTCGCGGAGGGCGCGGGCGAAGGCCAGCTTGGGGGCGATACCCTCGCGGAGAAGCGTTCCATCGATGTCGAACAGGGCGAGACGCATCGGGTCCTGATCCGGGTGGCTCGATTCAGTTGGAGGCAATCTCGATCTGATAGCCTCGCGGGCCTCGCTTCATGATAATCGGGGAATCGAGCACCTCATAGCCGCGCTTTCCGACCTCGGCCGTGAATCGAAGGCACGGGATCATGATCTTGCCGGAGCCCGCGGGATAGAAATCCTGCATCGAGTAGGCCGCGGTCCGTCTCTGCTGATTCACCCAGTCCTTGAGAAATTCGTCCGCGCGCTCGTAGGCCTCGCGCGAATGCAGCCGCTCCGCGCTCTTCCGCACGTCTTCGGAGTCCCATCGCATCGTGCTCGCGGTCTTGAGCGCCCCGCAGACGTAGGTCTCGCGGCTCCCCACGAAGGTGAGGACTTCGTCGCGGGTCTCGGCCACGCGCCCCTGCGCATCGGCGAAGAGGAGATACACGGTGGCCCGGAACCCGCCGATGCCCAGCGGCTCGATGCCCCCTTCGGGGAGCTGAAACGCCACGAGCCTCTGTCCCGGGCTTCCGATCAGAGTCGCCGTATCCACCTTCACCGCCTTCGGGAGCCAGCGGCGCGCCGCGGGCTCGCGGGACCGATCGATGCTCGCGCTCTGCCGCGCCGCGAGGAACCGCTCGGCGGCGCGCGCGTAGGATGGATCGGGCCGCGGGGCGGGAGCCTTGGGCTTTCCGAGACGGATCTCGGTCGGAGGCTCGTCCCCGGGAGCGCCGGCGGGAGCGAAGCCCGCCGCGAGCAGGACCAGAGCCGGAATCAATCTCTTCATGGCGTTCATGGTCAGCACCTCCCTTGGCGCCCGGTCAGGCGCGGGCTCCCATCGGGGCACGCGCGCCCGCCTGGGAGGAGCCCGGAGCCGCGGCCGGGCCGCCGACCGAGCCTTCGAACAGCTTGGGATTCGTCGTGCGCTTCAGGGCCTCCTCGCGCGTGATCTTTCCCGACGTGACGAGGTCCTTGAGGGCCTGGTCGAGGGTCTGCATCCCGTGCTGCGTTCCGACCTGCATGATGCTCAGGATCTGCGCCGTCTTGTCCTCCCGGATGAGGTTCCGGAGCGCGGGAATGCCGACCAGGATCTCGTAGGCCGCGACCCGGGACTTGCCGTCCGCGGTCGGGATGAGCGACTGCGCGATGACTCCCTCGAGCGACTCGCTCAGCATCGTGCGGACCTGGGACTGACGGTCCCCGGGGAAGACGTCGATGAGCCGGTCGATCGTCTTCGAGGCGGAGTTGGTGTGGAGCGTTCCGAATACCAGGTGGCCCGTCTCGGCCGCCGTGATGGCGAGCGACGTGGTCTCGAGGTCTCGAAGCTCGCCGACCAGGAGGCAATCGGGATCCTCCCGGAGCGCGCTCCGGAGCGCGGTGGCGAAATCCTTCGTGTGGGAGCCGACTTCGCGCTGGTTGATGAGGCACTTCTTGCTCTCGTGCACGACCTCGATCGGGTCTTCGATCGTGATGATGTGCCCCTGCCGGTTCTGGTTCAGGAAGTCCATCATGGCCGCGAGCGTCGTAGTCTTGCCGCTTCCCGTGGGCCCGGTCACGAGCACCAGCCCCCGCTCCTTCATGGCCAGCTCGCGCAATACGGATGGACAGCCCAGGTCCTCCAGCGTCCTGATCTTGGAGGAGATGACGCGAAAGACCCCGCCCGGGCCCCGGCGCTGCATGAAGACGTTGGCGCGGAAGCGAGCCACCTCCGGCACCTCGAACCCGAAATCGACCTCGTGATGGGTCTCGAAGAAGGCGCGCTGCTCGGGGGTCATGATCTCGTAGAGGGCCGCCCTCGCTTCCTCGGCGCTCAGGGCAGGCAGGTTGGCGCGCACCATCTCGCCGCGCTGGCGGATGATGGGGGGCATGCCCGCCGAGATGTGCAGGTCCGACGCGCCCGCATCGCGCGTCGAGGCGAGAAGGGACGCGATGGACTGGGGCATCAGGTTTGTCTCTCGTTCTGGATCTTGTCCCGATCCTCGTCCGTGAGGATGATCGCGCTCAGCCCTCCGGCGCGCTCTTCCGCGCTGCTCCAGACGCGAGAGCCCTCCCGGCGGGCGGTGGGAAGACCGAGCAGCGCGAACGGCCGGTCGGCGAAGACGGCCCGTCCGTGACGCGTGCCCGCGAGATAGCGCAGGAGCGCCTTCCCGTCCAGCCAGTCGGTGCGCACGAAGAGGAGGCGCCCCACGGAAGCGCCGCAGAGGGCGTCCGCGATGGAGTCCCCGAGGAGGAAATCATCGAGAATGGCGACGTCCGCGCCCTGTCCCACCACGAGATCGGCCCAGTGGGCCTGCGCGTCCTCGCGCTTCCCGAACGTGAGGCGCGTGACCTGCTCCGGATACGGGGTCACGTGGCTCGGCTCGATGGCGAGCATGCGCCGGGGCGCGTGGGCTGCGAGGGCGGCAAGGGACGCGAGGACGAGCGACCCGCCGGAGCGCGGGGGCCCATGCACGATCACGATCCCCTCCGGACCCTCGACCATATCGCGGATCTCCGCCTCGGCGATCGGCGAGACACCGAGCGCGTTCAGCTCCGGGACCTGCGTGGGACGAGGCGAGAGGCGGATCACGGTCGCGATGCCGGAGGCGGCGCGGCAGTGGGAGACGCTCAGCACCATGCGGTCCGGCCCGACGTCCATCGCGATCGAGCCCTGGGACATGAGGTCGCTCGTTCCCTCCAGGTCGAAGATCCCGAGCACCCCGAGGCGGGCACGCAGGAAGATTCCGGCCTCCGGCCGCTCCGCCGCTTGCGACTCGAGACCCGCGTCGGTGCGGTAGTGGATCGAAAGCGCGCCGTCCGTGGGAGTAAAATGAATTTCCGATGCGCCCTTCTTCCGCGCGGTGTGGAGGTGGAACATGAGGAAATTGGTCCCCGCCCGGTCCCAGACCACGTCGCGGGGCGGAGGCTCCGCGGTGCCGTCCGCTTTGCCGGAGCCGGAGGGCGCCGTTTCCGGATGCGGAGCCTGCTTGCTCGGTCCGTACACCGCGTCGATCGCTCGCCGCAGCGATCCGGGCGATCCGATGACGAGCGAGAGCGACCCGCCCACGGTCTGGCGAAGCTCCTGGACCGCGTCCTGATCCGTCGGGTCCGCCATCGCGACCGTCAGCTCGCTGCGCGAGCCGAAGAGTGGCACCGCCTGGACCCGGCGCAGCACCTGCTCGGGAAAGCGGCGCACGTGCTCCGAATCGATCGCCTCGGGCCGCACGTCTACATAGGGAATGCCGAGCTGCTTCGAGAGCGCCCACCCGATGTTCTCTTCGGACGTGAATCCCAGCTCCACGAGCGTTTCACCGATCAGGTTCCCGGTCTCGCGCTGCCGCGCGAGCGCCTGCTCGACCTGGGCTTCGTTGACGATTCCGCCCTCGACGAGAATCGAGGTGAGCGTCCTCGTCGGGCTCTTGGGCCTGGTCACGTCGTACCTCATGATGGGGTGGCTCGAATGTTTTCGGCGGTGAGACGAGTCGCAAGGCATGTGCCACCGGGTTCGGGCGGCGTCGCGCGCGGCTCAACCGACACGATGACGCGGAGTTCGGGGAGCGGAACGAGGGCCAGGCACCGTGACGCAACTAGCAAATAGGTAGCCGCCGGCATGGTGAAGCGGGTAGATTCTCGGCGGTTGAGAACCAAGACCCAACGTCCGAACAAAAGGAGGGCCATGGCAAAGCGCCAGCTCGAGCTCATCCCGCGAAACGAGAAGAAGGAGCGGCCCGCGAAGAAGGCCGCCTCCAAACCCGCCATCGTCAGGGCCACTCCCAAGACCGCCGCCAAGAGGGCCGCTCCCAAGGCCGCCGCCGCCAAGCCCGCACCCGCATCCAAACCCATCGTCCGGCTCACCGCGACCGATCTCGCCGCCCGTCAGCGTGAGATCTCGGTCAGCGAGTTCTTCACGAAGAACCGCCACCTCCTCGGATTCGACAGCCCCGCGAAGGCCCTCCTCACCACCGTGAAGGAGGCCGTCGACAACGCGCTGGACGCGTGCGAGGAGGCGGGCATCCTTCCGGACCTCGTGATCGTGATCTCGGAGATCAGCGAGACGCGCTACAAGGTGGTGGTTCAGGACAACGGCCCGGGGATCGTGAAGGCGCAGATCCCGAGAATCTTCGGGCAGCTGCTCTACGGCTCGAAGTTCCACACGCTGCGCCAGGCGCGCGGCCAGCAGGGAATCGGCATCTCGGCGGCGGGCATGTACGGCCAGCTCACGACCGGGAAGCCGATCCGGATCGCCTCGCACACGGGCTCGAAGAAGCCCGGCCACGAGTACGAGATCCAGATCGACACCAAGCGGAACCAGCCGGTCATCGTGTCCGAACGGGAGCTCGACGGCAATCAGCCCGAGCCGGACAAGGAGAAGCGGGCGGTCCAAAGGGCGTTCGATCATGGAACGCGCGTGGAGCTGGAGATCGAGGCGACCTACAAGAAGGGGCGCCATTCCGTGGACGGCTACATCGAGCAGACCGCGATGGCGAATCCCCACGCGAGCGTGACCTATGTGGCGCCGGACGGAGAGCGGCACGAATACGCCCGCGTCGCGCAGGAGCTTCCCAAGGCTCCGCTCGAGATCAAGCCGCATCCGCACGGGGTCGAGCTGGGAATATTGTTGAAGATGCTCCACGAGACCAAGGCGCGGAACATCGTGTCCTTCCTGCACGGGGAATTCTCGCGCGTGAGCGCGCCGGTGGCCGAGGAGATCGCCAAAGCCGCGGGACTGGCCGTCTCCATGTCCCCTCAGAAGGCGGCTCGCGAACAGGCGGAATCGCTCTACAAGGCGATCCAGGCCGCGAAGCTCATGGCGCCGCAATCCAACGTGCTCTCGCCCATCGGAGAGGAGCTTCTGCTCGAGGGGCTGAAGAAGCAGATCACGGCGGATTTCTACGCGGCGACCTCGAGAAGCCCCGCGGTCTATCGCGGGAACCCCTTCCTGGTCGAAGCCGCGCTGGCGTACGGCGGAGGCAGTCTCCCGGGGGATGAGCTGATCACGATGATCCGCTTCGCAAACCGGGTTCCGCTTCTCTACCAGCAGTCCGCGTGCGCGATCACGAAATCGGTGATCCAGACCACGTGGAAGACCTACGGGATCCAGCAGTCGCGCGGGGCCCTGCCCGCGGCGCCCATGGTGGTGATGGTCCACATCGCCTCGGTCTGGGTGCCGTTCACCTCGGAGAGCAAGGAGGCGGTGGCCTCCTATCCCGAGATCATGAAGGAGATCAAGCTGGCGATTCAGGACGTGGGTCGAAAGCTGGGGCTCTACATCCGGCGCGGGCTGCGCGAGGCGGACGCGGAAAAGAAGCGCTCCTATATCGAAAAATACATCCCGCATATCGGGATCGCGCTCCAGGTGATCCTCGACATCGACGACAAGAGGAAAGAGAAGGTCTGCGCGACCCTGAAAGACACCCTGGAACGGAGCAGGAACAATGACTGAGTCGGTCGTACCGAAGATCAAGAAGGAGGCCAAGTCCGTAGAGGAGTCGATCCTCAAGCGGAAGAAGCCTTCCCTTCGTTTCCCCATCCGCTCCCTCGCGAACGTGCGCTACCTCGAGAAGGAGGGCTACTTCGAGATCCGCGGGCGGAAGAAGGAGCGGACGCTGACCGTGAACACGGTGAAGACGTTCGCGCAGACGCTGCGGATGATGGCCCTGTCCAAGACGCTGGTCGAGACGGACGACATCGCCACGAAGCGGGAGGCCTATTACGTCTCGAAGAACTGGGACGAGGCGCGCTTCCTGGAGCAGACCGAGTCCGACACGGTGATGGACGACGTGGAGGCGCTCTTCGAGGTGAACCGCGAGCAGCTGGGATTCGTCCCCGAGGAAAAGGGGGGCGACGTGGCGGGGAACCTGATCGTCATCGACAAGGATCCGAACACGGGGAAGGAAATCCGGATCGACTGCACCAAGTTCGGCTCCGGCGCCTATTCCATTCCCATCTCGGTGGAGGACCTCGGATTCGAAACGAAGGCCAAGTTCATCCTCGTGATCGAGACCGCCGGGATGTTCCAGCGGCTGGTGAAGCACGGCTATTGGAAGAAGGCGAACTGCATCCTGGTCTCGATGGGGGGCGTTCCCACGCGCGCCTGCCGCCGCTTCATCCGGAGGCTCGCGGACGTGCAGAAGATCCCGGTCTACGTGTTCGTGGACGGCGATCCGTACGGAATCAGTAATATTTATAGAACGTTCAAAGTGGGATCAGGGAACGCCGCGCATATCAACGAGTTCTTCTGCGTGCCGCAGGCGCGATTTTTAGGAATCACACCTCAAGATATCCTCGACTACAAGCTACCCACGCATCCCTTGAAAGAGGTGGACGTGAAGCGGGCGAAGGACGCGCTGAAGAACGACCCCTTCTTCCTCCATCACAAGGAATGGGCGAAGGCGATCGAGCATCTCGTCTCGATGGGGGTCCGCGCGGAGCAGCAGGCGCTGGCGGCGCACGGGCTGAACTACGTGATCGACACCTATCTGCCCGAGAAGATCAAGCATCCGGAGAAGTTCCTGCCGTAACGGAGGCGGGCGCCGGGTGCTACTTCTTCACATCCAGCCAGACGTAGATCGTCGCGTCGTCCTGCTGGATCTTGAGTTTCTCCCCGCGGGGCAGACGCTCGACCTGCGAGCGCACCTCGTTCAGGTGGACCTTGTGCTTGCCCGCGCTCACCGTGCTCTTCAACCCGAACGCGAACATCGTGTCGACCGTCTTCTTGGGCATCGTCATCGCGACGGTCGCCATCTCCTTGCCGGGCTCCCATATCTCCACGTGGAAATCGGGATCCTTTCCCCACCACCAGGGCGCGGGGGACGGAGGGGCGGTGCGAATGGTCCAGAGGACCCCGATCGCCAGACACACGACGACCAGGGCCCCGATCCACACGAACGCG
>Ga0066695_10000908_pt1 | contig 10735 bp, 9 predicted proteins | sample GraSoiAngelo_144_FD_66452 | JGI IMG/M metagenome (GOLD analysis project Ga0066695, IMG submission 66452) | Grasslands soil microbial communities from the Angelo Coastal Reserve, California, USA - 14_1009_02_40cm | ecosystem: Environmental > Terrestrial > Soil > Grasslands | place: USA...
GACATCGCGCGCATCGAAGAAATCGAGCGGACCTCCCAGCACGACGTCATCGCGTTCACCACCGCCGTCGGCGAGACCGTCGGACCGTCGGCCCGGTGGCTGCACTTCGGGATGACCTCGTCGGACGTCATCGACACGGCGCAGGCGCTGCAGATGCGCGAGGCGTGCGGCGTGCTGCTGAGCGATCTCTCTGCGCTCGGGGATGCTGTCCGGGATCGGGCGCTGGAGCATCGCCGGACGCCGATGATCGGCCGTACGCACGGCGTGCACGCGGAGCCGATGACGTTCGGGTTGAAGCTGGCGCTGTGGTACGCGGAGATCGCCCGCGACGTCGAGCGCGTCGGTCGCGCCCGCGCGACCGTCAGCGTCGGCAAGCTGTCCGGCGCGGTGGGGACCTTCGCGCACCTGCCGCCGGCGGTCGAGGCCGACGTCTGCCGGCGCCTCGGGCTGGAGCCGGCCCCGGTGGCTTCGCAGGTGATTCAGCGCGATCGGCACGCGGAGCTCCTCGCGGCGCTGGCGATCACGGCGGCCTCGCTCGAGAAGTTCGCGCTCGAAGTCCGGGGCCTGCAGAGGACGGAGATCGGCGAGGTCGAGGAACCGTTCGCCAGGGGCCAGAAGGGGTCCTCCGCGATGCCGCACAAGCGCAACCCGATCGGATGCGAGCAGATCTGCGGCCTGGCGCGGCTCATTCGAGGCAATTGCCACGCGGCGTTCGAGAACATCGCGCTCTGGCACGAGCGCGACATCTCGCATTCGTCGGTCGAGCGCGTGATTCTGCCCGACAGCTTCATCGCGCTGGATCACATGCTGCGGCGTTTCACGCGAATCGTTCGCGGCATGGTCGTGAACCCCGGGCGCATGCTCGAGAACCTCGATCGCATGCGCGGCGTGGTCTTCTCGGGCACGGTGCTGCTCGAGCTCGCGAAGAAAGGCGTCTCGCGCGAGGTGGCATACGAATGGGTGCAGCGCAACGCCTTGCGGTCGTGTTCCGAGCAGCTCGACTTCAAGACGCTGCTGCTGGCCGATCCGGATGTCGGGCGCGCGCTGCCCGCCGCCGAGATCGAGCGCGCGTTCGACCTCGGCGAGCAGTTGAAGCACGTCGACCACATCTTCGATCGCGTGTTCCATCCCGTGAGGGCCTGACTGCATGCGCGCGCGCGTTTTCGTCACGCTGAAGCCGTCGGTCTTCGATCCGCAGGGCAGGACGATTGCCGACGCGCTGCGCTCGCTCGGCTATCAGAACGTCGAGGACGTCCGGCAGGGGAAGTACTTCGAGCTCGACCTGGCGACGACCGAGGCGGCCGAGGCGCGCACGGTGGCCGCGGAAGTCGCCGGCAGGCTGCTGGCCAACCCGGTCATCGAGAGCTACCGCATCGAGGTTGACTGACCATGAAGCGCGTCACGCTTCTCTCGGCGGCGTGCCTGACGCTGGCGAGCTCCACGGGGGCGCAGGAGCGCGTCGATCCGATGGCCGCCACGGTCGCTCAATGGTTCACGATGATCGAGAAATCGTTCGTGAGCCTTGCGAACGCGATGCCGGCCGATCGCTGGAATTTCGCGCCGAAGGACGGGCAGTTCTCGGGCGTGCGCACGTTCGCCGAACAGGTGAAGCACGTTGCGTGCGCGAACTACGCCTTTTTCAACGAGGTCGAGCACAAGGAGCCGCCCCCACGGTGTGAGTCGGGCGGGCCGAGCCCCGCCAGGACGAAGGACGAGCTGATGCAGTACCTGCGCGAGTCGTTCGCCTACGCCGGCCAGGTCATGCGTCGCCTCACGCCGGCCAACGCGCTCGATGCCGTCGAAGGTCCGTATGGCGGAAAAACGACCCGTCTGGGGATTTCGACGCTGGCTGTCTGGCATGCGACGGATCATTACGGGCAGCTGGTGGTGTATCTGCGAATGAACGGAATCGTGCCGCCCGCGAGCGCCGGCACGGTCCCGTAACGCCGGCGAGGAGTCTGAGATGCGATTCGGCATCGCCGTCTTTCCGGGCAGCAACTGCGACGAGGACGCGTTTCACGCGGCCAGGGATGTGCTCGGTCAGGACGCGGAGTACCTCTGGCACAAGGATGCCGATTTGAAGGGCGCGGACGTCGTGATTCTGCCCGGTGGCTTTGCGCACGGCGACTACCTGCGGACCGGGGCGATGGCGCGCTTCTCGCCGATCATGACCGAGGTGCGCGCCTTTGCGGACCGCGGCGGCCCGGTGCTCGGCATCTGCAACGGTTTTCAGATCCTCCTCGAGTCCGGCCTGCTTCCGGGCGCGATGTTGCGCAATCGAGGCCTGAAGTACCGATGCGAGCATGTGCATCTGCGCGTCGAGCAGATCGACACGCCGTTCACGAGCGCCGCGCGCGCCGGCCAGGTGCTGAGGATTCCGATCGGACACGGCGAAGGCAACTATTTCGCGCCGTCCGAGATGCTGCAGCGGATCGAGGCGAATCGACAGGTCATCCTGCGGTATGCGGATCCCGAGGGCCGCCTCGACGATGCCTGGAATCCGAATGGTTCGGCGAATGCGATCGCCGGCCTTTGCAATGAAGCCCGCAATGTCGTCGGCATGATGCCGCACCCGGAGCGAGCCTGCGAAGCGCTGCTCGGCAGCGTGGACGGTCGGGCCATTTTTGACTCGATTGTCGGTGCCTTCCGGTCGGCTGACCAGCCTTCGCCAAGGCTTCGGCGGTCCGCCATGGCTTCAGCGGAGGCGGAACGCCTCGCGCTCCAGCCGTCCGTCGTCGGCGCTGCCGGCAACCGTCATCCGAGCCTCTCGATGGGGAGGAGCGCGAGCCTTTCAGCCGGGCGGTCACGATGATCGATCCGCCGGTTCTCGAACGCCACGGCCTGACGCCGGACGAGTACGACCGCATCGTGCAGTTCCTCGGCCGCGAGCCGAACCCGACCGAGCTCGGCATCTTCTCGGTGATGTGGTCTGAGCACTGCAGCTACAAGAGCTCCCGCGTGCACTTGAAGACGCTGCCGAGCGACGGGCCGCAGGTGCTCCAGGGGCCAGGTGAAAACGCCGGCGCCGTCGACATCGGCGATGGCCTGGCGGCGGTCTTCAAAATCGAGTCGCACAATCACCCGTCGTTCATCGAGCCGTATCAGGGCGCGGCCACGGGCGTGGGTGGCATCATCCGCGACATTTTCACGATGGGCGCGCGGCCCATCGCTCTGCTCAACTCGCTCCGCTTCGGGCCGCTCGAATCCCGGGGCACTCGCCGTCTCGTCGAGGGCGTGGTCGCCGGTATCGCGGGCTATGGCAACAGCATCGGTATTCCCACCGTCGGCGGCGAAATCTCGTTCGAGCCGTCCTACGCGGACAATCCGCTCGTGAACGTCTTCTGCCTCGGCATCGCCCGGGCTTCCGACATCGTCAAAGGCGTCGCGTCCGGCGCCGGCAACCCGGTCTACTACGTTGGCGCGAAAACCGGCCGCGACGGCATCCACGGCGCGACCATGGCGTCGGCCGAGTTCGATGAGAAGTCGGCAGACAAGCGGCCGGCCGTGCAGGTCGGCGACCCGTTCATGGAAAAGCTGCTCCTCGAGGCGTGCCTCGAGGTGATGCGGACCGATGCGCTCGTGGGCATCCAGGACATGGGCGCCGCCGGGTTGACCTGCTCGACGACGGAGATGGGATCGCGCGGAGGCGCCGGAGTCGAAATCGACGTGGCGTTGGTGCCGCAGCGCGAGACGGGCATGACGCCGTACGAAATCATGTTGTCGGAGTCGCAGGAGCGCATGCTGCTCGTGGTGAAGCGCGGCCGCGAGAACGAGGTCGAGCGAATCTTCGACAAATGGGACCTGCACGCCGTGCATATCGGCCAGGTCACGGCGGACGGGATGCTGCGCGTGAAGGATCGCGGCCAGGTCGTGGCGGAGATCCCGAATCGCGCGCTCACCGACGAGGCGCCGCTCTACGAGCGCCCGATGACCGAGCCGGCGTATGTGGCCGAAGCGCAGAAGCTCGATCTGGACGCGCTTGATTGCCTGGCTGAAGCCTCCACGCTGGAAGATCTGGGCGCGCTCGACCGCTCGGCTAAAGCCTTCGCGCTCCATTCCGTCGCCGACGGCCGAGCGCGAGGGCTTCAGCCGGGCGATCTCAACTCGGTACTGCTCTCGATCCTCGGCTCGCCGACGGTCGCCAGCAAGCGCTGGGTGTACCGGCAGTACGACCACATGGTGCGCACCAACACCATCAACCCGCCGGGGCTCGGCGCCGGGGTCGTCCGCATCAAGGCGACTGACCGCGCGCTGGCGATGTCGGTCGACGGCAACGGGCGGTACTGCTACCTCGATCCGTACCGTGGCGCGATGCTCGCCGTGGCCGAAGCGGCGCGTAACGTCGCGTGCGCCGGCGCGCGACCGCTGGGCGCGACCAACTGTCTCAACTTCGGCAATCCGGAGCGCCCGGCCATCATGTGGCAGTTTGCGAGAGCGGTTGAAGGTATCGGCGCCGCGTGCCGTGCGCTCGACGTGCCGATCACCGGTGGGAACGTCAGCCTGTATAACGAGACCGACGGCAGGGCGATCTATCCGACGCCGACGATCGGCGTGGTCGGCCTGCTCGAGCGGGCCGACCACGTCGTCAGCCGGCGATTCCAGGAGGCGGGCGACGCCGTCATCCTGCTGGGCGACAGTCGCGGCGAGCTCGGCGGAAGCGAGTATTTGAAAGTGATGCATGATCTGGTTCGCGGCATGCCGCCGGCGCTTGATCTCGATGTCGAACACCGGCTGCAGACCTTGCTCGTGACGCTCGCAGCCGAGCGTCTCATGCGATCAGCGCACGACTGCTCCGACGGCGGTCTCGCCGTGACGGTCGCAGAGTGCTGCTTCGATACGAGCCGGATTGGCGTGGAAATATCGATCGACCGTGTGCAGGTCGCCCGCGAGTCGCGGATGAACGTGTGTGCGGCGCTCTTCGGCGAATCGGCGTCGCGGGTGGTGGTCTCCGTCGTGCCGGATGATGTCATTGCGGTGCTCGAGCGCGCGGCGGCGGCGGACGTGCCGGCGCGCGTCGTCGGCCGGACGGGCGGTGAGCGGCTGCGGATGGGGGTGGGCGGTCAGATCGTGATCGATCAGTCGGTCGACGACGCCGAGCGCGTGTGGTCGACGGCGATCGAGCAATATGTCGCGAAGCGGGTGGCCTGAAAAACATGTTCGATAAGTTCAAGGACGAGTGCGGTGTCTTCGGCATCTTCGGCGACCTCGAGGCCGCCAACATGACGTACCTCGGTCTGTACGCGTTGCAGCATCGGGGACAGGAGAGCGCGGGCATCGCCGCCGCGGATGGCAGGCAGGTACGCATCTCGCGGGCGATGGGCTACGTCGCCGACACGTTCGATGGCCAGACGCTGGCGGGCCTGCCCGGGTCGACCGCCATCGGGCACGTGCGGTACTCGACGGCGGGGGAGAGCGGGCTGCTGAACGCGCAGCCGATCCTGATTGATTGCGCGCACGGCCAGATCGCGATTTGCCATAACGGGAATCTCGTGAACGCGCGCGAGTTGCGCGACGACCTGGTCCGGCGGGGATCAATCTTTCAGTCGAACAGCGACACCGAGGTCATCCTGCACCTCTACGCGCGATCGAAGGCCAGCAACGTCGACGACGCGATCGTCGAGTCGGTGACGCAGGTCCAGGGGGCGTTTTCGCTGGTCATGCTGATGCGCGACCGCCTCGTGGCCGTCCGCGACCCCCATGGCTTCCGGCCACTCGCCCTTGGCCGCCTTGGCGACGCCGTCGTCATCTGCTCCGAGACGTGCGCCATGGATCTCATCGGCGCGACCTACGAGCGGGACGTCGAGCCCGGCGAGGTCCTGATCGTCTCGGCTGACGCGGTCCGTTCGATCAAGCCGTTTCCGCCGGCCCCGCTCGCGCACTGCATCTTCGAGCACGTGTACTTCGCACGGCCCGACAGCTACGTGTTCGGCCGCAGCGTCAATGAGGTACGGACCGATCTCGGCCGCATCCTCGCGAAGGAACAGGCGGTCGCCGCCGACGTCGTCGTGCCCGTGCCGGACTCGGGCGTGTGCGCCGCGATGGGATTCGCCGAGCAGTCAGGTGTGCCGCTGCGCATCGGCCTCATCCGCAATCATTACGTGGGCCGCACCTTCATCCAGCCGCAGGCATCGATTCGGCACTTCGGCGTCAAGGTCAAGCTCAATCCGGTGCGAAGCGTCCTGGACGGCATGCGGGTGATTCTCGTCGACGACTCGATCGTGCGCGGGACGACGAGCCAGAAAATCGTCAAGATGGTCCGCGCGGCGGGGGCGAAGGAGGTGCACCTGCGTATCAGTTGTCCGCCGACGATCTCGCCCTGCTTTTACGGTGTCGACACGCCGCGGACCTCGGAGCTGATTGCCGCGACCCACACGTTGAACGAGATCCGGGAGTTCGTGGAGGCGGACAGCGTCGCGTACCTGAGCCTCGAAGGGCTTCTGAGCGCGGTTGGAACCGAGCGCAGCGCGTATTGCAGTTCGTGCTACACCGGCCGATATCCTGTCGCGATCCCGAGTGACGAGTCGAGCTATCTGCAGCTCACGCTGAAGCTCGATAAGACGGAGGCCGTCACGTGAAAAAGACACCAAGGACACCAAGGTTACAAAGGACACAGAGGGCGGTCCGGCGCGAGTCTTCGCTCGTTTTCCTCTGTGTCCTTTGTACCCTTTGTCTCCTCTGTGCCGAGAGCGCAGCGAACGGCTGTGCCGAGAGCGCAGCGAACGGCTGTGCCGAGAGCGCAGCGAACGGCTGTGCCGAGCGCGCAGCGAACGGCTGTGCCGAGCGCGCAGCGAACGGCTGTGCCGAGCGCGCAGCGAACGGCTGTGCCGAGAGCGCAGCGAGCGGCCAGGAGCCGGCGGCCCCGCAGACCGTCACGGCTGCGCAGCTCCAGGCCGCGATCGGGAAGCTCGGCGACCTCGACTACGCCGCGCGCACGACCGCCTCGAGGACCGTCCGGCGCACGGCGAGTGCGCAGGCCGTTCCGGCGCTGCTTCAGGCTGTGGCAGAGCAGCCCGACGGCTACGTTCGATTTCGGGCGCTCGTGCTGCTCACCGGGTTCAACGATCCGCGGACGAAAGACTCGATGCGCGAGTCGCTCGTCAGCCCGAACGATCGGCTGCGCACGGTCGCCTACAGCTTCTTCGAGCACAATCCTGACCGCGCGATGGCGCCGCAGTTCCTGACCGCGCTGGATAAGGAGCAGGCCGAATTCGTCCGGCCGGCACTGGTACGCGCGATGGCCGCGCTTGCGGCGGGCTCTGCCGCTGCGGGAGACGATGCGGCGCGGGTGCGTCAAGCCCTGCTGCGCGAAGTCGCCCGCGGCGAGGACTTTTTCCGCAGCGCGGTGATCGAGGCGCTCGGCGACTACAAGGCGCAGTACGCGGTCGACGCGCTGGCCGCCGTCGCGAAGCTCGAGGGCCCGCTGCAGGACGATGCGGCGCTGGCGCTGGGGAAGATCGGCGACAAGCGTGCACTAGAGACGCTGGCGGCCATCCAGCGGACTGCGCCGCGGCAGACGCAACCCTCGATCGCGACCGCCATCTGCCTGCTCGGCGTCAACTGCGAGTCGCATGAAGGGTACCTGGTTGACGTGCTGAAGTTCGCGGACAAGAACCGCGGCTTCCAGGAGTTGCTGCGCGGCGCCGCCGGGGGCCTCGCCGCGCTCGCACTGGCGGGCCATCCGGAAGCCGCCCGGGCGCTGGTCGAAATCGGCGTGCCGTCGAGTGACCCGACCCGGGCGCCGGTGGCACTGGCGCTGGCGACCGTCGCCTTACGCAACACGGCCCTCATGATGACGATGCTCGAGAAGCTGGGTGATCGCGAGCCGGCCCTCGCGCTGCTCGCCGAGGGCTTCGATATGCTCGAGGAAGATCTCGACAAAGAGCGGTTCTTCGCCTTTGCGCGACGCACCTACTGGGAATCGCCCGACAGCTCGCCGCGCCGTGCCTTGATGCAGACGCTCATCGGCAAACTGGACTTCTGACAACCTGGGCGCAGGAGAGACGCCGTGATGCGGACCACGTGTTTCGTCGGCGTCTGCACCCGTGGCGTCCGGGCCCCGCGTGGTAGCACGGGCTTTCATCCCTCGACGAGCCCGGGATGCCGTGACCTCGCGAGGCAAGCCTGGCGGAGCAGCATGGAATACAAGGCGGCCGGGGTGGACATCGACGCCGGGAATGAGATGGTCCGTCGCATCAGGACGATCGCGCGCGGAACCTTCACATCCGGCGTCCTCTCCGAGATTGGCTCGTTCGGCGGGCTGTTCCGGTTCGACCGTGAGCGCTATCAGGAACCCGTGCTCGTGTCGAGCGCCGACGGCGTCGGGACAAAGCTCAAGATCGCATTCATGACGGGCCGGCACGATACGGTCGGCGCCGATCTGGTCAACCACTGCGTCAACGACATTCTCGTCCAGGGCGCGGAGCCGCTCTTCTTCCTGGACTACCTGGCGACCGGACGGCTGTTGCCTGCGGTGGCGGAGCAGGTCATCACCGGCGTCGCGCGCGCGTGCCTGGAGAACGGATGTGCGCTGATTGGCGGTGAGACCGCCGAGATGCCCGGGTTCTACGCCGACGGCGAATACGACATCGCCGGCTTCATCGTCGGCGTCGTCGAGCGGTCGAAACTGATCGACGGGAGCGCGGTCCTGCCCGGCGATGTGTTGATCGGGCTGCCGTCGGCAGGTCTGCACACCAACGGGTATTCGCTCGCGCGGCGGGTGTTTTTCGAGGCTGCCGGATGGAGGGCCGATACGTTCGCCGGTGAGCTGGCCACGACCATCGGCGAGGCGCTGCTCGCGCCTCACCGGTCGTACCTGAGTATTGTCCGGCCGCTGATCGAACGGGACCTGGTCAAGGGACTGGCCCACATCACCGGCGGGGGGATCACCGGGAATCTGCCGCGGATGCTGCCGGAGGGTTGTGCCGCCGAAATCGATTTGCAGTCGTGGTCGGTTCCGCCGATTTTCCGGTTGCTCCAGCAGCACGGCGCCATTCCGCGCGCGGAGATGTTTCGCGCCTTCAACATGGGCGTCGGACTGGTGGTCCTCTGCGCGGCGCGTGATGCCGAGCGTGTCATCAATCTGGCGGCGAGGGCGGGCGAACCGGACGCCTTCCGGCTCGGCTTCGTCGTGGCTGGCGAGCGGTCGGTCCGCTATATCTGAAAGATGACAGTGCCGACACAAAAGGGGTACGGCCCCATTTTGGCGGAACGCCGAATCGGCGTTCTGATTTCGGGCCGTGGATCGAACCTTCAGTCGATCATCGACGCCATCGCTTGCGGACGACTCGCCGCGACGATCGCGGTCGTCGTGTCGAGCCGCGCCGATGCGGCGGGTCTTCAGCGCGCCCGCGATGCGGGAATCGAAGCCCTGTGCCTGAGCCCGCGCGATTATCCGGACCGCGAGGCGTACGACCGCGCGATCGCGGAAGCGCTCCAGACGCGCCGCGTGAGCCTCGTGTGTCTTGCCGGCTTCATGCGCCTCGTCGGACCGCCGCTGCTCGAAGCGTTTCCGCACCGCATTCTCAACATTCACCCGTCGCTCCTGCCGGCGTTCCCCGGCCTCGAGGCGCAGCGCCAGGCGCTCGATTACGGCGTGCAGGTCACCGGCGCGACGGTCCACCTGGTGACCGCCCAGCTTGACGGCGGACCGATCGTTCTGCAGGCGGCGGTCCCGGTTAGCCCGCGCGACACGGTGGAGACGCTGTCGGCGCGCGTTCTGATCGAAGAGCACCGACTCTATCCCGAGGCCATCCGAATCGTCCTCGAGGGCCTCTGGTCCATCGAGGGCCGGCGCCTCGTCCGGGCGATCCCGTCATGACCGCCTGGACAGAAGACGATGCAGCGACCTATCGCGCTCTCGCGCCGGTCGCGGTGCCGCGCCGGCAGGACATGATCGCCGCGCTGGTGTCCGCGGCGCCGTTCGGCGCCGACGACGAACTGAAGATCCTCGATCTCGGATCCGGCGAAGGATTGCTCGCCGACACGCTGCTGACGCGATTCCCCCGCGCCGCGCTGACGGCGCTCGACGGTTCAGCGTCGATGCGTCGCGAGATTTCGGCCCGCCTGGCCCCGTTCGGGGCGCGCGCGCGCGTGGCTGCGTTCGATGTCACGGCTCTCGATTGGTGGGACCGGATGTTCGGAGTGGACCTGGTCGTGTCGTCGCTGTGCCTGCACCATCTCAACGACGCGAAGAAACAGTATTTTTACAAGGCGGCGGCCGACCGCCTCTCGCCGCGCGGCGCCCTGCTCGTCGCCGATCTCGTCGAGCCGCAGCATCCCGCGGCGAGGGTGATGGCGGCTGATCGGTGGGACGCACTCGCGAGAGCGCAGGCGGACGCCCTCGGATCGCCCGGGCTATTTCAGCGGTTTGTCGACGAGGAGTGGAATCACTTCCGGTTTCCGGACCCGATGGAGCGGCCCTCAGCGCTGCTGCATCACTTCGTCTGGCTCAGGCACGCAGGGTTCGCGGCCGTCGACTGCGTCTGGATCGACGCGGGCCATGCGGTATTCGGCGGCTTCAAGCAGGCTGGAGGGTCAGCAGCGCCACCTCCGGCGGACAGTTGATCCGCACCGGCACGTAGATCGTCCCCACGCCCCGGCTCACGAACATGATCGTCTTGTCGCGCCGGCCGATCCCGGCGACCACCGGAAATTTCGCCGCGGCGGGGGCGCCCACGAGAGGAAGCACCACCTGGCCGCCATGCGTGTGGCCGGACAGCACGAGCGGCACGCCGAG
>Ga0066695_10000913_pt1 | contig 10709 bp, 11 predicted proteins | sample GraSoiAngelo_144_FD_66452 | JGI IMG/M metagenome (GOLD analysis project Ga0066695, IMG submission 66452) | Grasslands soil microbial communities from the Angelo Coastal Reserve, California, USA - 14_1009_02_40cm | ecosystem: Environmental > Terrestrial > Soil > Grasslands | place: USA...
ACCTGTGCGTCGGCGGCACCCGACGGACCGGGCAGGCTTGCGACAGAACCGGTGATAGCCGGCGAGATGCTGGCGGCGCTGCCCGTTCGCGCGGAGGCCGATGGGCCTGCGGCACTCGGCGATGACGGCGCCAGGGTGCCGACACAGGCGGTCACCAGGATCGCCACGATCGCCCCGGACACCAGGCTTCGCCGGACCCACGATCGCCTCACCGCGTCAGCGTAGCCAGTTGCGCCCGAGCGAGGCGGTTCGGGCCGGCGATCAGTTCAGGCGGACGCCCTGTCGGCGGAGCTCGGCCTGCACCCCCGGGACGTCGAGTCGGTCGAACGGTTGGTCGGTCTGCAGCGAGATCGCGGCCGCGACGCCCGCGCCCTGGCCGCTGACCGTGCAGCACATCATGTTCCGGGTCGACGCGTGCGACACCTTGTCGCCGCCGATGGAGCGCCCCGCGACGATCAGGTTGCCCACGCCCTTCGGCACGAGCGACCGATAGGGGACCTGGTAGTAGCGGCCCGTCGTCGGCAGGATCAGGATCCCGTAGCCGTCGATGAACTCAGGGAAGATCCCGATCGTGTCCTCGAACCGGCCCTGCTCCCGGACGTCCTCGCCCGTCAGGTTGTAGAGCGCATCGATCTTGCGGGTGTCCCGGATCCCGATCGTCATCCCGAAGTTCCGGAGCTTCGCGTCCTCGCAGCCCGGCATGTACGCGCGGAGCGCCTTGATCGCGAACATCGCCTGCTGGCGGCCCTCGATCTCGCCGCGCGTCAGGTCGTCCGCGCTGGTGCCGTCGATCTCCGACAGGTGGATCAGGTTGAGGTACGTGAGGTCGCCCTGGTCGGTGACGGTGCCCCACGTGCCGGCGAACGTGATGAGGTTCTCCGGGATCAGCCCCGCCTCGACGGCCCTCTTGAACGGCTTGCGCAGGAACGGTGAGAACAGCTCGTCTTCCTTGCCGGTCGTCTCGATGTCCCATTCCGCGTTGCCCGCCCAGTCGCGGTAGGTCTGCGGATCGGCTTTGACCGCGTCGAGGAACTTCCGCTTGTTCACGCCGCTCATCGAGAACATGACCGACGCCGCGAGCATCTCCTCGCGGGGCGTCTTGTGGACGACCGCACCGGCCCGGGCGGCCATGTCCGCGTCCCCGGTCGCGTCGACGACCCGCTTGGCGAGGATCGCCTCGCGGCCCGATTTGCTCTCGGTGATCACGCCCCGGATGGCGCCGTCCTCGACGATCGGCTGGACGGCGAGCCGATGGAGGAACGGCGTGATGCCCGCCTCCTCGACCAGGACGTCGGCGACCCACTTGAACCGCTCGCCATCGATGCCCTGGCTCAGCGACTGGCTCTCGGGATTGGCCGCCCCCATCGCCGCCGCGCGATCCTCGAGCTCGCGACCGATGCCGTCGGCCTCCACGGTCTGCTCGTGGCGATACCAGCCGATGCTCTCGACGCCGACCTGAGTCATGTTGCCGCCGAAACAGCCGTAGCGGTCGAGGAGGGTCGTCCGAGCGCCCGCTCGGGAGGCCGCGAGGGCTGCGCTGAGGCCGCCGGGGCCGCTGCCGACGACCAGCACGTCGGTCTCGTGGACGACGTCGACGGAACGGGCCGCCTCCTGGATCTGGCCCGGCATCTCGACTAGTCGGCCACCGCGAACACCGGCGACGGGAGGACACTGACCCGCACAGCCGTCCCGGGCTGGAGGTCGCCCGCCTCGGCCGCCGACATCTGGGCGACGACCAGGGTCTCGTCGGGCAGCGTCACCTGGGCGCGGCAGAGCGAGCCAAGGAAGCTGACGGCCGCCACCCGTGCGCCGCCGTCCTGCGTCGCTACGACCCGGATGTTCTCGGGGCGAACGAGCGCGAACACCGCGCCCGAGTGGGCCGAGCCGTCGAGCAGCGGGACGTTCGCCCCCAGGACGGTCACGCTGCCATTGGCGGCCGTTCCCGGGATCCGGTTCGTCAACCCGACGAACTCTGCGACGAAGCGTGTCTTCGGACGGTCGTAGAGCTCCGTCGGAGCGGCGATCTGCTCGAGGCGCCCGGCGGACATGACCCCGACGCGGTCGCCCATCGCCAGCGCCTCCTCCTGGTCGTGTGTGACGAACAGGGTGGTGATCCCGATCATGATCTGGATCCGCCGGATCTCCTCGCGGAGCTGGCGGCGGACCTTGGCGTCGAGCGCGGACAGCGGCTCGTCGAGGAGCAGCACGCTCGGCTCGATCGCGAGGGCGCGGGCGAGCGCGACGCGCTGCTGCTGGCCGCCCGACATCTGGTGCGGATAGCGGCTGGCCTGGGCAGCGAGCCCGACCAGGTCGAGCATCTCGTCGGCCTTCTTCTTGCGGGCGGCGCGGTCCACGCCGCGGAGGCGGAGGCCGTAGGCCACGTTGTCCCGAGCCGTCATGTTCGGGAACAGGCTGTACGCCTGGAAGACGATCCCCATGTTCCGCCGATTGGTGGGGACACGGGTGATGTCCCGACCGTCCACGAGGATCCGTCCCTGGTCGACCTCGTCGAGGCCACCAAGGGCACGGAGAGCCGTCGTCTTGCCACACCCCGACGGGCCCAGGAGGGCAATGAACTCGCCGGGGGCGATGTCGATCGACAGCCCGTTCAGGGCGTGGACCGAGCCGTACCAGCGGTGCATGTCCTCGAACGTGACCCCGACGCCGTGGCCGTTGGACGCGATGGCTGGACTCGCGACGGTCATGTGGCAGGCTCCTCAACCTCGCGCTGGTCACGCCGGCCCCCGCCGCCGACCCGAGCGATGACGATCAGAAGGATGAACGCGAACACCAGCGCCGACAGCGACACCGCGACGGAGATGAACGGGTCCCGGCCGCCCAGCAGGTAGATCGCAACCTGCAGCGTATTGAAGGACAACAGGGACGAGATCGTGTACTCGCCAAGAACGAGGGCGATCGCCAGGACCGATGCCGACAGGACTCCCGCCCGGATGTTCGGGAGGATCACCTGGAAGATGGTTCGCGGCCACCCCGCGCCCAGGCTGCGAGAGGCGTCGGCGAGGGTTGCGCTGTCGATCGAGCGCAGGCTCGAGTCGATCGCGCGGTACGCGAAGGGCAGGCAGAGCACGATGTCGATGAAGGCGAGGGTCAGGGGCGATGCGCCGACGGCCCCAAGGTGCTGGCCCATCCACCGGTAGATCGGGCCGATCCCGACGACGAGGACGATGGCCGGGATGGCGAGGGGAAGCAGGCACAGGAACTCGACCACGCGCCGCATCCTCGGGACGCGGACCACGGTCCAGACCATGGTCGGCACGAGCAGCAGCAGCATCCCGACCACCGTGAGGACCGCGATCTGGAGCGAGGTCGTGACGCCGTCGATCAGGTCCTGGTTGTTGAGCATCGCGGCGTAGGAGTCGAGGCTCCTGCTGCCGTAGTTGCCGCGTGTCGAGAACTCGAGCATCGCGAACAACGGCAGGCCGAGGTAGCCGATGACGATGACGAGGATCGCGATCCGCGCACTCCTCTGGAGCGGGGAGGGGCGCCGGCCGCCTCCGACGCCTCTCGGGCGGGCGGCCAAGGCGCCGATGTCAGGCGCCGCAGCCGAGAGGGGCGCGCCCGGCGAGGCCGTCATCGGACCCACCTCGACGCGCGCCGCTGGATCAGCGCGTAGATGACCATCACGACCGAGACGATGACGATCATCCCGAGGGCCAACGCCTTGCCGACGTTCTCACGGCCGATGACCACCTCACTCTGGAGCGAGGCCCCGATCTGGAGCGTCGCGAGCGGACTGCCCTGACTGATCAGGGCCGCGGCGGTTGCGTAAGCGGAGAACGCGTTGGTGAACAGGAGGAGCAGCGCGCCCAAGAAACTCGGGGCAAGGATCGGACCGCCGACGTGCCTCCAGAATGACCCCGAGGAGCCGCCGAGGCTCGCCGACGCGTCGTACCACTCCTGGCGGAGCCCGTCGAGCGACGGCAGGAACACGATCAGCATCAACGGGATCTGGAAATAGGTGTAGACGACGACCAGGCCGGCGAAGCCGTAGATCCAAGTCGCGTCCGTGAGCAGGTCGAGGTGGAGGGTGTCCCGCAGGAAGATCGTCACGAGTCCGTTGAACCCGAACGCCGCAAGGAACGCGAACGCGAGCATGACTCCGCCGAACTGGGCGAGGACGCCGGACGCGGCGATGACGAACTGACGCAGGAGACCGTTTGGCTTTCCCCGCGCCACCGCCCAGGCCAGGAGACCGCCCAGCACGGCGCCCGCGATGGCGGTCGCGATCGACAGCTGGATCGAGTACACGAATGCGTCGACGACCGTCGGATCCGTGAACAGGACCGTGACGTTGTCGAGCGTCGGCGTGCCGTCCGCGGTCGTGAGAGCGCCGATCGCGACGATCAGTGTTGGAAGGATCAGGAAAACCGCGAGGTAGAGATGGAACGGGATGAGGGCCAGGTAGTTCCGGGCTCCTCGGAAGCGGCGAGAGCCGGCCCCGCCCGAGGCGAGGCCGGCTGTCTGCGCCGGAGGTTGCGCGGGTGCGCCAACCGTCGAATCGGTCACGGGCGACGCTCCGGTGCTCAGTGCGGGATGACGACTACCCCGGGATCGTGATGAACTTCCAGTTGGCCTTGAGGTACGTCGTCGCCGCGTCCGTCTGGGCCTGGGTCAGCTGAACCGGAGGGGTCGCCGGCGCTCCAACGGCGGCCAACGCCGCTGCATCGACGGTGCCTGCCTTCTGCATCGCCTGTAGTCGCACAGGCAGCGCGAAGCCCTTCAGCCAGGTGTTCTGGCCGGCGTCGGAGAAGACGTACTCGACCCAGCACCTGGCGGCGGCCGGATGTGCGGCGTCCTTGTTGATCGCCTCGTTGTAGAACGCGGCGACCGGCGGCCCATCGGACGGGACGACGACCTTCCAGGTGATGCCCTTCGGCGCGAGCGTCGCAATCAAGCCGCCCTGGTTGTAGGTCCAGTCGATGACGATCGGGGTCTGGCCGGACGCGACCGTCGCGTCGTTCGGGTTCACCGGGATCAGGTTGCCGATGGTGGTCAGGTTCTTGAAGAAGTCGACGCCCGGGGCCAGGTTGTCCGCCGACCCGCCGTTCGCGAGGGCGGCGGCGACCACGCCGTTGAACCCGGCCGACGCCGAGAGCGGGTCGCCGTTGAGGGCGACCTTGCCCTTGTACTTCGGGTCCTTCAGGTCGGAGAACTTGGTGATGTCGCCGAGCTTCGTGTCGTACGCGATGGAAATGAAGCCCGTGTAGTTGTTGATCCAGAGCCCGTTCGGGTCCTTGTTCGTGTCGGGAATGTCGGCCCAGGTTGCCGGCTCGTACGGCGCGTACATGTCGGTGTGCGCGGCCGCGACGACGCTGCCGAGGTCGAAGATGTCCGGCTGGCGGCCGGTGCCGGCCAGCTGCGTCGCCTGGTTGATCTCGTCCTGGCTGTTCGCGTCCGGCTTGTCGGACTGGACCTTGATGCCGTACTTCGTCTGGAAGTCGGTGATCATCTGGCCGTAGTTGGCCCAGTTGTTCGGGGTCGCGATCAGGGTGACCTGACCTTCGGTCTTGCCCGCGGCGCAGACGGCGTCGACGCCGCCGGCTTCGGCGGCCGACTTGGCGGTCTTCGGATCGCCTGCGGCGGCGGAGCCCGCTGCCTGACTGGCCGGTGCCGAAGCGCCACCGGATGCGCCGGCCGTACCGGGCGATGTCGTCGCCCCGCTGGAACAGGCCGCGACGACGACGGCGGCGATGCCGGCCATCGCGGCGAGTCGGCTTCTCATCGAGTGCACGAGTGGTCCTCCTCCTCGAGTTGATCCGTGCCCCTGGACGCTGCCCCCGGATCGACGCTGCGATCGAACCCTTCCCAGCGCCTGACGTCATGTGATCGTGTGGATCGCTAGGTCGGCCGGTGCCCAGGTGACGGGAACGCCCCGAGTCTAACCATCCCTCTGTTAACAATCCATGCCGAAGCCCCAAAGAATTCGACGGGCGAGTCGGGACTTCGCGGAGCGGCGGATGGCCATGAAGGTTCGGTTGACGCTGTTCGGCCTCGCGCCTAGCATCAATCCCGACGAAATCGGTCGGGATTGGGCCGGCCGATCCCCGTCTCCCACACGAGACCATGGACGACCTCTACCGCGACTACATCCTCGAGCACTATCGACGGCCCCACAACTTCGGGGTCATCGAGTCGCCGACCTCGAGCTTCGAGGGCAGCAACCCGCTGTGCGGCGACCGGATCACGCTCCAGCTGGGCATCACCGACGGCGTCGTCGAACGGGTCGGGTTCACCGGTCGCGGCTGCGCGATCAGCCAGGCCTCGGCGTCCCTGCTGACCGACGAGATCAAAGGCAAGCCTGTCGCCGACGTCGAGGCGTTCCGGGCGGACGACCTGCTCGACCTCCTCGGCATCGACATCAGCCCGGCCCGCCTGAAGTGCGCGATGCTCAGCCACGAGACGCTCCAGAAGGCCCTTGCCGAAGCCGCGGGAACGCCCGCCGAGCGTGCGACCGCATGAATTCGATCGAGCGTCGCTGCAGGTGTTGCTGGCCGGCTTGACCGGCGGCCACCTGGCCCACAGCCCTCTTCCCTCGCCCTGCCGAGCCTTGAGCCGGCAGCCCGTCGTCATCGGAGCAACCTGACCGACATGCCCAAGACCTATGCCGACCTCCTGCGTGAGGCGCGCTCGCAGATCCGCGAGGTGACGCCGCAGGACGTCGATGCCCTCCCGGGCGGAGGCACGACCGTCATCGACGTCCGCGAGGACTCCGAGTGGGATCAGGGCCACCTCCCCGGTGCCCTCCACATCAGCAAGAGCTATGTCGAGCAGCAGATCGAGGGCGCCGTCCCGGATCGCGACGCGCCGGTCGTCCTGTACTGCGCAGGCGGCGTTCGGAGCCTGTTCGCCGCCCAGACCCTGGAGCAGCTCGGCTATTCGAACGTCGCCTCCATGTCGGGCGGGTTCCAGGCCTGGAAGTCGGCCGGCCTGCCGTGGGACAAGCCGGTCAGCCTGACCCAGGAGCAGAAGCAGCGCTACAGCCGTCACCTGCTGATCCCCGAGGTCGGCGCCGAGGGCCAGGCGAAGCTCCTCCAGAGCAAGGCGCTGTTCATCGGCGCCGGCGGGCTCGGCTCGCCGGCGGCGCTCTACCTGGCGGCCGCCGGCGTCGGCACGATCGGCATCGTCGACTTCGACGTCGTCGACCTGTCGAACCTCCAGCGCCAGATCCTCCACACGAACGACCGGGTGGGAGAGCGCAAGGTCGAGTCCGCTCGCAAGACGATCACCGCCCTGAACCCCGACGTGAACGTCGTCACCCACGAGGAGATGCTCGTCGCCGACAACGTCGATCGGATCATCACCGGCTACGACGTGGTGATCGACGGGACCGACACGTTCGAGACCCGCTACTTGCTGAACGACGCCGCGGTCGCGAAGGGCATCCCGGTCATCCACGCCAGCGTCTTCCGGTTCGAGGGCCAGCTGACCACGTTCATCCCGTTCGAAGGCCCGTGCTACCGCTGCCTCTACCCGACGCCGCCTCCGCCCGAGCTCGCACCCGGCTGCTCGGTCGCCGGCGTCCTCGGCGTCGTGCCCGGGATCATGGGCATGCTCCAGGCGAACGAGGCGCTCAAGGTGCTCATCGGCATCGGCGACACGCTGGCGGGCCGGCTGCTCCTGTTCGACGCCCTCGATGCGACCTTCACCGAGCTGAAGCTGCGGCGCGATCCGGCCTGCCCGGTCTGCTCGACGGAGGCCGTCGCCGCTCGAGCCGAGGGCCATCCGCTGCCGGTGCCCGTCTTCGGTGCTCCGGCTGCGGAGCAGCCGTTCGTGCTCGGTGGGCCGGCGTGAGCGTCGTCAAGATCCCGACCGTCCTGAGGCCCCAGGTCGGCGGCAACAAGGAAGTCGAGCTCGGCGGGGCGACCGTGGGCGAGGTGGTCGAAGCGCTGACCGCGGCGTATCCATCTCTCCGCACGCAGCTGCTGACGGACGACGGCTCGCTCAACCGGTTCGTCAACGTCTACGTCAATGGCCAGGACGTCCGCTATCTCGACGGCCTCGCGACGACCGTCGCCGATCGTGACGAGGTCCGGCTCCTGCCGGCGATGGCCGGCGGCGAGGGACGCGAGCGCTAGGGGTGGCGCTCCCGAAGCCGGTCGTCGTCCGGCCGGCGGAGCCCGGCGGCGTCGATCCCGACCACCGGCACGCGCACGCCCACGCCCACGAGGCCGGCGCGCCGCACGGCGGTCGCTACGACGACGTCCTCGACGCGATCGGCCACACGCCGCTCGTCGAGATCCCGCGGATGTCCCCGAACCCCGCGGTCCGGATCTTGGCCAAGCTGGAAATGGCGAATCCGACCGGCTCGGTGAAGGATCGGGTCGCGAAGTACCTCGTCGAGGATCTCGAAGCACGCGGCCTCCTCCGAGCCGACTCGATCATCCTCGAGCCGACATCCGGGAACACCGGGATCGCGCTCGCCATGATCGGCCGCCGGAAGGGTTACCGCGTCGCCCTCGTGATGCCCGACAACGTCACGAACGAGCGGCGCCAGATGGCCGCCCTGTTCGGCGCGGAGGTCATCGACTCGCCGGGGCATCTCGGCTCGAACGGCGCGATCGCCCTGGCCAAGCACCTCGTCGAGCGCGACGAGCGGTTCGTCATGCCGTACCAGTACGGGAACGACGCCAATCCGCGGGCCCACGAGGAGACGACCGGCCCCGAGGTCCTCGCCGACTGCCCGGAGGTCGACGTCTTCGTCGCCGGCCTCGGGACGAGCGGCACGCTGATGGGCGTCGGGCGCTATCTCCGGCGGGCGAAGCCCGGCGTCCGGATCGTGGCTGCGGAGCCACTCCCCGGGGAGGCCGTCCAGGGCCTCCGATCGCTCGAGGAGGGGTTCATCCCGGAGATCCTCGATCCATCGTTGCTCGACGCGAAGTACCTCGTCAGCAACGCCGACGCCGTCGCGGCGCTCCGCGACCTCGTCGATCGCGAGGGGATCTTCGGCGGGCCGTCATGCGGTGCCGTCCTCGTCGCGGCCGCCCGCGAGGCCCAGCGGATGTCGAGCGGGACGATCGTGGCCCTGTTGGCGGACGGCGGCTGGAAGTATCTGAGCGCCGGGACGTTCACGCGCGACCTCGGCGAGATGAGCGAGGACCTGGAGGGCGGCGTCAGCTGGTGGTGATCCCCGGCCGGATCGTCCGTCGAGCCTGAGCCGACCGCGTCGGCAGCCCGGTCAACCCGGTCCAGCGCCAGCGGTACGCCCGGGCGGCCCCGGGATACGATGCGGTCACGATGTCGCTGCCCGTGGTTGCCCATCCCGGACCGCCCTCGGTGTCCATCTCGCCGGGCCTCGTTGAGGCGATCGTTGCCCACGCTCGAGCCGAGGACCCGAACGAGGCCTGCGGGCTGATCGTCGGCGACCGTCCTGCCGCCGACGGCGGCCGGCCGCTGCGGTTCGAGCCGACCCGGAACAAGGCCGCGTCGCCGTATCGCTACGAGATCCATCCGGACGACCTGCTCCGCCTGACGATCGCGACCGACGACGCCGACGAGGTCTTCTGGGCGATCGTCCACAGCCACGTCCGCTCGCCGGCGTATCCCAGCCCGACCGACGTCGGGCTGGCGTTCTACCCGGAGGCCCTCTACATGCTCGTGTCGCTGGCGGAGCACGAGCCGTCGCTCGGCGCCTTCCGGATCGTCGACGGCGAGATCCACCGGGTCGAGCTGCTCGTCGGTGAGCCGGGGTGAGCGCCGCGAACGCCGAGGCCGCCCGGGTGGTCGACCCGAAGGCGGTCGTCGCCAAGGGCTACGACCGGATTGCCGAGCGCTACCTCGCCTGGAGCCCGCTCCGGCCGTCCGACGCGCGGCGGTGGGCCCTCGCCCTCGCCGACGAGCGGATCCCGCGTGACACGGACGTCCTCGAGCTGGGCTGTGGCGCCGGCATCCCGATGACGGCGACCCTCGCGGTCGGCCGCCGTCTCGTGGGCGTCGACATCTCCGGGACGCAGATCGCGCTGGCTCGCGCCAACGTTCCATCGGCGACGTTCGTTCAGGCCGACATGACGGCGATCGACCGCCCGCCTGCCAGCCTCGACGCCGTGGTCGCCTTCTATTCGCTGACCCATGTCCCGCGTGATGAGCACGCGCCGCTGCTCGCCCGGATCCGACGCTGGCTGCGCCCCGGCGGCGTGTTCATCGCCTCGTTCGGTGTCGAGGACGACCCGGGCGGGATCGAGGCCGACTGGCTCGGCGTCGACATGTACTTCAGCCACTTCTCTGCGCGGGTCAATCGCCGTCTCGTCGAGGAGGCCGGGTTCGTCGTCGAACGCGCCGACGTGCTCGATGAGCCCGAGGACCGCCACGGCGCCCGGTTCCTGTGGGTGGTCGCCGTGGTGCCCGGGCGGCCATGACCGTGGATCTCGAACCCGGTCATCGCCGGCCCGAGGGCGCCGACCGACCCGAGCCGCCCGAGCCGGTCCCGCCCCGGCCGTCGAGGACGCCCGGCGGGCGCGACGGCCGGGACGCCGACACGGACGATCCGACCCGGATCGCCTGGCTCGTATCAGGCGCGGCGGCCATCGCCGCGGGAACGGCGCTCGGTTGGGACCCGTCCGCGCTGGCCGCGGTCGTCACCCCGCCGCCACTGATCCGCGCGGCCCTTGTCGGCGGGTCCGTGGCGTTCGGGATCGTGCTGCTGATCGCCGCCCTGGGTCGCCTCGCCGACGATCCGCCCGAGGCCGCGCTGC
>Ga0066695_10000919_pt1 | contig 10690 bp, 8 predicted proteins | sample GraSoiAngelo_144_FD_66452 | JGI IMG/M metagenome (GOLD analysis project Ga0066695, IMG submission 66452) | Grasslands soil microbial communities from the Angelo Coastal Reserve, California, USA - 14_1009_02_40cm | ecosystem: Environmental > Terrestrial > Soil > Grasslands | place: USA...
TCGTTCGTCCTCATCTGCGTCGCTGCCACCATCTTCGCGAGAGATGCCCAGGGAGCATCCTTGATAGCGAACGGGTCATTCGAAAACATCGGCTCGTCGTGGTTGTCCCCCTGGTACATGCAGACCAAGACGGGTGGAGCAGCGACGGTAAGCCAGACGAATGCGACCAGGGCAGACGGCAGCTACTCGGCACTACTTGATGTGGCCGGAGCCTCCGCCGCACAGCCGTGGGTCGTTCAGTTGTCCCAGGATAAGCTGGCAATTACTAACGGGCAGACATATACAGTGGCGTTCTCGGCCAAGGCGGCGGCGGGGCGCACACTCGACGCGGTACTTCAACAGACAGCCTCTCCGTATGCCGTATACGCCGAGAACCGTTTCTCCCTGACGACCGCGTGGCAGACATTTAGCTTCTCGTATCCCGCCGGCGTATCGGACCCGGATGTCTCGCTGCACTTCAACGTCGGCGGAGCAACCGGCAACGTCTGGATCGACGCTGTTTCCGTAGCTGCAGGCAACCCCACCGCGACACCATCTCCGGCAGCGACGCCAACGCCCACGCGAACGGCGACGGTGACCCCAACGCGAACCCCGGCAGCCGTGCCCACGACGGCGAGCGTATCGCTGCTGCCCGCGTCTGATGCGACCGTCCGCGCCGATTCGCCGTCCACCAACTATGGGAGTGCGACGACCCTGACCTCGGACGGATCGCCGATTACGGCGGCGTACATGAAGTTCGACCTGACGGGGCTCGGAAGCGGCTCTATCAAGACGGCCACCCTGCGAATGATGGTGACCAACGGGTCCAGCGGAACCCAGTCAGTCAAGCTGGGCGCCGACACCAGCTGGGGCGAATCGGCGATCACCTACAGCAATCGTCCGGCGCTCGGGGCGGCGTTCAAGACATTCGCGGGAGGAGCCCAGGGTACCTGGGCGACCGTTGATGTGACGGGCGGAGTTTCGGGCATGGCAGGACGCGTTCTAACGCTGGCGATCGACTCCGCAAGCTCGGACGGGTATGCCTTCTATTCGCGGGAGAACCCAATCGACAAGGTGACGCTTGTCATCGAAACCGCAGGCGCCGGATCGCCAAGCTCGACCCCAACGCGGACGCCTACGGCGAAACCCAGCTCGTCCTCCACGCCGACACGGACGCCGACGTCTACCCCGACGCCGACGCGGACGCCGACGGCGACTCCGTCTCCCGCGCCCACCGTGACGGCCTCGTCACCAGGCGGGAAGGGGGTTGCTTTGCGGCCCTTCGTCCAGTACTGGGGCAGCAACCGGGCGGGCATGGACAGCGATTTCGCCGACATGAAGGCCGGAGGGATAACGTGGGCGCGAATCGATCTCTTCAACACGGCATCGCCGGACCCAAATTTCGACTACGCCGTCCAGTCAGCGAAATCGCACGGCATCAACGTGCTTATCACAGTACACAAGACGCCGCCCGAAACTGACCTGGGGACGGACGCCGACCGCGCGGTGTACCGCACCTGGCTGGGTCAGATGGTAGACCGCTACAAGTACCACGTGAAGTACTGGGCTATCAACAACGAGCCAAACCTGCACTACGAATGGAACATCGACGACAACGCGGGAAGTAATCAGACGGCCTACGAAGCGTCAGTCGCACGCTACGTGCAGCACCTTCGCGACGGGTACGAGACGGTGAAGGCGAAGGACCCGTCGGCGGTCGTCCTGTTCGCCGGCCTTTCGGAATGGACGGTAGAGCGTTATATGGATGCGCTAATCAAGACGGACGCCTATCGCTACTTTGACATTATCCCGTTTCACCCGTACGGCTATAATCCCGACCGCGTGCTGAGCCGCTTCAACTCTTTCAAGGGCAAATTGAACTTGAATAGCAACTACAGCCGGAAGCCAATCTGGGTTACGGAGATCGGGTTCAACACATCCTGGTCGAACAAAGCAGGCTACGTGACGTCAGAGCAAACGAAGGCAAGTTACCTCGCACAAACGCTGCCGCGGCTGAAAGCTGCGGGTGCGCAGCTCCCGATTTTCTGGTACACGCTGCACGAGAATGAGGACGTCGGCGGATTCGCGCTCACGCGCAAGAACAAGACGACGCTTCAGACGACTTACCTTCCCGCCTACTACACGTATCGCGACCTCGTCTATCCGCAGTAGAATCTGCTATACGCCTCATTTCGGGAAGGAGTCGGACGTTGAAGGCTGCAGTATTTCACGGCGTAAATCAACCGCTCACTGTTGAAGACGTCGAGATCGCTAAGCCGATGGCGCGAGAGATAGTCGTCCGTACGGCGGCGTCGGGGGTGTGTCACAGCGACTTGCACTTCGTGGAAGGGCTGTGGCCCTTTCCGCCGCCGGCAGTACTCGGCCACGAGGCGGCGGGGATCGTGGACGAAGTTGGTGAGCAGGTGACCTACGTTAAGCCCGGCGACCACGTGATCGCCTGCCTTTCCGTCTTCTGCGGGCACTGCGAGCAGTGTCTGACCGGCCATCCCAACCGCTGCTTCAACCCGGAGACACGCCGGGCTCCAGACGACCCGCCGAGGCTTTCGCAGAATGGACAGCCCATTAATCAATTCATCAACATCTCGAGCTTCGCCGAGAAGATGCTTTTGCACGAAAACGCTGTCGTGAGGATCCGCGAGGACATGCCTCTCGAAGCGGCGGCTCTTATCGGGTGCGGCGTGATGACCGGGGTAGGCGCAGCCCTGAACACCGCGAAGGTCGAGCCAGGCTCAACGGTTGCAGTCTTCGGCGCTGGGGGAGTCGGGCTTGCGGCGATCCAGGGGTCGCGGATTGCGGGCGCACGGATGATAATTGCCGTCGATATCTCGGAGAGCAAGCTCGCGACGGCGAGGGAGCTCGGGGCGACGCACATAGTGGACGCTTCGTCCGGAGATCCGGTAACGAAGATTCGGGAGATGACCGGTGGCGGTGCCGACTATGCTTTCGAAGCGATCGGTCTGAAGACGGTGGCGGCGCAGGCGTTCGAATGCCTTAACGTGGGCGGTACGGCAACCGTAATCGGCATGATTCCGATCGGCGAGAAGGTAGAGATCGATGCTCGGATCCTGCTCAGCGAACGCAAGCTCCAGGGCAGCATCATGGGGTCGAACCGCTTTCGCGTGGACATGCCGCGCTACATCGACTTCTATCTGCAGGGACGGCTGAAATTGGACGAGATGATCACGCGCAAGGGCCGCCTCGAGGACGTCAACGAAGCGTTTCGCGCGATGAAGGCGGGTGAAGTAGCGCGGACGGTGCTTACATTTAACTGACGGCGAATGAACCCCGCACCGGATTGCTCGAGCGGGTAAACGCATCGGGCGGGCGATCGCAGTCGTTGCTAGCTGAAGCGGCGAAAGAAGTCGATCACCGCAGCGTTGAAGCCAGGCGCGTCTTCGATGTTGACGGCGTGACCCGTCTCGAGGTGAGCAACCGAGATGCCGGGGATGGCGCGCTCGGCGAACCGTCCTTGTTCGCGGAAGCCTTCCTCTCGATCGCCTGCCACCAGGAAAGTCGGTACCTGCGTGGCAGCGATCAGATCGCGCACTGAGGAGTAAGGGATGGTGTGTACGGCCGTCCGCGCTATACCAATCGGATTGTGGAGTGCATAGTCTGCGATTAACGCTTCCTTCGCGGCACGCGGGAGACGGCGGCTGCGCGTAGGCGCGAACGGATGCTTGTCGAGCGCCGCGCGGCCGTCGCGCTCAAGTTGTTGCGCCTGCGCTTCCATGATTGGCATTACCCGCTTCGCCCAATCGCCCCCGGCCAGCGCCGAGTTTGAGTTCGTGAAGACCTGCGCAATGACGCTTTCAGGGTGCTCCAGGGAATAACGCAGCGTCAGCGCGGCACCCAGAGACTGACCGCACACAAACCAGCGGTCGATGCCGAGGAAATGGCGGATCACTTCGAATTCGGCGACGTAAGAGTCTGGCGAATAGGCGGACGTATCGTCGGGGGCCGGCGACCGGGCGTGGCCGAGCAGCTCGATCACAACCGGGCAGAAGTTGGCGGAGAGCGCTTCGAGGTTGAGGATCCAGTGGGCGCGGCTGGACAGGAAGCCGTGGACGAGGAGCAGGTATGGCCCCGGCTCCCCATGTACCTCGAAGTAGAGGAGCGGTTGGCGTCGAGTCAATCGGCGAAGCCGCTATGCGCCATTGAAGCGCGCCTTGCGCTTCTCGCGGAAGGCAGCGATTCCCTCGCGCGCGTCGGGGTGGTGGTCGGTCACGGCCGTCTTGGCGGCGATATCGTCCAGCGCCCCCGCGAATGACATTTCGGCAGCGTTGTAGATTGATCGCTTGAGCATGCGCATGGCGACCTGCGGGCCTTCGGCCAGCTCTCGCGCTAGCTCAAGCGCTCGGTCGAGCAGCTGGTCCGAAGGGACTACTTCGTTGACGAGACCTAGGTCGAGGGCCTCTTTGGCACTCACGATGCGGTTTCGCATGAGGAAGTCGATAGCCTTCGCCACGCCGAGAAGCTGCACGAGTAGGTACTGCCCTCCCTCGTCCGGCATCAGGCCGAAGCGAAGGGTGCCGCTGCCGATGCGGGCGTCTTCTGAGGCGATGCGAAAATCGCAGGAGAGTGCCAGCGACATGCCCGTCTGAATCGCAAAGCCGTTGATGGCGGCGATCGTGAGCTTATCCAGCTCGCGAACGGTCCAGTTCAGCCGCTGCGAGATCGAGCGCAGGGCGGAGTAGGTGCCAATCGGGTCGGTGTGGCCGCGGCCGATATCCGGGACGAGCGCTCGGGCGCCGTCGCCGCCGAGCGGGCGGCCCGAGATATCGTCGCCCGCAGAGAACGCCTTACCGGATCCGGTAATGACAATGACGCGAACGGCGTCGTCCATCTGCGCTTCGGTAAGGATCTCGACGAGGTCTCGCTTCAAGCCCTGCGTCATGCCGTTGAGGCGGTCGGGCTGGTTGAACGTTATGAGCCCGATGCCCGGGTCGTGTAGCGCGACTTCGAAGCCGCGGAACTTTCCGGTTTCCATCGCCGGCCTATTGGCCGCTGAACGTCGGCGATCGCTTCTCGACGAAGGCGCGGGCAGCCTCGCGGTGGTCCTGCGTCGTGCCCGAGAGCCGCATATTCAGCGCCTCCTGTTCGAGGAGCGTCAGCAGATCGCTCGTCTCGGCACGGTTGAGGTTCTCCTTCATGCGCGCATAAGCGAGCGCTGGGCCACTGGCGATGGTCGAGGCGAGATTCATGGTCTCTTGCTCAAGGTCGTCGTGCGGGACCACTTTGCTGACCATGCCTATGCGTTGTGCCTCATCCGCCTCGACGATCTGGCCGGTGAAGTAGAGCAGTCGGGCGCGCTCGCTACCGACAAGGCGTTGCAGGAAATACGACCCGCCGAAGTCGCCGCTGAAGCCCACGTTTCGAAAAACCGTGCCAAATTTGGCGCGATCGGAGGCGATGCGGATATCGCAGGCGAGCGCCAGGCTAAGGCCCGCCCCGACGGCGTGGCCGTTTACCATCGCGATTGTCGGCTTCGGCATCGTGTGAAGGGTGTAGCTCGTCCGGCGCTGAGAGTCACGTAGCTCGTCGACGCCGTAGGCGAACGCGGCGGCCGGCGAGCGCTTGCCATCGGATTCTCGCGCGCCCTGAGCGGCCATGTTCTTGACATCGCCGCCGGCACAAAAGGCGCGTCCGGCACCTGTGAGGACCACGCAGCGGACAGCGTTGTCCCAACGGGACTCCTCGAGGTGCTGGGCCAGCAGGGGCATCAGATCGCCGCCCATAGCGTTCAGGCTGTCCGGGCGGTTGAGTGTAATCAGCGCGACTCCGTTGTCGCGCGTCTCAAAGATGACGTCGGGCATGAGGCGCCTCCTTCTCAAAAAGCCGGCCCCGCAAGACAGGGCCCTGCGACCAACTATCTTACCCCCAAACGGCTTCGGCGTGGCACGTAACTTCGCCGCTGAATATGATAGGCGCCGCATGCGGACACTGATCGCGGCGTCGCTCGGCTATCTGGTGGGTTCGTTCCCGACCGCGGACATCGTGACGCGATACGCAGCACGACGCAACGGCGAAGAGTCAGTCGACTTGCGGGCCGCGGGCACCGGCAATCCGGGCAGCCTTAATGCGGCCAAGCTGCTCGGCTGGAAGTGGGGGGCCATTATCCTCGCCGGCGACATGATGAAAGGTGCCCTGGCCTCGCTGGCGGGGCGCGCCGTCGCTGGTGACAACGGGACGTACGCTGCGGGAAGCGGGGCGGTTATTGGCCACTGCGCACCGGTGTGGAGCGGATTCCGCGGTGGCAAGGGTGTGGCGACAAGCGCCGGCACTTCGCTCGTATGCTTTCCAGCATACATGCCGGTCGACATCTCGCTGGCGGCGGCAACCCTGGCACTCTCCCGCGGGCAGGCGGGGACGGCGACGTATGTGGCGTCGGCCGTTTTCGTTACGGCCGCGCTCTATTGGTGGTTACGTCGCAACGGCAACCTCTGGGGGCCCCAACCTACGATCGGCTTGCCGGCATATGCCCTCTCGACAAGCGCGATCATCGCTTATCGCTTTGTGACGGCTCAGATGGCTCCTGCCTCACCGCCTCAGACAGCCGCTCTGCAAACCATACCGTTGAAAGCGAAACGGCCGCTGTCTCGTAATCCGCTGCCATGATTGGGAAGACCGCGGTCGTCGTCGATTCGGCGGGTTATCTGCCGCAGTCCATCGTCGAGAAGTACGGGCTACTGGTGGCTCCACTGAGTGTCGAGCTTGATGGAGAGCAATACCTCGAGGGTGTCGACATAACGACCGAGGAGTTCTACGAACGGCTGGCGTCGGCGAAATCCGTTTCCACATCGCAGGCTGCTATCGGCCGGTTCATTGAACTTTACCGGCAAGCAGCGGAAAGCGGCGCCGCCGAGATCTTGTCGGTCCACATAGGCTCCAGTATCTCCGGGACGGTGCAATCTGCACGACTGGCGTCTGAATCGTCTTCGGTTGCTGTAACCGTTGTCGACACGGGGCAGGCTTCGTTTGCTGAGGGGCTGTGCGTTCTTGAGGGAATCGAGGCCCTGGCGGAAGGAAAGAGCTCCGCAGAGGCGGCGTCGCGGGTGGAGGCGGCATCGAAAGCGGTAGGCAACACTTTCGTAGTGAAAGCTCTCGATCTCGCAAAGCGGGGTGGGCGGCTCGCGAGCGGCGAGGACGCTTCGGCTGGCATTCCCGTGCTGGCGCTGACGCTCGATGGGATGAAAGTGATGGGCACTGCGACGACGTTGGAGGAGGCCACGCACTTGATGACGAAGAACGTCGAGGAGGCGGCGCAAACAGCGAGCGGTCGCCGGCTCAGGGTAGGTGTCGGGCATGGGGCCGCGAGCGAGATTGCAGCCGCCCTGCGGGCGAGGATCGCGAAAATTGAGGGCGTCGAGGAGGTCATCGAATACGTTGTGGGTCCCGCCGTTGGGGCCCACACGGGAGCGGGAACAGCCGGGGCGGTGTATCTGGCGCGACCGGTCCTCGTCTAACGGCAAATCGAGGGTTCGAGACTGGAGGGTCCAGCGTGAGATACAAGTACGACGTTGTGATTATCGGAGTGGGTTCGGCGGGAATGATCGCAGGCGAGGTGGCGGCCAAGATGGGTGTAAATGCGGCGCTGGTCGAGCGCCATCGGGTCGGCGGCGATTGCCTTTGGACGGGCTGTGTGCCGAGCAAGGCGCTGCTTGCAAGTGCCAAAGCCGCGCACACCATGCGCCATGTGGACAAGTACGGCCTCGCGCCGATTGAGATCGAGCCGGATAGCGCACCCGTGTGGCAACGAGTCCGCGAGATCCAGCGCGACATAGCAAACACTGATGACAACCCGGACAAGTACGGGGGACTGGGAGTCGACTTGTTGTGGGGCGAGGCTTCATTCGAAAGTGAGCATCGTATTCGGGTTGGCGAACGCGTCCTCACTTCGCAGTACGCGCTCGTATGCACCGGCTCGCGGCCGGCGGCGCCGACGCTTTCGGGTCTTGCGGAGATCGGCTACCTGACCAGCGAGAATGTCTTCGAGCTGGAGCGCGCCCCGCGCTCGTTGATCATCATCGGCGGAGGGCCGATCGGTGTGGAGATGGCGCAGGCGATGAGCCGGCTGGGTGTGAAGACGGCCCTGCTTCAGAGGGCTGACAGAATTTTGGAGAGAGATGAACCTGCGCTAACCGAGATTTTGCTCGAAGAGCTGCGGGACGAAGGCGTCGATGTGCAGCTGGGCGCCGAACTTGCAAGCGCGGGTCGCGAGGGCGCGGAGAAGGTGGTGCGTGGACGGGTGGGAGGCGAGGAGAAACAATGGCGCGCGGAGGAGGTACTTGTGGCAGCGGGGCGGACGCCAAACATCGAAAGCCTGAGCCTGGAATCGGTCGGAATTAAGAGGGGGCCACGCGGCATTGTTGTCGACGACAAGCTGCGGACCGGCGCCGCCTGGGTCTACGCCGCCGGGGATTGCGCCGGACGGTACCTGTTCACGCACAGTGCGGCCGCCGAGGCCGTCACGGCTTTACGAAACATGTTCTTCCCGGGCTCAGCGACCGCTCTTGCAGTCGTGCCGTGGACGACGTTCACGGACCCGGAGCTCGCACACGTTGGAATGACGGCCGATGAGGCGCGAAAGAAGCTTGGAAAGGACAACGCGCGCGTTTTCGAATGGAACCTCAGTCACTCTGACCGGGCGCGCGCTGAAGGGGCGACGAAAGGGCGGATGATCGCGGTCACTGACTCGAAGTTCAAGATTCTGGGAGCGCACATTTTGGCACCGTCCGCCGGTGAGATGATTTCTCAGTTCACGCTGGCCGTAAACAAGGAGATGCGGTTGACGCCTGATTTCGGGAATCTGGTCCAGGTCTACCCCACGTTCTCGACAAGCGTCTCGCAGCTGGCGGCTGAGGCCACTTATGGACAGCTCCAGAAGCCGTTCCTTCAAGCTTTGCGCCGAATAAATGGCCTCTTTTCGCGGAGCTAAGCGCAGCAGGCCGTCGTCAGTCGTGGTCACGAAGGCGGCCGTCCTCGAGCCAGAGGATCCGCTGGGCAAACTCACGCACGCGGTTATCGTGAGAAACGACAATAACTGCCTTGTGCAGTTCCAATGCCTTCTGGCCCAACAGTTCCATGACTTCGTGTCCGCGCTTGGCGTCGAGGTTGGCTGTCGGTTCGTCGGCCAGGATCAAGTCCGGGTCCTTGGCGAGCGCTCGCACGATTGCTACTCGCTGCTTCTCGCCGTCGCTCAGCCGCTTGGGCAGCGAGTGAATGCGGTGGCCGAGGCCAAATGTCTCGAGAAGATGCGAGGCTCGCTCCGTGGCGTCCGTTCGTCCATTGCGCGAGCCGTTCTGAATGACTACACGGACGTTCTCCAGTGCGGTGAGGGCTTCGAGGAGGTTGAAGCTCTGATAGACGAAACCCACCTTTTGCCGCCGGATCGAGGCGAGGTGGGATTCGTCCATGTGCGTGACCTCTGTGCCGCAGATATGCACGCGTCCCTGAGTTGGCCGGAGCAGCGCACCAGCGATTGTGAGAAGGGTCGTCTTGCCGGAGCCGGATGGGCCCATGATCGCAACTATCTCACCGCCGCGAATATTGAGTGTCACATTCGCAAGGGCGGTGACACTGAAGTCGCCGGAGCGATAGATCTTGCTGACGCCCTCCAACTGAAGGATCAGCGGTGGCGCGCCCTGCATAAGGCTACCCTTTGAAGACCATCACGGGGTCTATGTTGCTCAAGCGGCGCACTGGTATGTAGGCGGCAACGAGAGACATTACCAGGGTTGCGGCGGCGATTGCAGCAATATCCTGCCAGCGCACCCAAACCACAAATTGTGGCACTGTATCCTGCGCAAACGGAGCAAGCAGCAGCGTGACGCCAGCGCCGAGAAGAAATCCTAGTGTGCCAGTGATCATGCTTTGTTCGAAGACCACTCGGTAGAGATACGGGTTTGTGAAGCCTTCGGCTTTCAGTATCCCATACTCGCGTGACTTCTCGACTGTCGCTGTGTAGATTGTGAGGCCTGCAACTGCCAGACCGACGACGAAGGCAACGATTAGCACAACGATGAGTATGGGCAAGATGTTACTGAGTATCCGGTCCCTGGTCTCGCCGGCGAAGTCTTGGCCTGTGACCATGTGCACCCCCGGGGCGGCGAGCTCAACGCGGTTGGCAACGACGTCTCGTTGAGATGGGTCGTGGAGGGTCAGAACGAAGAAGGTACGCTGGGTGCGCGGTTGTAATTCGAGGAAATCGATCGTCGTGTCCAGGGTGGCAAACGCCACCTGCGTATAGATAAAGTCGCCTCCCCGGGAGAAGCCCGATACGACGAGCGACTTCGTACCTTTAACGAGCCTATCGCCGATCTGTACGCCATAGCGCTTATGCATTTCAATGTCAACGACCACTTCTCCCGGGCCCGGTGGGCTCTTACCTTCGGCGACTTCGAGCGGGCCGCCGAGACCGACCTTGGGATCGTATCCAACCAGCTGGATATCGAAGGTATCCGAGCGGCTGGTTCCGGCTCGGTAGACTTGCATGGGCCGGACGATCAACGGACTGACGACATCGACTTCTGGGAGCAATTTGAGCTGGACACCAAGGCTATCAGGAAGCACGGACCCTGCAGCGACGAAGTCGGTGGTCCCGTCGCTCGTGGCCCAAAGGTCCGCGGGGACGTGCTCGACAAAGCCGCCGACCTGCTGGCTCCAACCGCGGTAGAGCGAGAGAAGAATGCCG